>Ga0190283_1000060_pt1 | contig 61503 bp, 81 predicted proteins | sample 48691801_MG_FD_161669 | JGI IMG/M metagenome (GOLD analysis project Ga0190283, IMG submission 161669) | Hydrothermal vent microbial mat bacterial communities from Southern Trench, Guaymas Basin, Mexico - 4869-18-0-1_MG | ecosystem: Environmental > Aquatic > Marine > Hydrothermal vents >...
GTACGTTTAATAGACCCTTAATAGACCCCCCATAGACCCTTAATAGACCCCCCATAAGTTTGGTTGTTTATTACGCGGGTAACCCATTAACGTGAACAACCCATGACAACCGTATCATTTATACATGATCATTCACCACACGACAAATTAGACCCATGGAAACACACATTTAACCCATCCCAAAACAAATTTACACACAACGTCAAAAACACACCCATTTCATTTATACGTATAAAAAGAGTAGCCGGACTTTCACCCCAAAACCCGTCCCCCGCCCATACCATCCATCCATCCATCCATATAACATATTGACAATTGCCCGCCATCGTGTTACGGTTTCAATACACCAAACAAAACCAAACAAATATAGGAGAAAAGTAAATGGAAACAGTTCAATTCCCCAGACTCAAAATAACCCTACCTGTGTTTATAAGCGTTTTAAACAAAACCAGGCGGGCTTACCCGAATACATGGCTTCAAGGCCAGGTTTGGGTAGACGGAAAACACGTACAATTTAAAGTATATAAAACGTGGCTCCATGAGTACCGAGTAGGAAGTACACGCTGGGACACCACTTCCAACCAGACAGCTAAACAATTTCAAATTAATTTACGCGCACCATTTAAGAAGAAGGAGAAAAAGGACGGAAAACTTACAGCTACTCAGATGGATTAACCTGGACAAGTGGATTTGTAAATAAAATCCACCCAGTAAACCCAAGAAGATAAGCATATGTATGTTTGGTTTAAATCAATTCATACATACAATAACCTAAATATTTAACTATAGGACTAAAATCTTATGAAAATATCAAGCGTAATGAGCATAATCCTTAACACTTCTGGCCACATCCTTATCCTTAAAGACCGTCGGAAACGCTGGACATTAGCGGGAGGTCAAATTGATAAAAACGAATCCCCAGTCCAAGCCCTTTTGCGAGAAGTTAAAGAGGAAACCGGATTAAAAATCAAACTCCTTAAAAAGCTTTGGACATCCACCAAGAAGTATGGAAAGAAAAGTAAAAAACGAGCCAAGATATTTTTAAGTCTTATTTCTAAAAAGGCCATACGTAAACTTAAATTATCTTTCGAGCACCTTAAAGCCAAGTGGGTTAAGCCGAAAGTGGCTTTAGGTAAATTAATACCTCGCCATGCTAAAGCACTTAAAGCACTTTTGTAAGGAAAAGAAAATGAGCAACACAACCAACTGGTTAGATGATTTAACCACTTTACCAGATTTACGATCCAAACCCAAGCGGAAACCAAAAGCACCTAAACCCAAAAATCAGCTTAAACGCATTAAAGGAGAAACCCACCCATTTATCCCCATATCTCTTGAGCAATTTAATCTAAACCAGCCCCAAAACCAGCGTGGGTTTGGTGGGGATAGTATCTTACCCGTTTTCCGCAGATATCTTTCAAGAGAACTGGTTAAAGCCAAGTACAATCCTTCTCATATTTTGGGAATAAGCCCAGTATGGCCGGAACACCGAGAGCTAAACTGGGTTTAACAGAAACATAAACATAAACTAGAGATTAACATGAGCAACTTAGTAAGCAAAAAGATTAAAACAACAGTAAGAATTGAAACTACCAAATACCTAAGCTTAGATAAACAAGACATTATATGTGTATTAAAGGAGCTGAAATATATACCTGAAAGCGCTAGTAATATCACTGTTGAAATTACTATCCCAGGCGGTGGCGATTACTCTAATACAGTACTAGGTATAGATACATTAATACCATTGGAAGTTGCATTTAAAATTATAGAGGAACGCTAATGAGCTTATATGACTATCAAAAATCAATCTTAATTAACTCAGAAGACTACCCATTCTACGCCCTAATCATGGTCGCCATGCGAAAGGCAGATGATGCTAATCTAGCCAAATTACATACAGTCTTTCCAGAAATATACAACGAATTAAAAGCTCGGTACAATGCTCCAGGTGGGTAATTAGAAACTGATTAATTAAGCACACCTAATATACATTCCCACGAGTGTATATTGCGAGTACTTAAACATAACCCAAGGAGCTAACATGGAAAACCCTAACCAAAACCCTAACCAAAACCTAGTAGACCGACAAATATATTTTAACTTATCTATTTCCGAACTAGCCGAATGTAATGTAGATTATCTAACACCGGGCAAACTTTATACCATAATAGAAAAAGATGATACCGGCTTAACTTATATATTAGCAGATGACGGATATAAAATCACTGCCCCAATAGATGTTACTTCAGCTCACTTTGACTTTAAAACTAAGTGGCAATTAGTAGAAGAAGAAGGAGAAGATGAAGAAGACACAGAGTACACAGAAGAAGATAAGATAGTAAACAATATAATAATATAAGAAGATATTCAATGACCGTCAAAACATATAAAGGGTCAACCGGCTTAAAAGTCGGAGACCCAGTACACTACCAACCCCGATACATTCCAGATAATGAGTTTGTAAATGGAATAGTAAAAGAAATCCCGACTCATACACAAACCGCAGTCCAAGTAGTATATAACTGTAACAACGACTGGCTTAACTATACTAATTATACAAGCGAATTAACCTTTTTACTCTACTTAAAACCTGGATGGAGAACTTAACAATGATAAGATTCAACCCTAAAGAATTAATTAACGATCTTCTAGCTGAGGGATTTACCCATTCCGCAGCCCTAGCCAAAGCTAAAGAAGAAAGCATAAAAAGACGTGATAAAAAGAACCTATTAGTCAGTATTATAACTAGAAACAATAGCTTAATGGACAGAGCTAAAATAATACCCAAAATATTTACTTAAAGGAAAATCCAATGGATAATTATAAACAACGCTCTATGTATATAAATTATATAGCTAAAGGAATCCGGTTTACTTTAAAAGAAACCGGATTAAAACAACTTCCAGACTCAACAATAATTATATTATTCTCTAAATATCATCTTTTAGCTGGTGAAAGTCAAATTTTAGGGCTACCTATATTTATATCAAATATAAATACATCTTATGACTTTGGTTTAGGTTTTAATATAAAAGAAATAAACCCAAACTATAAATTATTGGAAGCATTTAACGAGTTCTTAGACCTGTATAGTTTGGAAGAATAAACAACATGATAAATAATCAAGTCACTTGTTATTGTTCAGCTTACAATTTTCCACATAGAATTGGTGGAGGTATCTGTAATGGAACTGAATGGGCTGAATCATATAACCTATACATTACAAAAGCATGTAATAATTGCAATTGTTTAAGTAATGATTCTTGTTCTGTAGCGTCTGGTCAAGAAAGTTATCAAGAGTGTGAAGGCTATATAGATTTTTTACATTATAATAACAAAACAAAACTACCTACAACTGAAGACGAAGTACTCCAACAATACGAGACCCGTTAATTCCTATCTAAAACCCACCATCATAGCCCATTGACAACACCATATAAATATGTTATCGTGGGCGTACATTATATAAACAACATTCAACCAAAAAGGATTTAAAATGACTGAACAACCCGAAACACCTTTTACCCAGGCCGAGCAACTAATTAATATATTCAATGCTTTTAAATTACCTGTTGCCCACGTTAAAAAGTTCCTTGATGATGAAATAAACCAAAAGATACATAAAGTAACCAAGGTTAATGATGAAGCATACAAATTTAACGATGGATCATTTATAACCATATATATGAATCATTACAGCACTTTAAGCGCGACTTTTGATATGGATTTATAAACCATTTATATGTACGTTTTGGTTTAATCAATTCATACATACACAACCCTAACAGGATTAATATGAAAAGTTTACGCTCACCCGCCCTTAGTCAAGTTAAATTAGAAAGAATAAAAGAAGCTCGCAAAATATTAGAGCTTAACCAAATCGACTGGACTGAGCGCACCTCAGCAACACACTTTATCCTCCACCTTACAGACCTAGTTAAAGAAGATGTAAGTTTTTGGCCAACAACAGGCCGGTTTTATTCTAAAGCCCATAATTATAAAGGTCGTGGATTAAATAACCTGATAAAGTTTATTAACAAATATTATCCAATAAGCAAGGAATCTTAACATGAAGCTTAAACTTACCTCTTCTGTACTTTACGAAGTCGCCAAACCCGTCCCTCGAAACGAAGACATAACCGAATTATACAAGGATATGCTTACCTTAATGAAGGCTCATAAAGGTATTGGTTTAGCCGCTCCACAAGTCGGAGTATCTAAACGGCTCATAGTGTTCCGTTTAGGCTCAGTATCTTGTATACTTATCAACCCTATAATAACTAAACGTAAATTAGGTAAAACAAGAAGCATGGAAGGTTGTTTATCTTTCCCACAAACCTTAGGTAGCCAAGGTAAACGAGTTCAAATATCCCGTGATAAACAAATAACAGTCACAGGCTTTAACCAATATTGGAAACCCGTAAAACTTAAACTTTACGGGCTGGATTCTTGTGTAGTCCAGCACGAAATAGACCACCTAAACGGTGTAACAATAATTAAACCAGAGGAAACCTAACATGGAGCTTACTCCACAACAAACAAACTTTATCGAAACCGCGCAGGGTTCTGAGTCAATTGCTCTCCGTGCACGTGCAGGTACGGGAAAAACTTTTTCCCTCCGTGAGTGGGCAACCAAATCCCGCAAAGGCGGTATGGCTACTTCTTTTTCCAAGTCCACCGTTCAGGAGCTTGCAAAAAAGATGCCACCCAAGTTCCAGTCCAAAACCCTCCACGGTCTTGGTTATCAAGCAATCCGAAAGTCCGGCAAATATAAAGAGCTTGATACATCTAAAGTATTCAACATAACCAAACAATATTGTCAGGATTTAGATCTCCCTTACGAAATTCAAGACCCAATACGTAAATTGGTTGCTTTAGCCAAATCCTTTGGAATCCAACCAGACTCTGCAGGTCCAGATGGGCTTACGCCTGATGAATACCAAACGTGGGAGAACATTGCTGAACAATTTGATATAGAGCTTAGTGACTCGATATACGAATCATCTCGTAACACCCTTCATAGGTCTAATCAAGTAGCTTTAAAGGATGGGGTTATCGACTTTGATGATATGCTTTATATATCTCTTCTTTATCCTCACCGTTTTCCTAAATTCCCTGTTATCTTAGCTGATGAGGTTCAAGACTTTAACTCCCTCCAGCATCTAATGCTTCGTCGCTGCCTTTTACCTAACGGTCGCATAATTGGAGCAGGAGATGATCGCCAAGCAATCTACGCATTTCGAGGGGCTTTAGCCAATTCTTACAACGAACTTGTATCTAGTTTTTCCATGACTGAACTTCCTCTCACAGCATCATTTCGTTGCCCGCGCGCAGTAGTTTTAGAAGCCCAGAGATATGTTCCTGATATTGAGCCGGTAGCTTCAGCTATAGAAGGTTCGGTTATCCATGCAGAAAGTATAGATCTTCTCGACATTCCATCTACAGTCCTCTGCCGAAATAATGCACCATTAATAACTCTTGCCCTCTCTCTCCTAGTCTCTGGCCGGACAGTTGAAGTGGCTGGACAAAATATAGGAAAAGGTCTTATCCAGCTTACCAAGCGGATAACTAAAAAGAATCTTAAATCTGCCGAATTCCTTGATCGCTTGGATAAATGGAAAGAACGGGAGATTATCAAATTCCCACGTAGAAAGGCTCGTATAACTGATAAGTTCCTTGCAATCCGAGCATTAACCCTCCACCATAAAGACCTTGAAGGAGTCCAAAAACACCTCCTTAAACTTTATCCAAATCCTTCAGCCAAAAACTACAAACCTGCTGAAGTCCACCTTACTACTATCCACCGCAGTAAGGGTAAGGAGTGGCCTAAGGTTATGTTTCTCGATCCTCAGCTTCTCCCTTCCAAATTCGCCAAACAACCTTTCGAGCTTCTTCAGGAAGATAACTTGGCTTATGTGGGAATAACCCGCGCACAAGAAGAGCTTACTTATTGCGCATCTACAAACATCAACGGTATGGAAGTAGATGAATTTTAAAGGAAATAACATGAACGGGCTAATAAACAAAGCCACCACTGCCTTGGCTTATATTATAGGTAGTCTTGCAATGATTATAATGGGAGAACCAGACTAATGAATAATGTAAATGTATTTTTCCAAGGCGTTATATTTGATTGTGAGATTGAATGTGATGATGACCTAGGTTGTTACGCAATGAATGCTATTGTTGACGGCCATGATTGGTTTGACAGCTTTAACCTTCTAACAGAAGAAAAGTTCAACATTAAAGTACAAGTTGCGTTACGGGTGCAAAAAGCCGAAAACAACCTTGAAAGATTATTATCAGATAGAAATAAATTCTAAAGGAGATTTTAAAATGATTGATTTTAAAAAAGAAGAAAAAAGATTTTATCAAATACAACTTATCAAATCTGCCCTCGCGGATTTTCGGGCTTATGACGTAATCCGACAAGCCCATATTGACTTAATGTATCACTTTGGTGTATTTTTTATTCCAACTCAAAAAGTCTCTTTAAATGAGATATTTAAAGTAAAGGTTCTAATTGACAGTACAGGAATAGGCTACCAGCAACCATATGAGAAAATAGCTCATCTAGCTACTGACTTATGGCTAAATAACCAAATTCAAGCAAAGTTTACAAAAGAGTATACTTTCCAAGACATATCTTTTAGAATAAGCGACTATCTTGCAGCTCCTATTCCTGAAGAAGAAATGCTTATGCTTGAACTCCTTGGTAAAGTTGATATACAAGTTACCACTAGCACAACTACTAAATCAGTTTTTTGTTCGACTTAACCCTCATTAATTCAATTTCTTTTTAAGGAAACCAAAATGCCATTAACACCTCAGCAAGAAATGGAAATTTATCCGCTTTTAGATGCTGCTTTAGAACTTCAAGTAGGTAAAGCCGTCCTTCATAATTGCACTCGCCAAAGAGCAAATTATCTTACGCGAGTAATTCAAGGTCTTCGTTATAATTTAGCAATAGAATCTATGATAACTTACGACACCACAAGCCCCTTTTATGGTTTAGGTGTGTATGCAAATATCTGGGCAGAAGCACATGATCGTGGGCTACTTATAACAACGTTAGCTAAACCAACTGAAACTATAATGTGGAAGATAATCCGTTGTCGTGCAACACAAAAGCCGCAACGACTCGAAACATCTAAAGCCGCAGCTAATCAATGCCTTTTACGTGCGAAAAAGAGACACCCAAAACTTATGGGCTCACTTTGGCTTACTACAGATCCACTTACAGTTTATTGCGCAAAAAAGGAAAAAGAACAAATAATTGTAGATATTGATATAGACCCAGCAGGAGAGATAAAATCACCTACACAAGAGGACGAGGCAAAAGCCCAAACATAGTATTAATATTTGAAATAAATATTAAAAATAAATCATATAGATTGTTGACAATACCGTATAAACATGTTATCATGTATTTTCAATGATAAACATCATTTTAAACGACCAACCAACCAAATAAAGGAAATAACATGATAATTACAGATACAGTCCTAACCCGCCAGCGTATCATTCAGGAAAAAGCTTATGTTGCCGTAGGTATTACTGATATGGCTTTTAATATCCCTCAGCCATTCTTGCCTGGTATGTTTGAAGCCCTTCGTGATGAACTTGGAATTGATCCCGTAGGCTTGGCTCGGCAAGTGAATCAGGTTTATGCAGAAAACCTTGCAAATAATATGGCGAGTCGAATTAAAAAAGCAGCTGGTAAAGAAGATGTTGATCTTCCCACACAGGCCGATATGGATGAATTAGCTTTATCTTATGATTTCTCTGTTCGTACAGCAACAGCAGCCTTTGGTTCTACTTTTGATAAAATCTTTCACCGTATTGCATCTGGTTTCATTCGTAAGCTTCTTAAAAAGAAAGGCTATCAGGATACTCCAGCACCCGTTATGGTGGCTAAGAAAAATGCTGAAACTACAGAAGAAGGGCAAATCAGCTTTGAAGATTTTGAGGTTGAAGTAATTCGACTTACTGAAGGTGAGGGTCCTTGGAGTGAAAAAGACGCATTTATCAGCTTACGTAATGCACTTAAAGAAGAAGCAACTGCCGAAGAAGAGCGCATCCGTAATAGCGAACAAGAAACTGAAGATAAACTGGCTAATATTGACCTAGGGGGCGAACCTACTGGTGAAGATATGTAAAATTAATATCTATAAGTAATAAGTAATAAGAAAGGGAGCATTAGCTCCCTTTTTCAGTAATACACACTTTAACTAAGGACTTCAAATGGCTCGTAAAAAATTAAAGGATGTGAATGCCCGGACAATCCGAGTACATATTCCTACATACAATCATATTCTTGAGTTCTTTTCTCGCTCACCTTCAGGTATCTGTGGCTCTGATGCTATCCGTCAAGTCCTTATCCACTTTGGCAAATATTGTAAAGATCAAATGGATGCAGGTCGTGTAGCAAGTTCAAAAGATCTTCGTGCAGCCGAAGAAATGGTTTTTAAAGCAATGGGGAAAAAAGATGGAAATTCAATTACAGGAACAAAGCCAGAAGCCGAATCAGAACCAGAACTCAAACTCTGATCAAAACTTACCAGACCACACAGTAACCTTAAATGAGTTACTTGCTAGTGCTGCAGCTGAGTGGACTCCTGAACACCGGCTTGCACTCATAAGTGCTCTTCGTGACCAACGCGAACGGTGGAATGAGGAACAAGCTAAGGGCTCTCGCAAACGGGTTACAGCCAAGCAGATTAAAACCAAACCTAAAGGCCGAATTAATCTTGCTCTTGAAGGACTGCAGTTATAAAGATAAGCTTGAACAACTTTTATCCTATGCAACTGAACATCGTTGTACCCGTATATTAGCTGATGGAGATTATTAAATGAGTAAATATACTATAGAAGAATTAGAGATAATCGAAGAAGCACTAGACATTTGTTACTGCCCTCGTATAGCTAATAAAGATAATGATTTTTATTTTGTAGATGCTGAAGATTCCATAAATGAAGAAATATCAAAAACAATTATTAAATTAAACAAATTAAAATCAGCTCAATCAATATTATCAAGCCTAAGAGGTTAGTATGCAATATTATAATATATTTAAAGACACACTAACCTCCACTTCATCTCCCGATCTCGTCCCTATCGGCATACCCACTCATGACGGAGATAACTCCTCATTCAAAGATGGAGTCCAGTTTGCATGGGATGCTACATCTATTTCCATATTTAAAACATGCCCTTATAAATACAAACTGGTTATGATAGATGGTTGGAATGCTAAAGTAATTCCACCTCCTTTAGCGTTTGGAATTTATATGCATGTAGTATTCCAAACCTGGCACAGGCTCGACGCAGAACCATCAATATCCAAAGATGAAGCTTTCCTTCGTTGTGTAAAGCTTGCTGGTATGTTAGGTGAAAAGCTCCCTAATGGCGATAACGCTCGCCGTAAAGAGCAACTTGTGCGGGCTACCGTTTGGTATCTTGAGCAATTCTGGGATGATCAAGCCAAAACAGTAATCTTATCTAATGGCAAACCCGCTGTTGAATACTCATTTACTCTTCCATTCTTCACCCAAGACGGTTTAGATACCTACCTCTGTGGTCATATAGATAGATTCGCAAAATGGCAAGGTCGCGTTCTTGCTCAAGATTACAAAACAACTAAATATGGGCTTGATCAAAGGTTTATTAGCAAATTCAAACCTCACACTCAATTCCCACTTTACACAGCAGCTTCACATATTATAGCTGCCAAGACTCAAGAAGTCCCAGCAACAGATGGAATCCTTCTTGACGGAATCCAGCTTGGTGTAAACTTTAATCGCTTCATGAGATATATTGTCCCATACTCACCAGAAGAGATTCAAGAATATCTCAAGGGTTTAAAGTATTGGATTAAACAGGCCATGACTACAAGCCAAGAGGGATATTTCCCTATGAACGAAGAGTCTTGTGAAAAATATGGGGGTTGTCAATTTAAGGATATATGTTCAAAACCGAAAGCTAGACACGAGCAGTATCTTAAAGGTAACTTCACTAAACGTACATGGGATCCTCTAAGGGAGAGATAAAGATGGAAAATGAAGAATTATACGAGATGGAATTACATGAAGAGAAGCAAGTAACTCTTGGTCTTTATGTTATTCGTGTACCTGGAGGTTGGATTTATAGATCTGAAGCTTCAAATAATGATAATTGGACTATATCAACTACTTTTATTCCTTTTAATAATGAATTCCAATAATAAGAAATCCCAAAGCGTTCAAGGTAAACTGGGCATAGCCCACCCTATAATAAAACTTGAGGTTGAAAAACGACTATCTTTATACAGGGCTTTAATTAAAGATAATTTTAAACATGTTCACTGTTTACCAAAGGACAATAAATGATAATATCTAACGAACGATTTACACCTAGGTATATTATAAGCGGCTATGTAAATAAACATCATAGCATATTGACAACACGTTATGTTTATGTTACCATTGGTGCGTAAATAAATATCAACCAAAATACGTATAAGGATAACTATGAATTTATACTTAATAAGCCAAGAAGTAAACACTGACTGGGATACTTTTAGTTCTGCCGTTGTTATAGCTGAATCAGAAGAAGAAGCCAGAAAAATACACCCTTGTGGTATAACTTTAGAGCAACGTGTAAAAGAGGCAGTTAATAAGGACCTCGTAAAAAAATGGTTTTATGATAATTGGACAACGCCTGATAACGTAACAGCTATATTCTTAGGGGTTTATACAGGTGAACAATTAAAACTCACTGAAGTTTTTGATAATAAAATTATTTGTGCAAATTTCAACGCAGGCTAAACAGCTTAATATTTAAAAAGAATAAGATTATGTTAGAAGAAAAATTAAAATTAGTAAAAAAAAAAATAAAGGAAATAATCTAATGCCAATATTAACAACTTCCAGTGAGCCAGCATTTATAAAAATGCTATTCCTTGCTTATTCTGGTGAAGGTAAATCTACCGCAATGGTTCCACTTTCAATCCCCGGTTATCATGATAACCCAGGATATGAACTTAGGTGGCTTGATTTCGACGGTAAGGCTGAAGAGGTTATCCGTTCTATTTTAGCCCGCCTCTTATATAAAAAAGAAATCACACAAGATCAGCATGACAAGGCTCTCGCTAACAATGACGTATGTTCTTGTGTAGAAAGGACTGGAATTGTATCTGTGCGTGAGGGTAAAAAGACAATTAAAAAGGTGGGTGTTTCAGGAACCGCAACTGCATGGAATAAGGCGGTCAAGCAAGTTGAGTTATGGAATAAAACATTTTCATCTAAAACAATACTTATAGTTGATTCCCTTACTTATGCAAGTAAAGCAATTGTAAATGCCTCTCAGGATCTTAATGGGAAGCTTAACCAAGCCCTCGACTGGCGCGATTATCAAGGACCTCAGCAAATAGTTGAAAATTTAATGACCCTATGTGCTGACCTCCCTACTCATGCTATAGTAACTGGCCACCAAGACCCATTAGAACTTTACAAGGCCACTGATAAAATAGATGACAAAGGCCAACCAGTCGAAGACCTTATAGATACCCTTATGGTTCCTATATCAATTGGTCGAGCTGGTCGTATGAAGCTTCCAGCTCGCATGAACCATCTTCTTATAGCCTCTTCTGATGGTCGAGGCGCTGCTACACGTAGGTATATATTCACCGAGTCTCGCGTTGGTGTAGTAGCAAAAACTCCTTTCTATGGATTATGTAAACCTAAATACCCTATCGAATACGGCCTTGTAGAGTATTTTAAATTACAAAAGTAAAAGGTAATCATGTTGCTGGTTTGATTTAAACCAAACACCAATATGATTACTTTTACTTAATCGTGCTTAGAGGTTGGGATACTACACGTTAAATGAAATCGCTCACCAAGTAAGCCATAAAGGGCTTACACTTAAATTATAGTTTAAATGATAAATAAAGGATAAACCCTATGTCTAATGTAGCAGAGTTATTAAAAGTAAATGTTAGTGAGTTCAAGACCCCACCCCGCTTTCCAGAAGGAAATTACATCATGGTAATTGCATCTTATGCAATGCTTCCTTTTAGCTGGAAAACAAGCCAAACTTTCGGCCTGGCCTTTGTACCGAAAATCCACGCTGTATCTTGTGTTGAAGCTGATGATGATTCTAATCCAGAACTTCAGGCCGAACAACAAGCAGCTTTGGATAAATTTGGCGACTGGATTAATAAAGAGTTTGAATTTGCTTATACTGAAAAAGAAAGCCAAATGCGAATGGCTGCTGTATCTCAAGTCAATTTCCCTCTTATCGAAACAGCTGATGATCATGAAGAAGCTTTAGGTATTTTGGAAAAATTTGCATGGCGTTTTTACCTAAACGAAGATGATGTCGAAAGTGGTTTTGTTGTTGATGCGCTCGGCTTATCTTTCCCGGCTGGCACTCCTTTAGGTGAAGTTTTGGAAGCCACAGTTGATCAACAGTTCATGGCACAAATTGCGTATGAGCCTAATCAAGATCCATCCCGCCCACCTAACCTAGTTATCGACAGCGTAACTTGTGTTTAAATAGCTAATCTTCAAGTTTAAAAAGCCAATTTGGTTTCACTATGTAAATTTACTCTCCTTATTTGCATAGTGTTTTTATTAACAAGGAAAACTTTAAACTTTCAAAGGAAACTTAAATGTTCTCAAATCGTATAGTCCAAGTTCTTACAGACGATATTCTAATCGACCGCCCAAACCGGCAACGTAGTGATTTAACACCTGAAGCAGTTATAAGTCTTGCTTATTCAATAGCAAAAAATCAATGGATTTCTCCTATTTTAATTAATGAAGAAACTAATCACATTGTTGCTGGCGAACGTAGACTTACTGCAGTAAAAGTGCTTCATAGCTGTATTAATGGGGATTATTCAATATTCTCCAAACCAGACGAAGCCAGAGCCAAATTAGCTCACATATGTTCTTGTAAGGTTGATTCTTGGAAAGGGTGGACAAAGATACCATCTCAATTAGGAAAAAACCTAACCGAGCAAGAACTTGTTGTTTTTGAATTCATCGAAAATGCACAACGAAGTGATCTTAAATGGCAGGATAGAGCTAAGGCAATATATACTATTCATGCTCATGGCCTGGTTACAGAAAAGAAATGGAACAATCAACAAACAGGAGTCCTTGTAGGCCTTGATCATTCAAGCGTGGCTAAATGTTTGAAATTATGGAGATTCATGATAGCGGCTGAAGTTGAAAAAAACACTAAATTAAAATTAATTATCACTGAAGCACCTACTTTACAATCCGCGCTTCAAACAATTGACCGGCATATTTCTCGTAGACAAGATGATGTTGTATCTTTAACCTCGACAGCAATTGCACCTAAACCCAAAAATACAAAAGATATATCATCTAAACCCGGTCCAGCTATTGGAGTAGCACCTGTAATTGGTGGGGATATACCTGAGCTTGATGAAGATTTAAACGAGTATAATGAAGATGATAATCTTGAACTTTCTTCTCTCGGTAAACAGCTTATTTTAAACCAAGACTTTAACTCGTGGGCAGAAAATTACGCTGGTCAACCTTTTAACTTTATTCATTGTGATTTCCCTTATGGTATTAATTTTAATAAGGGTGTTTATGGCAATACGGTAAATTCTAAAATAACAAATGATTATTTAGATAGTCCAGATGTATATTGGGATTTATTAAATATTTTAGCCAAGCATCAAGATAAATTAATTGCACCATCTGCTCATATAATGTTTTGGTTTTCGCAAAATCAGCGTAAAGAAACTGAAGATTTTTTCAACACAAACTTTAAAAAGTGTTTGGTTCAATCACATTTAATGATATGGCATTTTAGTGAAAATTCTGGAATTATTCCAGATTCTCAAAGATATGGAGTTCGTACTTACGAAACGGCTATGTTAATTACTTTTGGTGATCGGTTTATAGTTGAGGCTAAATCATTATGTTTTGAAAGTTCGGCTGAGCGAAAAACACGTGTTCACCGTAGCCAAAAACCGCTTGCCGTTCTTAATCATTTCTTTAGAATGTTTGTAGATGATTCAAGCCGAGTTCTTGACCCGACAGCTGGTTCAGGAACAAGCCTAGTAGCCTCACATAACTTAGAAGCAGAAGAGATTGTCGGACTCGAAATGCAAGAAGAAACGTATAAAACTGCTGTTAAATTTATTGATGAAGAACTAAGTAAAGAAGATATTATACTATAGGAAACTATCATGAGTACGGATTACACAAGTTTATAAAGAAGTAATAGACAACATAAACGTGATGAAGTTGTAGAGTTTAATAAAGCTTATCTCGAAAGTAAAGAACCTAAAGTTAAAAATAAAGTAAAGAAGACAAATCAGAAAGTAGCACAAACATTAGCAATGATGGCAGCTTTAAACTACCTTAAATAACCCTCAAAGGAGATCCAAAATGTTATTAGCAATTGTTGATACTGAAACAACTGGTATAATCGGTAAAGACTATACAAAGATTACTAATCCTCACATAGCCTCTATAACCGTTATCATATACAACACAGACGCCTCCCGTGTTCAAGCTAGCTTCAACACAATGATTTTGCCTGATGATTGGGAGATGCCACCTGGAGCCGAAGCTGTCAACGGCCTTGCTACAGAAACCCTTTTAACTTACGGCATTCCAATTAAAGATGCTATGAAAGTAGTAGGTTTACTTCTTGAACCTGCTGATTTATTTATAGCCCACAACGCTATTTTTGACATCCGTATGGTAGCCTCAGAATTTTATCGTAGTGATTTACTTGACGAGTTAGATATTCTTCTCGGCAAAGAATCTTTCTGCACCATGAAAGAGAGTAAGCACATTGTTCAGGCTAAGAATAAAAATGGTGGGCTTAAAAACCCTAAACTTACTGAGGCTTATGAATTCTTTTTCGAGAAACCGCTTGATAACTCTCACTCAGCTAATGCGGATACAGTAGCTTGTTTAGAAATATACTTAGCACTTCAGCACTTCAGCTTATATAAAGAAGTTGATATAAGCTCTGACGATGATGTAAACCTTTAAGGAAAATAAAATGGTATTACCAACTTGTCCAATAAAACCCATGCTTGCTTGCTCATCTATGATCCTTACAGATGATAACTATGATAGAATATCTTATCCTGTAATAGCATCTACTAAGCTTGATGGGTGGCGCTCGATTATAGACAAAAACAGTAACCCTTTAAGCCGGTCAGGTAAATCTATTCCTAACCTGTTCACTCATAAGGAAATTCAGTCTGCCGGTCTGGTCGGGTGGGATGGAGAAATTCTTGCCTCCAGTCCTACTGATCCTAATGCTATGCAGAAAGCTCAATCAGCATTTTCTTCCATTTATGGTGAGCCAGATTTCACCTACCACATATTTGATAATTGGACAAGGCAAACCCAGTCCTTTAAAGAATATTGGGACTTGTTACAAAGTATAAATTTTAAATTTCCTGAGTGGGTTAAGCTTATTCCTCAAATTACCATAACTTCCCCTGAAGAACTTGCTGACTTCGTAAAACATACAACTGATATGGGTTACGAAGGTGCAGTTATCCGCTCACCTTCCTCCCCTTATAAACACGGTCGGTCAACTTGGAAACAAGAGTGGATGCTCAAGGCTAAACCATATACATACGAGGAAGGAATGATTATATCCCTTAACGAGCGTATGATTAACTTTAATCCTAAAACCCGTGATGAACTCGGCTTTTCTAAACGGTCAACTCACAGGGGTGGGAAAGTTCCAGGAGATACCCTTGGCTCATTCAATATCCGAAACAAAGATGGTTTAATCTTTTCTATAGGAACAGGCCACCTTAACGAACCCGAGCGTTTAAAGGTTTGGAATGATCGGGATACTTGTGATACATGGGTAGGCAAACTTATTACGTTTAAACACTTCGCACAAAGTGGAGTTCGAGATAAACCAAGACACGGTCAATTTGTAAGTCTCCGTTCTATAGAAGATTTATCCATATGAGCAAATTACGACAAAAACAATCTCGTCTTGAATCTTCTATAGAGGTTAGTGTTAATATCTTCTCCGGCTTTATTATATCTTATCTTGTATGGATTTATATTGTTCCTATAATATGGCCGGAGCATACTTCATCTCATGGTGTTGCTTTTGGAATCACAGTTCTTTTTACTATATCTTCAATTATTCGATCTTATATTTGGCGTAGGTTTTTTGAGAATGAGCTACATCGGTTTATTCATAAATTTTTAAGCATATATAAATAAGGAAAAATTAATATGGAACAAGATATTAAAGCCAGCAACGAGTTACAGACTATGTTTGTAGATTTATTTAGCACTAAAATTAAAGAGCAAGTAAATAAAACAACTAATAAAAATTATTCTTTTAAAGTAGCTACTTTTTTAGATATTAATTTCCAAAAAATAATGGATGATCTATCTTACGCGGATCCTCTTCGGATTGTTAAAGTCGGAGATGAATTATTCACTGTTGTCCACCATACTATTTTTGATAAATACATGCACTCTCTAAGCCCTAAAGTAAATCTTCTTAAATTTATTGCAGGTGAAGAGGCATTTATTAAAGCTAATGAAATTAAACACCTTATTACAGATATTCAATTAATTAAACAGTCTCAATGGGTGCCTAGTACTTATAAACCCTTTCAAGTTGAAGTTATTAAAGTTAAGGTATAAAGGAAGGAAAAGTAATGAGTAAAATAAAAACTATAATTATTGTAACTAATCAAGGCGTCTCTACCCGCTCAGTCGGTGATGTTATAAACGGTATGCTTGTAGATAGAATAGTTGATCAATCAATAGAATTTGAATCTTCAATAGATTTTGTTTACGACGGATATACTGTAGAGGATAAGTTAATTTTTCAACTTATAAATCTACCTGTTGAAATCTTATATGACAACTAGTATAGTATTTATAAGCGACAAGTGGGGGTTTGATGAATCACTTTTCCAAACTCCATTTGTAGGTACAGCTGGTCAAGAGTTCTCCCGTATGTTAGCTCAGGCCGGATTTGGAAATAAAAGCCTTCCTTATAACTTCACATCTGCTATCCGCATGATGAATTATTGGGGCAAGTATAATTTTATATTCCTTAGTGTATTCAATGAGCGTCCAGAAGATAATAATGTTGAATCATTTTATGCTCACCCAAAAGACAAAGTACCCCTTGACCGTAAACTTCCTCCCAGAAGGGTAGGCACAAGTAATCTTTATTGCCGGGACGAGTACGCTTATCATGTATACGAATTGCATAAAAGGCTTGAGCAACTTAAACCTAATGTAATTGTAGCTCTTGGTAACACGGCTCTCTGGGCGCTCCGTATCCCGCCCTCCATAGGTAAACTTCGTGGTAACGTGATTCAGTCTAAATGGGGGAAAGTTGTTCCAACTTATCATCCATCTATGATTTTACGGAATTGGAGCAATCGTACAATTTCTCTCCTTGACCTTAATAAAGCAAGGCGGGAAAGTAAGAGTCCGAATATCTCCACACCGGATAGAATTATCTGGACTGAACCTACACTTGAAGATTTATACTTGTGGTGGGAAGAGCATGGGAGTAAGGCGAAACTTTTGGCTATTGATATTGAAACAGTCCGGCAAACTCAAGTTGCAGAAATAGGATTTGCATCTTCTCCCACTATGGCTCTACATATTCCTTTCGTATACAAGGATAATGGGAAATATATCTCTTGGTGGAAAACACCTGAGGAAGAACTTAAAGCATGGAACTTTGTAGAGATGGTATGTCGCTCAAGTGTTTTTAAAATCGGCCAGAACGTATGCCAGTATGATGTTTATTTTATGATGCGAGCTTTAGGAATACCTATTATGAATATTACTGAAGACACTATGACACTTGCCCATAGCTGGCAACCGGAATTAGAAAAGAGTTTAGGTTTCCTTGGTAGCTTATTCTTGAATGAAAAAGCTTGGAAAAGTCTACGCTCTCACAGTGATAAAGAAGAATTTTAAAATGACTAAACTAGAGAAAGCTCAAAGCCTTTTAGATATACAATGTTCAAAAGGTAATTATGATGTAAATGAATATATGCGAGGTATGGCTAATGGAATGAAAGTTCTTATGGCCGTGTTCGATGATAAGGAACCTGAATTTATAGATAAACCTGATAACCTTGTTCCAGAAGCGTTAAATATATTAAGACAAGCAATGGAGGATAAATCAGAAGGTGAACTTTATCACGGCTGGGTATGTAATATAAAATGGATTGTTTATGATACTATAAAACAAAACAATTTACTTATGAATACCGAAGAAGATTTAACATTACAAGAAGCCTGTAAAACTGGTGCCAAAACATTTTTAAATAGATTACTTAAAGAAGAAAAATAATTATAACAAGGAAAACTTAAAATGACTAAACGTAAAACACATAAAACTCGCCAGACCCTTAAGCAAAAAGAAGCCTGTAAACATAACTGGGTTGTATTCCGCCTTCACGGTGTGATAGAACTTATGGGCTGTGATAGTATATTGGATTATTCTGAGGATGTACAAAGCCAAGCTAAAGTAATTAAACAAAATTTAAAAGACTTACTTGCTACGGTTAAAGAAGAAAATGCGAATAGGTAAAGCAGTTAGGTAATGTACAGTATAATATAGGGCGAAGAAATAACCTGTTATAAATCAATGAGTTACCACAGTCGAAATACATACATATTATTTATTGTATCATTCATATATTTAATGTTATAATACACGTATGATAAATAATATAGGATAATCGGCATGACGAAACACTACGAATTTAATGAGAATGATTCTTTTGCTATACAACCTGGATATATAGCAAGGATTCATCAAAGAGGAAAATTTATGGGAACGTTCAGTTTTATTTATCACCATGCTATCCAAGAAGCAGTATTAAGAACTAAAGATTCCTTTAAAACACTTGGATATCTAATGGGTTCAATAACTTTAGAGAATATAATATATACTGATATTCCAACTCTAGCTATAAAACTTAATATATCTAAAGTATCTATACAAAGACATTTACATATATTACGTGATGAAGGTTTATTAATTCCCCATGAAGATGAAAGACTTAACGCGCGCTCAATTTCTCGTTATCGTATATGCCCTTTCTTGGGTTGGAAAGGAACAGCTAAAGCATTAGAAAAATATCTTTCCACCCTTCCTATTAGTCATCCATTTTGGGAATACGCTGATCCTGAATTTGTTTCTACACTTAAAGAGGAAATTCAGAAAGAAAAATATCAACAAAATATATCCCTATAGGTTTCCCAATGCGAATCATTAATACAGCTAAAGATAACCCAGCAATTCTTGATACCCTCGGTCGCCTCGCTTTCTATAGTGGTATGGATAATCTCACTCTTTTCGAAATCCGAGATGGTCTATCCGAGCTTATGGATTCCAATCGTTGGGCAACTTATAGGTTCGAGATGGAACTTCAAGCTGCTCTTCTCGAAATGTCCTTCAATGGTATCCATGTAGATCAACCAGCTCGCAGAAGTATGACTCAAGAGTTTACAAAAACAGTTACCAACCTTACCAGTCTTCTTAACGAGATGCTTGAAGCTATAGGTTATTTCAATTACTACACCCGTATGGCTATGCACGAATTTTCAGTTCAAACAGATATTGAATATACTTCTTTACCTTGTACATGGGATGAATGGAAAGATTGTTCAATCCAATGGCGTAGGGAAATTAAACTTATTGCTGGTGATCACCTTATCCCATATCACAAGGCGCTTAAGTTAGGGGCTATCTTTAATCCTAATTCACCTGCTCAGAAACTTAAATTATTCTATCATTTTTTTGGCTCACCAGATAACTCAGTTGCCGAGCCTTATTTCTATTCCCCACCCTGGCTAAAAACAAAAGGTATTAAGGAGCATAAAAGTAGAAAGGTTGATGGAACCTACGGACCGACTACAGATCGATCCGCTATGGAAAAGATTATTAAAGCGTCTTCCAAGGGTGAGGCTCATGCTTCTTATTGGGCAGCACCTTTTGCTCATATTTGCCTGGACATTGCTGACCTTACCAAGTCTCTTGGCTTCCTTAAATGTAAACTTGATAATGGAATGTTTCGAGCCAGCTTTGGTGTGGTAACTGAAACCGGTCGATTAAATTCTCGACAAAACGCTATGGGGTTTGGGAGCAATGCACAAAACATAACCCCTAAGCTCCGTCACATATTTATAGCTCCTAAAGGTTGGAAACTAGGTGCCCCTGATTTTGGGCAGATAGAATCTCGAATAGTTGCTGCTATATGTTTTCGTTTATTCGGAGCTAAAAATTACCTTGCTGCAGGTGAAAGCGGAGATCAACATTCCCTTAGTGCCTCAATGGTATGGGATGATCTTCCCTGGCCCGAAGATTTTACAATTCAATGGGCAATTAAACACGGCGCATTCCCTAAAGACATGCTCAAGGCTGCAAGAAAATTGGCTGATCAAACATTCTACAGGGGTAAGAGTAGGCGAGATTTAAGTAAAACTCTTACTCATGGTTCAAGTTATCTTGGTAAGCCACGTCAAATGTCAATCCAGTCTCATGTTGAATTACCTTTAGTTACTCACTTTCAAGAAAGATTTTTCGAAGCTTTTCCAGAAATTCCTCAATGGCATGATTGGGTAGCTGAACAACTCCAAACTACAGGTGAGATAACAACTATGTTAGGTAGAAGTCGTAGGTTTTTTGACCGTCCTAATGATGATGCCACCTTACGTAAAGCAGTTGCTTATGAGCCTCAAAGTGTTGCCGGAGATTATACTAACCAAGCCCTTTTAAAAATAGTTAAAGCATCCAAGAAAAACCTACCCGTAAAAGTATTCCTTCAGAAACATGATGAAATTGGTTTTAGGTTTCTTGAGAAGGATGAAGAAAAAGTATGCGCAATTGTACAGGAGCTTATGGAACAAGAACTAGAGATAGTATCCCCCTCTGGTGAAATCCGAAAATGGGTTGTGCCAGTTGATATGGAGTCAGGCTGGAACTTGGGTTTTAAATCTAAAACTAATCCTGACGGACTTGGCCACCCAGACTCCTCACGGGTAAGAACACAATCTGAGCATTGGGCTAATTGGAAAATATAATTATGAAAATAAACTTAGATATACGAGATTTAGAAAGGGGAAGGTATATGATACTTATTCTTAGTGCACAAATTATCTGCAAGACAATAAAGTATGCTAACAACCACACCCAAGCTATGGAAATAGCAGATAAATATGAGCAAGTAGGTTGTATCTGTGTAATAACCCGAGTATTAAATAACACTTTAGGTAAACTAGATAAACAGACTTATAATAAATTAATAGAGAAATAAATGAAAACTGTATTCCCTGATTTACCATTTAACACTGACCGTATTTTTACTCGAGGGATTACTCATGAAGGTTGTGTGATATGGATACCAGTAAGTAAAAACAATGATGTTAAGAAAGAACAAAAAATATTACAAAAATTTTTAGATGAACAACCAATGCCTACTAAGACAGTATCATGAATAACACAGAATACCTAAGACAGCGCCTACTTAGTGACGTACATGAACCTGTAAATGGTGAGTGGTGCTTATCATTTGGAAAGCAACGAGATAAGGAATTATTTGGCATAGCTTTACCGTTCCTTATTAACCATGCCCGTCCACGACTTCTTATGGGTGCATTCCGTTATGATAACACTAAAGGAATCTCTCATGCTGAACGAGCAAGGCAAGGATTAAGTCCTACTTTTATAACTAAGCTTAAAGAAAAAATTGAATTATATGAACAAGACGGTAATCAAGAATACCTTGTAGATGTGTTTAATTATTTACTTCTTGAAATCGCTGATCCAGTCCACCCTAACGCACATTTTGAATCTACAGAAAGAAAGGAAATTAAACAATGAGCTTTGATGAAGTACCAGAAAATAAAATAGAATGTTATCCTTGTCCAGTTTGTGATACAGGTAATTTCTGTGAAACTAAAAAGGAATACTGGGAATGCGATAACTGTGATTTTACGTTAGATAAACGAGAAAAGAAAGATTAAGCAATCATACACACGAATTGATTTAAACCAAACACCAACACATTAACCTTTAACTTATAAGTAATAATATGCCAACATTACCTCGTGTATCTGATGACTTCCTTGATCAATGGGAAAGCTATTCTGAATATCTTCCATCACCTAAATTATTCAAACGTTGGGGAGGTTTATTTTTAGTAAGCGCAGCTTTAGCCCGTAGGTGCTGGGCTGTTACTGACCCTACATTTCCACCATTATTCCCTAACCTATTCGTTTTACTCGTAGGCCCGCCTGGTTGTGGAAAAGATATTATAGTAAATAAGGTGGCCAAGTTACTTACATCAGTCAAAGATGATATGCAACAAGGTTCAGGCTTTCGGCTCTCTGGTCGTTCTGTATCCGCAAAAGGTATTATTGATCTTATGGCTGATGAAGATTCAGAATTCTCATATAGATATACTGAAGATGGAAAGAAAAGAATAGGCAAGTTTCATTCTGTAACAGCTTGTATACCAGAGCTTGGAACTTTTCTTCCAGCTTATGATCCACAACTTGTAGCTTTTCTTAACGAGCTTTATAATTGTAATGATTTATTCGAGGAACAAATTCGTGGGCGTGGGTCAGATTCAACAACCAAGATAATTAATCCGCATCTTACAATGCTTCTTGGTACACAACCGACTACACTTTCGGAGACTTTTCCTGAACAAGCTTTTCGTATGGGATTCTTTTCTCGAACCAACATAGTACATACAAGAGAAATTTTCCTTACAAAGTTATATGACCGCGCACGACCTAACAAGGAACTTCTTTTTCCACAGCTTGCTACAGATCTTAAAAGTATATCCAGTATGCAAGGAAAATTTAAAACAACTAAAGCATTTGAAGAGGCAATAAGTGACTTCCATATAATCAATCCGAAAAAGATAAGTCATTCCAGATTCGATGATTATAACACAAGGAGAAGTCTTCACCTTCATAAGCTTGCAATGATATGCTCAGCAAGTGAGAGTAATAAAATGTTAATAGAAATGAAGCATTTCGAGCGAGCACAAGAGTTTCTTTATGAAGCTGAAGATGCTGCTCCGAGTGTGTTTAGTGAGCTAACAACATCTAATGGATTCTCTCATACAGTCGAACAAGTTCTTGAAAGCTCGAAAGGTAGAAGTATAATCCCACACCAGCAACTTGAACGTACCCTACGCAGAACGCATAAGCCATATGAAGTAGGTATGATAATTAAAAGTATGATTAGCGCAGGAGACTTAACAGAAATACCGACTAAAGTTGGATTGCCCAAATATAAAATTAGCCGAAAGGCTGAAGCAAGCTTACACTAAAACAATAGGAGAAATAAATGTTTAAACTAAAACCACTAGTCCGAGCTGTAAGATATTCAATTTATTACCAACTAGTAAATCAATTTAAAAAAGAACGTTTAACCAAAAAGGAAACCCACCATGTTACTTAGTCATCACGCTTTACACCATATTGTAAAATCCGGCATACTTGAAAATGCTAAAATCGAAAACATTAACCCAGCGTCAATTGACGTATGTCTTGGGAATACAATTTTAAAAGAGAAACCACCGAAAGCACAACCAACTGCAATTAAGGATATGGGACTTATAACTGCTACAGATTTACAAGCTAAAGAATCTATTAACTTTCAAACACTTAATTTAGATGATGATGAAATATATCTTCTTAAACCCGGCGAGTTTATTCTTGCCCAAACTATAGAAGTATTCAATTTTCCTAATCATATTGCAGGTGAATTCCGGCTTAAATCTACAGCCGCTAGAAACGGACTTGATCAGTCTTTAGCAGTATGGTTAGACCCTGGTTGGAATGGCAGTGTTCTTACAATAGAACTTAAAAATATATCCCTTTATCATACTCTCGTTCTTCGACCAGGAATGAAAATAGGGCAGGTTATTTTTTATCAATGTTTCCCTGTACCGGATGAAGCAAGTTATGCAAAGGTCGGGCAGTATAATAATGATAAAACAACTCAAGCTGGGAAGGAGCTTAAGTAGTTTAATGTATGCAGGTATTAATTAAAGAGCTTAAAACCTCCTCTAGTCCCTAACTCTTTTATTCCAAACTCCATTGAATCTTCTCCTAACTGAGGAGATTCTTTCTTCCAACGTTTTCTCAGTCTTATCATCTCCTCTAGCTCTTGCTGCATTTAATCTAACCCTCAAACTTCTTAACTGCCTTTCCGTATCTTTAACCTGGCTACTCATTCGAAGCACCTCCTTATACTCTTCTTTAGCTTTCTTCTGTTTATCCAAATCTTTTGTCTCGCCTCTTCCATATTCCTTAATAGCTTTCTCAGCACTTGCTACCTCTTTCACCCTATCATAATACTTTTGTGTATTCATTCGGTCACTTGGTACAGCTGCAAACTGACTAAGAATAGGTATGTTTTTAGTTTTAATCTCATCTTCACTTAACGTGCTAGGTAGTCCACTTACACTAGTCATAAACTTTAACAGCCCAGCACCAAAGAAATTAACTGTATTTTGAAAGGTACTTGGACTTATGTCTGCCCAACCAGAATGTGCTATATCTCCACCGGTAGCTTCATTTAAAGTTCTTGACAAACCCTTATATATCTCTGGAGTATTTCGCCATGCAAGTTCAGCATCAGGTTTACTTCCTGCTCCAGGAAAATTAATAGGCCGTAATGGGTTGCCTGCAAAATTTTTATTTTCCACCACTTGTATAATAGGATCAAGTGCGGTGGGTGATATACCTTGTGCGAATGAGCCCCCACCCAAGGGGTTAAATGTATTTAATAACATAGTGATGGTATCCACACCTGTATCAGCTGCTGTCCGTATACCAGCGGCATTTTCACTTAACATCCCGCCCATACGCCATACCACATTATAAACCCAGGGAGCGGGGATTTTAACGAATTCCCCACCGATTTTAATGGGTAGAATAATGTTTCGTTCTTTCTCATATACTGGTATTTTATCCCATTCACTTACCCCCTCTTCATCATCATCTCCAATTGCCCGTCCAAGGGCATCGAATGTTGCGGACATTGCAATTGTACCAGCCACCATACCCACAAGCTTTTTAGACTTCATCATATTTTTTATAACTTGTGCATTGCCTTGTACAGTCGCATTAAAGAATAAATAAAACATACCCATGCTAGATGAGTTAAATCCCTTCCTCGTAAAGTTTGTTGTAAGATCTTTTGCAATTCTAGCTGCTTTAACATCTCCAACTTCTTTATACAAGGCTTCAAAAGTAGCCAGTCTCATAATGTTTTCCACAATGATATTAGCTTTTTCAATATTATTGGCCATTTTAACTATTGTCTTTACTCCGGGTGTTCCTTCAATTTTAACTTTAGCATCAAAACTTTTTATACTTGTATCCATCTCCCGTAAGGATTCAACAAATGAAATCCGACCTCCAGCTTTTTCCCATCGTTCTACCATCTGCACATTCAAGTTTGCTGGGTCTCTATTTCCTTTCCAGTACACATCCATAAGGGCTTTAAATGTTTTACCATAGCTACCTATAATTTCTTTTGTATGGCTTTCAGCTTCACTCGCTTGCATGTTATATACAGCAGTTAATGGATCACGAATAAGATTAGCCATTAAGAAAGCCGGGCTAGCACTCACCGCAGTAAACCTTACGATACTATTAACCCACCCAAAAACCTTACTTACAGATCCATGCTGTTGTGCGCCTAACTTATTGACTGCGGCAGCAAATACTGTAGCTCGCTCATTCTGCTCGATAGGACTAATAATTAATCTTTTACCTTTCCGAATAAGTCTTATATCCGTAGGGTTTAAATTAGATGTTTTCTTTTTCTTAACAAAACCTAATTCATCTGTAGCCGCTTGTGTAGTATCATTTCCTACAGTAAACCACTCTTTCCAGTTTAATTCGTTTTCCTTAATCTGCTCATATAAAAAATTATTAGCTAAATTCTTTTGTGCCGTTGCAGCTGCTGCATGTGCACGAGCTAATGTATTTTGAATTACATGAACTGGTTTACTTGCATTAGCTGATCCATATCTTACACTAATTCCTTTTGAAGGTCCGAATCCCTTTTGATTTAGAAAGTCAAATGTTTTTTCATAGTCAAAAGCTTCTCGCCTTAAAGGTGCGTAATGTGGTTTATCCTTTATCATTGCAAGCTGTTCAGCTTGAGTAATATTCCCGCCTTCTTCAAGTAAATCTAATTGATGCTTAGTAAGTTGATCAAACACTGTAGCAATTTCATCTATTTTAGTGTTGTTCAAATGCCGATTATATATTTCTTCTGCATCAGGAGCATTAGCTGTATTAACTAATCCTTCTCCTTTTATAAACATACCTGAAGCATGTTGTTTGAATAACTGCCATTCACTTGAAATACTAGTCTCATCCTTACCTTCTTCTATTCTTTCATGTTGAAAATATTCTTCCATTAAAGCATACATCCGTATTTGAGCTTCTTTGTTATCTTTACCCTCTAGAATTTTATCTCGCTTCTCCTTTACCTCGTCTTGTTTTTCTTTAGTCAATCTAGGGAGTAAGCGGTTTATAAACTCATGTGAAGCTCGTTCAGACATATCCAAGTTTGCATTATCAAGGAAGATACTTCTAGCTGCTATCCAGTCGTTAACTTCTTCGAGTTTTATTCCTGATTCATCTACAAGTTTTACTAATGGCTCAACAAATCTACGATTAATCTCGTCTATCTTAGTTGCCCGTTTAGATTCTGCAAGGTCAAATACGTCTTTAATTCCTTCATCCTTTTTCTCGATTGTGGCAAATGAATCTATAAACTTAACATACCAAGTTTGAAAAGTACCAAGTTCGTACTGCTCTCTAGGGTTGTCTTCCTTTGCATACATAGCCCTACGGAAATCATCAGGCGAATCAAATATAGTTGACTGGAGAGAATCAGATAAATCAGTTGTACCAATAATGGGCTTAAGTGCTTGTTTATCTACATAAAGATTATCTGCCAAGTTCGCCAAGTCGCCTTTAATATCTCCGGCTTTACTTTGTAGCTTGTTAATTATCTCTACATCATCCTCGTTAAAAATAACATAGTTATAATTGCCTTCTCCTGCTTTCCTACTTGAACTGTCTAAATATTTATTACCTCGAATACCTATTTCCAATAGCTCATTAGATACTCGTCTTTGGCTATCTGATTTATCTATAAGCCAACCATCTAAATTTTTAACTGCATAAAACTTACTTAATTCATTATAGAACTTATTCCCTGTCATCTCGTCCGTAATATACGAGCCCATACCTGAATTAATAATAGCATTTTTAACATAATCTGATTGTTCAGTTAATGGCTTAGTCCAATCAAGATATTGATCCTGTTCCGGCTTAAGGTCTACTTCATAAAGATTACCTTTAGTTCCATCTTCCTTTAACTTATCTCTATACCATTGTCCAACACCTTTATCATCTGCAAAATATAAACCATGTCCTTGAGCTTGAGCACCTTCACCTGTGCCAATTTTTTCCATCAAAAACTTATCAATATCATGAGGTGTACCGTGAAAGGCTCTACTAAATAACTTCTGTTCATCACCTACAAAGTCTATAAATTGTTTACTTACTCTACCTTCAAGCCCTTGAGTTAAACCCCTATACAATAACCTTTCAATTTCATTTGCTTTCTTAGGGTCATTTACTAATTGTTCAGCCTCCCTTAGCACATTCATACCTTGTGCATTAACATCTGAAATAGTTTTTGCCAGTTTTCTAGCTTGGTTAAGTATTGGAAAGTCAACAAGATTGGTTGAAGCTTCAAACCCTCTCCAGCCTTCTTTATCTTGAGCCAACCAATCAAGCTCTTTGAGCAAAGCTGGTTTAAGTGAGTTTATATTTGTATTATCTAACTCACTTGATAAATAGATTGTATCTCCTTGAGTATGAGCTTTATCTAATCCCATATATTTAAACTCAACTTTTTGACCCTTTAATTCAGAGTCATTATCAAACAATATATTTGACTCCAAAACATCACTAAGCGTTTTTACTTCTCCTTTACTCACTCCTTCTTTAACTTGAATGTCTTGCTCAAGCTTCGATCCGACTCTAGGCGCACCCAAACGATCAAGCTCCTTAGCCAGGTTCAAACTATTCCCTACAGCCATGTGTGCATATTCAACTGCAAGTTCGGGTGTAAGTTGGAAATCAATCCCAACTGCTCTAGCCGCTCGACCAATTGAAGTCTCCCTAAACTTAGCTTTAAGTGTATCAGTCATTCTACGAGATAACCCGCTCTGCTGGTTTGATTCTTGAGAGAGCTGGATATACCAAGCAGCCAGTTCTTCCTTAGCTTGAAAATTAAGCTTATTAGGAACTTTCTCTTTTCCAAATAATTTTTCTTTAGCCGCTTGTGCAACCTTATTTCCTGCCTCAGCTTGCTTAAGTATATCCTTATTAAACCCTTCTAGTTTCCCGCCCAGAAGTCGATCAAGCCCTGAGTGAGAACTCTCATGCAAAATAACACTCGCAACATTATCACCTTCGACTTGTGAGCCACCATAGATATTAAAAACTCCTCTATTTAAATCAAACTCTCCTTGTGCATTATCAGTACTTGCTTCGTTAGTAAAATTTAAAATCCCTGCTTGTTCAAGCTTATCTACAGTTTTTGGGTCTATAAACTTCCTTGCTTCCTCACGCATCTGGTCGCTGGTTTTAGCTACAAGGTTTACATCTTTACCTTCAAACCTAGATTGTGTTCCACCTTCTGAGGCTAGGAAATCTAAATCAAGATCTTTACCTTTAACCTGTTTTTCTTGCCACAGTCCTTCAGAATCTTTAAACCATTTAGGATTATCAACTAAACCTCGGGCTAGTGCTTGCCCTTCAGTTAGCTCAAGCCCGGTTTGTTTTTTCCCTTGTGGGTTTGTTTTAATAATCCACCCATTATCTTTCTCAACCACCTCAGCATTAGCAAGACCTTCCCTGCCCATAGCAGCTTCAGCAGCACGAGGTGATTTAAACACTTCTGTATCTTTTTCCGTAGTTACTGTCCCTTCCACAAACGAACCTTGGCCTTTACGCTCAGCTTCTAATCTAGATTCTGTTTCTAAGTTAACCTCTTGTTTTTTACGTACAGTATTACCTTTATTATCTTGACCATAAGTAATTGCCTCTTCCTTAATCTCGTCTTGCTTTTCAAATAATTCTGCATTAGTATCATCTAAATATACTAACTCACCTTTGTCTCTAGTATATTGATAATCATCTACATCCTGATAAATAATTTCTCCTTGTTTATTTTTACCTACCTCAACATCAGCCTCTGCTACTTTAGTTAAGGGTTCCACAACATCTGGCTCTATAGCTTTAGGCTGTGTAATAATAGGCTCGACAACAGGATCAACAACCGAACTGGCTTCCTCTATAATTTCTGGTTCGGCTACAGATTCTTGTTGGTTAATTACTTCTTCAGGCTTTTTACCTACAACCTGTTTTAGATCTATATCTGATTTTGGTTCTTGCTTCGGGCTAGCTAAGGTCCCAAGTCCACCTCCAGCTACTCCACCAACTAGCCCACCAGCAACTATTGCATTTTGAACCTGACTCCAATCCTCGTCACTCAAGTCCGCAAACATTGGATCTTCTTTAGCCCAGCGTACTCCAGCAATATTAACTAACTGCTGCATCCCTTCTGTAAGCCCTTCAACTCCAGCACCCAAACTACCTGCCTTAGCAGCTCGACCACTAAGCTCTAGAGCCAAATTGCGTAAAATTTTATCTCCTTTAATAACCTTTCGTATACTCTTTTTAGCTACATCTCCAGCACCAAGGCTCTTGGCCACCTTATAAAGTGGAAGAAATTCTAATGCACCGCTTAATCCGCCTATCCCGGTAGCCGCCCATTTAGCCCTTTCAGGATCAGCACCTTCTTCGATTGCTTCTCCGAAAGCTGCTCCGCCCTCATACCCCGCACCCGTTGCAAAACCACCTACAACTTCACCACGTGTAAGTATTTTCTTAACTTCAGCTGTAGCCTTATCTTTAACCCCTTGAGTTACTTGCCGACCAACAAGATTCTTACCTACCTCAGTTCCTAAAATATCTTTAGTAGCTGAACCTATTGCTTTTTTAGCTACCTGTCTACCAACAATACCACCAACACCTAAAGCTGCTAAGTTTGGAAGCCCCTTACCCAATTGATAACCTACAAAGTCACCGACACTTCCAGTCTCTCCTATGTCTTCAAACTTAGAAACCTTTGGAGCTTGTTGCCCAAAAGTAGCTTCCTCCATATTCCTTTTATAAACATCTAACCCATATTCGCTTGCTGGTTCAAGATACTTCTCCCCAAAGTTATCAGGAGTTACTGACTTTAAATGTTGTGCTCCTAGTGCAAGTAGTCCACCACCTATTGCTTGGCTTTCATCTCCAAACGCACGAACACCTTTACCGAATTCAGACATCTCAGGACGTAAGTCCACCTTCCTATTCGGGTCATAAGGTTCATTTGCATATTTATCATAGGGATTAAGTGCTAGTTGGTTAGCCATTGGTAGTCCTTCATATGTACGATTGGTTTAAATCAATTTGTATTTACGTTTTCTTATTAATTTTAACAAGCTCACGTAAGGGCACCTGCCCAGTTTCTCTCGGTATCTTTCTTTGTTGCCCGTGTCCACGAGCAATAGCACCTGTATTCATAGCTTCTGAAGATGAACGGGTATCCCCTCCAGTTACTAGCATCGGTGCTTTTGCATAAGTCTTATTAAACTTGTCAACAAGAGATCTAGCTTTATCTAGATTGTTCATGTCTAATCCTATTCTTTAAAAGACTTATAATTTCTGGAGAATTTTTACTAAAATCAGCATCTGGATTATCTGATTTTAACTTAGTAAGTTCTTCAGTTAATAAAGATTGAATATCCGTAAAAGGTATGCCAGTTGCACTTGCTTGATCATATACTTCTTGACCCACCTCTGGAGATAGTCCAGGAAAACCCCTTAAACTAAAATCTTGACTAAATTCTTTACCTTGCTTTTGTGCAGCTATTTGGTCACTTAAACTAGGTCCTTTTACTTCTTCAGCCCTTTTTATATTATTTACGTTTCTACCCCTCGCAATAGGTCTAGGTCTAGTAGGAGCCTTATTAGAACTAAACTGACTTTGAGGTACTTGTTGTTCGCTAGTATATTTCTTATCAAATGCACGCTCAAATGCAGAACCCCCACCGATACCTACACCCTTACCCGGACGTGCTATAGTATTAGCAGCTCCAAACGTGGGGTTAGCGCCTGAGCTAAATTTACCTTGCTCAGAGTCCTCTATAAACTGCATACGTCTTGCTTGGATGGCCTCAGCTTCTGCTCGTCTTTTCTGCATCCGTGGATCATTATCTGAAATATACCCACTTTGCTTTAAATAAGAGTTAATATTACTATCATTAAATTCACCATCTTCAGTATAAGTTGATCTCGCTAGCTCACGATCTTTACCTATCGTATCAGCCCCAGTAGGTAATTCTTGCTCTGATTGTGGTCTTGTAGGTGAAGGTATTACCTCTTGCCCCTCAGGTGTTTGTTCAGGTCTTATAGGTAATTGCTTAGCTTGAGCTGCTTGGTATTTACTAGATGGTAATTCAAGATTAGAAGATTGAATTAAACTAGCAGGAGGTACGAAGTCTTGGGGTTCTCTTCCACTAAAAGCATCAGCTACCATTCCAGCACCTTGACCTAATACTTGTTGACCAAATTGAAAAGGTAATGCTTTTTTATTTATAAATTTTCTTGCAAAATCGCCTGCTGTATTAGCAACGCCTACAGCAGTATCTGCTGCCTTAATTGAAGTTGGTAATTCTCGAAGTGGCAATTTATCCTCTTTAATTTTACTTGTGCGTAATGAAATTCCCATTATAACATCCTCTTATATTTAATTATTTAAAGTGATCCTGAATTACTTGCACTATCACTCATAGTCATTCCAATATTAACAGCTGCCATTGCTGAACCTGCATAGGCTCCGTTAATACTAGCTACAGAATCTAGTCCTTGCTGTATAATACCAGCGACTGCCAGGGCATTTTTAGCATTAGTTTGTGCATTAGCTATATTCACTTGCGTAGTCTGATTCGCCAGTGATACATCAGCCTGGTATTTAGATGCTTGAGCTTGTATACTAATTTTTTCACTTTCCATTCCAGTATTATATACTTTTGTCTTACTGTCAAAAACTGAAACTTCACCTTGTAGGTGTTTTAAATCAGAATCTAGTTCAACAATAAAACCCTGTATCCGTGTGTTATACTCTTCCAGCTTAAGCTTATTAATAGATATATCAACTTGCGTATTAATTGACTCAGCATCTACCTGAGTAGCATACGCTTGTACGGTGCTAGCAAACGCACTAACATTAGTACCGAATATCTCTGCTTCAATCTTGGCACCTTGCATGGCAGTAGAATACGCATCATATTGAGAGGTTATAGCTTTTATCTTTTCGCTAAATACTTCCACGTTGCTACGATGTGCGTCTATTTTAGCAGAATCCACTTCAACACCCAACTTAATACCTTGGAGTATTGCGTTATATCGGTCAATCTCAATATTCAAAGCTTCAATACGAGACACGTATATTTGAACCTGTTGCTGATTAAGCTCTCCTATAACCTTTTGACCTTCAAGCTCCATCTTATATAATTCTAAATCAGCAAGTTCAGCTTTTAACTCAGCTTCAAAAATTTGAATCTCAGCCAAGTACATCTGAACTTGTGCATTATAAAATGAAATGTCTGCATTGAATACAGATATAGCAAGTTCTGAAGCAAACTTAGTAGCCTCCAGTAATCTTGATACAGTAGCTTGGTGCCATGACCCACGTAAATTTTCTAATGCTATTCCTTGTTGTACTGCAAATTTTAAATTTTCAATTTCTAAAGTCGATTGTTGAATAGCTATATCCCGTGCACGGCTTACTGCGCTGGATTGTAACTCTTGTCTAACTTCCTGTACTTGAGCTACCTGTATTCCTTGAGGCAGTTGAAATCCCCGGCTAGACCATTCTTCATTGATTTCAGTAATTTGTTTAATAGCAGCTCTATTTTCTTTATCATTTTCCTTTGCCCATATCGCTTCCCAAACAATATCAGGTATTCCCGTGCCACCACTAAAATATTTACTTACCTGAACTTCAATCTCACTTAACGTCTGGGATGTATAAGGATCCTCTTGCCAATTGAAATTAGTACTAGGTTTTGTTAAATTCCCTGCATTAGGCTTAGTTACATTAAGAGTAGGTATAGTTATAACAGGAGCCGTGGGTAAGTTTATAGCCCACTCTTTAGGGTCTGCTATAGTCTTCAAAATAGGTGCACCAGGTATGACAACATCTTGAACAATAGGAGCTTCGCCAGGTTCTTTAGGAAGTACTGGATTAGGTCGTACTGGTAAATTAGGTGCAGTTGCTACAGGTGCAGTTCCCGTAAACTTAGGAATCACTGACTTGTTGACAGTGTTCAAATTTAAACGCGGTACACTATACCCTGGTGGTGAGAAATTATAAGCCCACACTGGTTTATCATCTGGTACATTATACGTAATATTGCCTTTAACATTACCTGGTGCAGCTGAACCAGCTGGAAATACAGGCCTATCTTTATTCATATCATATAGTGCAGTACGTGCTTCTGCTATCGCTGTCCAAGCTCTCGCTTCAAAACTATTTACCGTACCAGGTACTTCTTGTGCCGCGCCTGTTGTTACTACTAAGTTATCACTCACTGTTTATACTCCTATAAATACATTTCTGTGGGTACTAGATAGTGTTTGCCCAACAAACCCATCCGGATCTGCTGCATCTGCGCCTGGATCTAAATCAATAATTCCTAGCTGAGTTAAATCATTTTGAACAATAATATAATGCCATCCATCTTTTAACCAGATCCCGTCCCCTGGAGGCTGTATTGTGCCCGGTTTATAGGCAGCTAGATTTAATGCACTTCGTGACGTAATAAGAAAATCTTCATTTACCGAAACAATTGTTACAGATTGAGTATCATATGTTTTTGCCACTTGGTTTAACATGACATCACCAGTGAAAGATAATTCATAATAGGGTACGTTAAAATGGCCCACCACCTCTGAGGTTACAGCTGCAAACCTTGATACACTAGTAACATATTTATTCTCACTTACATATAACGTTTTCCCTAAAGCATTATATATAATATCAAGTGCTGATGATCCTGATCCTGTATCGAATAAACAACCTATTTTAAACTTAATGTGCTGATAGGGTACATAATCCCCAACGATTACACTGCTAATATCATAGCATTCATTTTCAAATATTCCCCCATTATTATAAACTTCAGTCCATATATCAGTAGGTACATATGGGCTAAGTGCCTGAACAGATGGACTCCATTGAGGATTATTATCTGTAACATTACTGGAATATGTTGTAGGATATGAACCATTACCTTTCAATAATTCACGAACACCTAACGATTGACCTATGTACCACACTTTCTGATACAGTGTAAAACTTATAGTTTCTGTGCTTGATATATTAGTTACTGTGTTCCGCATTATTGTATTGGCAGTATAAGTATATGAATAATCATATTCTACATGTAAATGCTCAAAAGAATATAACCTGTTCTCAACGTCTACTACAGCAGGTAATATATTATTAATTACTGCGTTTGATATATCTTTATTATTTTCTTGATCCTTTGTATAGGTATTAAGAGCTGCAGTACCATTATAATCACGCTCCGCTGTATAACTAAATTCTGTATTAAGTTTACAATTTTGTAATGCTTGTTCATCTATTATTATACCAAATGAATCATAAAATATAATCCTGTAATCACCTAAATTGTTAATAGTAATTTCAGTATAACTTGTCATTAAATCAGTCGGGAATAAAGGTGCAGGTTGATGCTGATTTGATACGCCAGTGAATATATCTTCATGGTATGGTGCTGTTCCATATGCTCTTAGTTTAAATAAATTTCGTACACCCTTATGGTATCCCGCAGTTAATGTAAAATTAATATCGAATGTTTCAGTCTTTAATGTCTTAGCCCCATTTACACCTAATATTTTATAACGATCCCTTGTTGAATTAGTTGTTGTAGCGGGAGTTAGTGGATTTCCTGATTTACTTGTATTACGTATAAACGTATCATATATATCTTCACCCGGAGCTAAAGGTGTATGTGAAATATTACCTAAAAAAGTTTGTTGAGCTTCTATCTCAGTATATGTAAACACTTCACTGTCTGTAGGGTCTTTCAATGAGGATCTATCTATAGTCAATTCAATTACTCTTACCACGTTTCCACGTGATCCACGCATAGGTGTATATGTATAATCAAAATCAGGATCGCCTTCTTTTTTAATTATACTCTGACGTAAAATAAACATCCCCCGAATAATATCAGCATCTTTATCAATATACGTATCCCAATAAACCTGTTGAGTAATACCCATGTATTGAAGCCATAAAGGGTCACCATTATATGGTATCCCCTTAAAGCTCGATATATCTATTGAAATATTTGCTATCTCAACTGAACCACTAATATCACCGTGAGTAAAACACTTAGATATTGCTAACCTATGTAACCTTAGTGTAATATGGCTTGGGGATTCTCCAAGTGATACATCATAATCCCATTTAACGTTTTCATCTATAGTGACTTTATATGTAATAGGTGAATGAAATCTATTCACTGTTACATTGCCTACTATATCTGCTTCAGATGACAGTTTATATTCTAATGAATTCTCAATCTCGATTGCACCTATTGAATTTTCCGCATTAGCTAAATTTTGAACAATACTTAAATGTGTGGTATGAGTATAAAGATTAGAAAAATCTATATTATATTTATCATACGCCAAACTCACACTTACATCTTTGTTATTATATAGGGTATAATGTGAATATACAGGCTCGTACGGAACAATATTATTAGGATCTTTTGTATCTAAATAATGATATGGGTAAGAAATAAAAGAAGGAATATAAAACCCATCAGTTGCTTCATAGTCATCACTCTGTAAAAATGGTTCAAATTGGATAGGATTAAGCTCAGTATTAAGTCTATATAAATTAACACCGTTATTTCCTAAATGATGACTATTAGTATTTAAAAAATATATACCAGGAGGTAACATTATACACACTTGCCCGCCTGGAGCAAATATGCGAGCCATCCACATACCCTCAACTCGAATACCTTCTATCTTACTCCCGTCACTGAAGATATATCTATTTCTAAACTTAGCCTTTGATTGGGACAGTTGATTCCACATACCTAATAGTGCACGAGCTTTAGGTATTAATTTTTGAGCAGCCTCTGTATTTCCGAATAGTTCAAAACGACTAACTCCCGTATATCGAGAGGTCATTGTATTCTGCGCTTTAGTAAGAGTGGTAGTACTTCCATAGACTCTATATCAAATTTTTCGCCATCAATCTCATTACTTAACTCAAACTGCCAATATTTAGCCTTTGTTCCTTTAGCTAATTTAACTCTAGCAGTATCTACTGCCCCATTGGTAGCTTTTACCTTATACCAAATTTCTTTTTTTATCCCATGATTAGTCGTAATAGTGTTAAGCATTAATTCCCCTGTACTAGTAACACCCAAATACGCATATGGTACTTGCTTATGTAAAGCCGAGCCAAAGTCTAACAAGCCGGTTTTAATTGACGCTGTAATCTTACCTCCATTATCAGTATCCCCTTCATCTAATAAATACAAACCATCAGAAGCAATCGCATATGGATATGAAAACGAGTTAAAATTATAATTAGTATATTCAGATATTCCACCTGATTGAGTATTAAGAACATAAGTAATAAACTGTTCACCATCTATAGCAAGAGCACCTAAAAAATTAAGTTTCGCTTCAATTATACTTTTTAATATTGCGTAACTACTTACCTCAGCTTTAAAAGCAATGCTACTATCAAGTAATACAGTGAATGATAAACTACCAATATTAGCCGCAAACGCAATATTACTTATTAACTTATTATAGGCTTCTAATTTAGAATTAAGTTCTCCAGACAGGGCCATTGAGCTTAAGAGAGTTAGAGAAATCCCAGCACTTATAGCATCTACTAATACCAAGGCAGATGCTACTATATTTAAAAATTCACCTGATGGAATAGCTACTGCGTTAAGCTTGAAACTAGAAGCTATATAATTAATCTTATTCAGAGTACCCTGTACATCTGCCGAATACTTAATTGAGTTGTTAATAAACTCTTCTTTCAAATTATATAACGAACTATTCAATAACATTAGTGCATTATTAACAGAGGTTATATGTAAATTTGAATCAACTGAACTATTTAAATTTATAATAGAATACAGCCTTACAAGGGTATCTATTTCCTCCAAACTTGTATTAAGTAACAAAGTACTACTCACAGTGTCAGTAAAACTATACTGCCCAAGCGCATACTCTTTGTTTATCTGAGCATAATCCTGCTGATTAATGAAATTAGTAAATGTTACTTGTTGAATATACATAACTTAACCTGCTACTTGAGCATTATCATCACGTAAAAAAGTCATAGCATATACACCGTTGGATATTAACCTAGCTTCAATCCACAGAGTAGATCTAACTTCTACTAAATCAAAGCCAGTACCGTGAGGCGCTATCGCCATCATGTGTGTGGACGTAGCGGCGGGTTGATCTGAACAATCTGTATACAGGGCTTGACCATTAACTTTTATACCTACACTACTTAGTAAATCAAAACGCCCGCCATCAAGAGATTGATAATCAGCGTGTACAATTATGCTAAAAAACACATCAGCCGAATAATCAACTTCAGCTAAATCAGTTGCATTAGGTAATACTATTTCTAATGCACCTCCAGAAGCCAAACCTACTCTATCCAGTGTTATTCTGTGGTGTTGTTTAGTAATATCAAGAGCTATAGATTGTGTAGTACCGTCTCCCACAAATGTATAATTTGCAAAATCCGTAGAAACCGGACCACTACTTCCACCGCCACCGCCACCACCTAGTGACCAGCCTGTAGCATCTGTAATATGCACTGCCGTATACGGTACTTCAGACCCGAGAGTAACATCTATATACATATCACCTATTGCTGATGGTGTTGATACAGGCGCTCCAGTACCAGACGTAATTGCAGGGTTACGCTTCCAGTCTCCTACTGTAGTAGTACCTACCGATTCCCATGTTACACCCGTAGCCGTATTAACAAAATGGTGTCCTAGTCCTGTAGGGGTTGTTGCAGGGTCACTTGCCCCTGTAAATATGTGTTGAATATCTGCCATGTTAATTCCTTAATATATTATATTACCAAATTCGTCAGTAAGCGGATTCCCGCTTGGATCAGTTAAACTATCACTAGATGCAATGACCAGGTGATTCCCAAATTGATCTGTTAATGGGTCATCTAACTCATTAATTAAAGAACTGTAATGAACACTTGCTCCTAATCTATACCATGAAAATTTAAAATTAGATTCTAGTCCTGAGTGTTCAATATCTTCATCGTTATTCTTTGCGCCATTAATATATAGCCTGAATATACCACTTACAATCTCAATAAAAATAAATGTTTTCACACCTACTTTTACTTCAATACTACTTGTTAATGTGGTATTATCTATATCTACTTTTATGCGATCATCTTTAAAATAGACCTTAATGTTTTGATATACATCATCCGAACGTCCCACCTCTAAAATAGTTTCACCATCAAACTCAGCTTTAAACCAAACCCGGATAGAACGTAGATTTGTATTAGATGCTATTTCACCATGGGTATGAGCAGTGTTGACATATCTAGCACTATTAGATTCACCATTAACAATACTAGGTTTACTTCCGCTTACAGCTGCATCATGGATATTTATAAACGTTTCTGGGGTATTGCGAATAACCTCAACCACACCAGGAATTACTTCATGCAGAGGTAAATGCACCAGTATTGATGAAGCATGTTCTGCAATAATTTCATCCTGGTAAGCACCCATTATATTAAACTCCTACCTCAGCGGATAAAATATAGCCTACCTTATAAACGTCATTTGTTTCTACTGCTCGTGGTGATGGAAAATTAGTATTAGCTACTATTGTATTACTTGCAGTATCACCTGAACCATCCTTGAGGATAGCGTCAATTATAAATGCACCATATACTGTGCCATCTGCTGTAATATCATAACTGACTTCAAACCCTGCATCACTTAAAGTAATAGTAGCTGGTCGAGTAGCTAAAGCTTGCGGAGCCCACTTAGGTCGATTGGTTCCGTTCCCAGCGACTGTATAAGTTTCAAACTCATTACTTACTGTATGTATACCTGCTGAGCCTGTATCATCTGCCTTATCCAATACATTAGGTATTCGATTTGCGGTACCTAAACCGATATAGAAATCAGGAATAGGAGTCGGTGCCCCAGGTAAAAATGAAGCAAAGGCACAATTGAGAGCATAAATTAAACCCTCATTCATAAACGAGTTGTGATGCTCAACTTCTTCGATTACCTTACCATTACGGATTAATGTAGTTTTAAATATACCGCCATATTTAACGGTAGATATTGGGTGATTAGTGCTCATACTATACTGCTCCTAAAGAATTATTATACCATTTCTGATTAATTGAGACGTGACAGCAGTACCTATACCAAAGCTAGAAACTGTACCACCTGATGAAAAATTACTTACTACTTGTTTAATGCCTTCTTTTTCCTTATACAAGGAAATACCTCTTACTAGTTGATCTCGTAATGCGAGCCTATTTTCAGTGAGTAATTTAAGCTCACCAGAAAGCAAGCCAACCACAGCGCCCTTAGTAGAATACCAAAAACCTACATTCTTATCAAACCCTAATCCAAATGAATCGCCTGATAAAGTAAGTCCTGTACCTTCTATACCGTCATCCTCAGATACAAGAGTTTGTATAAACTCTTTAGGTTCTCTTCCAGATAAAAAATAAGTATTACCTGCCACAACAAATATCCCGTTATCTACAGGTTGTACAATTTTAATTTTACTAGGAAATTGAAAGAAATCTTTACTTGTCTTTTTTAACCCGTATCTGAATGGCTGACTAAACCATAAAACATTATCATGAGCACAATACATCCTACCATTATATTGCCGAATTATGTGCCCTCCAGGTAAGGGTGACATGAACTGAGTTTCTAATATTTGTTGAGATTTACGAGAGTCAATTATCGTATAACTTGTAATACCATTTAAGACAGTACCATTCTTGTAAAGTTGCTCACCATTTTGAGTAGATACATACACGTGGACATTATACCCTTCAGGATGAACAGGTATATTAGCACACAGTATACCAGATCCATCTTGGGCATTTATAGTACTAGCTAATAATGCTCCACCTATTTCCCCGGTTATACTATCAACAAAACAAATTGCAACTTGATAAGTACCTGCTGCCAGTTTACCAGTTACTAAACCTAGAATCGGATTACCTGCTGGAGTAGGTAATCCCCATCTGCCATTACCCACTATTCTATTATTTACACCATCTGAATAATAAAATTTACCTAAGATAGTTTCCCAAGCTAAAAACTTATCGGGATGTAAACCCACAGCTATAGTATTAGCTGTCACTCCATCCCATTGTTTTAATTCATCGCCCTCTACAAAATAAGATTTATATAACGAATGAAGTGCTTTAACACCTGCATATACTTTTGCATATCCTTTACGCGAACGGACATTACCCTCTTTAGTTAAATCCACATTAGAGGCAGAACGGGCAGAACCTTCAGGCAAATCAGTTTCAGGAGAAACAGTATTAATACCTAATGGAAATTTATCTAAATGTAATATATCATGTGGCATATTATTATCCAATAGGTTCTTTAACTTGAAAAGTTATTCTATTTGAATACCACTTACCAGAAGGCATAGTAAGTCTTAACTGAGCCTTCCACTTACCGGCTTGATCTAAATCAGTTGCAACAGTTAAATAATGAACTAATAAATCTGCTCCATCTGTTAAAAATTTAACATCTGGAGTAGTTTTTACTAAAACAGTATCATCAGGCTTAAGAAATGTCAATTCAAAAAATGTAACAGTACTAACATCAACAAGTTTTTCTGAGTAACCATACGTATCAGAATTATCACACTCTTTTATTAAAAATTCAATACTTGTACCTACATCACCCATGAATAAATTAGCAACACACAGCATTATAATTTAACCTTTTCTCTTAGTGTTCTTTTAATTAATAAATTAAATTTAATATTATCCTTAAATAAAACTAATAAATTATCTAACCTTAAACTAGTATCTAATTCTGTTATAATATTTATAGATTTAATCTTTACAAGATTAATATTAAAAGATAAATCTGATTCTATAACTTGATTTATTATAACTATTTTACTCGTAGAGCTTATTACCGGTAAGCTAATATTATCTTCAGCTACTATTCCTATAGATTTAATTTTCAATTGATTAATAGCAAAAACAATATCATTTTCTTGGACTAATTCTATAGTATTATTATCTTTTTTTACTACAGGATTAACTGTATCAATTTCAACAGATTGATTAATATATCCAATTTTAATAGCGGATATTGGTAGAGATAAATCTATCTCTGAATCAAAAGAAATTCCTTTACTTTTACCTACAGTAACAAATAAACTATTATCAACTTCATCTATAATTGATATAGATTTATCTTTACTAGACGTTATTGATAAGCTACTATCTGATTCTTCTAAAATCCCTATTGTAGTATTATTAGCTAATATTACTCCTAAAGATTCATCAAGTTCTAAAGTTACTCCAACTTCTTTAGTTTTCTTAATAGAAGTACTTAATAAGCTATCGATCTCTTGAACTAATTCTATAGTTTTTATTTTATTAACAGAAGAGTTTAAAGCTATATCTAACTCTTGATTTATGGGTATATTTTTTGTTTTTACTTTATCAATAGAAAAGTTAATATCATTTTCAACAACTAATCCTATGTCGATTGTACTGGAAACTAATGGAGCTGGTACGCCAGTTAAATATCTTACACGCTCCGACCCACCAAAATCAATATATCTTAATTCGTCCTGCGTATAGTCTAAACCCTCATACTCACTTAGTCCATTTTGTAACGCCTCACCCCAAACGACCACACCATCTGATACTCGCAATATAAATAAAATACCAGTTTTATTCATTATATACAGAAATCCGTTTCTATATGATGCGCCCTGAGCGTTGATAATTTTATATGAAGACGTTATCTGTTCTACGAAGTTAAAATTTAAATCATAAACTCGCACATACGTCCCATCTGTAAAATTGACAACATAAACACGATTATTAGGTCCGTCAACCGCAACACCTGCTACTCCTACAGAGTCGGCTACTACAACATGGGATATGTAACTTAAATCACCAGCATCATATTTTACTAACGCTTTATCTGTATTTCCTGCGGAGTCATGGCAGGCCGTATATAATACCCCATCATAATACGCGCCATCATTTACATGCTGAGGTGAGCCAGGCAAACTTGCAAAAGGCGTGCTATTTGTTGCAGCTACAGTCCAACTGGCATCATCATTTCTTTTCTCGATTTTCGTTGTATCAAAAATATAATGAAACGTTCCATCAGTAGCATAACCCTGACCAGCAACCGGCAGGATGGGGCTTTGAAACGACTGCGTTAGTGTGGCTGTTGCATTTAAAGTACCACTTCTTGATAAGGATTTTACACCCATCAAGTCATATTCATCGTTAGGAGTTAGTCCAAATAGCGGATAATAACTAACTAGATTTCCAGGCGATATATCAACAACTAAATTTTCAAGCGTATCTAAATCTGCATTAACAGAGGCATTATATTTTTGCGCATCTGTAACACTAAGCGCTGCATTCCATATTGCAATATGACCTATTTCACACTCAGCCTCTTGCCCCGGTGATGTTGATTTTCCAATTAATAATTCTGTGCTAGTTCCGCCATTATTAGCCGTGGAGTATGTAAAATCGCCTTCATCTACACCATCAATAATAAATTTCAGGGACTTAGTTGACACGTCACGAACGATCATAACAGTCTGATTAATACCAGTTACAGTGACTATAATATCAGTATCAATTCTTTCGTTGTCACCACCACTATGCTCAAAGAAATATGACCAGTATGATGTCCCACCATTATTCCTGATACCGAGACTGTATAATGTATCAGTGGCTACGCTCTCACCATCTGCAGTCTGCATAATCATCCAATCAGCAGCGTTATTAGGTGGGAGAGACACCACTTTTATCTTGGCGGCTATAGTTAAATCACTGGTGATTTGGTGTTCAACTGTTGTCACAGAGCCATTTAAAAAAGCCGTTGTTCCTGAGAAATCAATACCGACGCTAGAAGTATCTGGTAGCACTGGTAATGAAAGTGGAAAGCCGGTATTAGTCTCAGTAGTAAGATTTATCTTCTTAGATTTACTAGAAGTTACAGATAAACTTATGACATCTTCAACTACAAGATTTATTTCTTCTCCCACTAATAATGGGATAGTAAAGCTAATATCATTTTCAATAGTAAGATTTATTTGCTTTGTTTTAAGTGGCTGCACAAGCAAATTAGATTCATTTTCAACTACTAATCCTATATCAACTCCAATGGGAGTACCTGAAGAAACTAAAGATTCAGCCTCTAGGATATAAAATGTACCTGGTGTTTTAAGCTGATAGTGCTTTGTGGTTTTTGATATAGATAAAAAATAAAAAGGATGATTGTTCTTCTTGTCGTTTTGATGTTGTGGCTGATTAGTATCTAAGATTAGATTACTTTTTTCAATAACGAAATTAAACGAAGGCGTATAGCCTTCACCTAATACAAAATCATTATTATTATTAAATATAAAATCAGCCATAGAACAAAGTTCCTTATACTGAAACGGTTGGAATTAGTGGACTTTGTGTAACGGGGGTAATCAACCGCTCTACACGCTGCCATGTCACAGTACCATCAACAACCGTACCGCCCACACCGACAGGCCATACAGGTTCAGTTACCCCCGTTCCTCCTGCGATTGTTACGATGTAATAATATGGTGAAGTTATCGGATCTGTAGGAAACACCATTGTACCAAGGTCAACATTTAACAGACTCGCCTGCCACATATCACCTTGCTTTGCAGATATTGTCACGGTAACAGGGTCGGGAGTAGGTACACCAACTGAAAAACTAGCACCTGTAAATTCAACAATGTTAAGAACAGATCCGGTTTTTAAATCAGCAACTGTTGCCAACCAGGTATCAGCGACAAGAGATTCGTCAATTGTCCCATTTACTTCATACACGAGATTGTAAAGTCCATCACAGCCTGTAATACTATACATAGATTCATCAATTTCAACAGATTGATTTGACAGATTATAATAAAGAATTGATGGAAACCCCGCATTAACACCGACCACAACATCATCAGAAACCCATGTAACATCATTCCAATTACCAGTTGTTATATACTGCGTACCAGGGTTAAAAGCAGGTACAGCTACACGGCTCCAATCAGACGTATCATAAACAATTGGTTCGGACACTGAGCTAGTTGAACCTGACACGACAGCAAGTCTTGTGGATGAATTATTAAACCTAACTGCATAAGTGGCAACTGTCGGTTTAACAGGTATTGTCACAAGGCTCCAATCAGACGTATCATAAACGTATATGAAAGGTGAAGCAAGACAGGCCATCGCAAGAAATGCACCGTCAGGACTAAAATGACAGGACACAGCATCGTTTACAGGAACTGTCGAAGGATTCGGGATAACACTCCAGTCCGCTGTATTATATAATACTATATGTGGAGCTATCTTACCTGTTAACACCGCAATTGATCCGTCAGGACTAATATCACAACCATATGTAACAAACCCTGGGAGCACTGTCGGATTTGCCAACTTATCAAACGTTATTGCATCGTAAATTGCAATTTTATCTGCGGCACTCACAGCACACAGCATTATACTATCTGAAAATGATATGTCTTGCACTGTACTACCTGCAGTAGTCATAAGTTTAGATACCCAAATATCTTCTTCAATATTAACAACAGCAATATAAGGTGAGGACACGCTTCTAGCTAAATGTTTACCATCTCGTGAAAATCTAACAGTAGCACCAGGCGAACTATACAATAATGAAACATCGCCTTTATGCTTGTGCGCTTTTGTAATAGGATCGATTATTTGTACTGATGGTCGAGAAGAACTAATTATAGCCAACGACCCGTTTTTATTATATTTACTCATAACTCACCTTATGCAGTTAACTATTTTAGAATTACTGTGCTCTATAAAAACCGGCGACATTCAACTGGACTTCTATATCAGACCCATCAGGAGTTACAGTAAAATCATAATACGTCAATGGTATTAAATTAGCATCAGTTCCAGAAGTAGTGTCAGGATTATAACAAATAACGAAACCACCCCAACTATCCCCAGCTAAAATAGTTGTCCAAGAAGGATTATTAAAATCTAAATCCGTCCTATCATTTACATGATCAGGGGCTAAAACTACTAAATCTGCATCAGTTAATTCAATTCGTGCATAATTAGTATTAGTCACTTCATTAGTAGTACCCGCTAACAATGCGGCTACTGTTTCTTTTTTTCTAAGAACTACATCAGTCTCTAGCCCAGCTGTAGTTAATATTAATAATGTTAAAGCCGAGTTTGTTCCATCATTAGTTTGAACTCTATTATAGAATTCAGCGACTCTACCCTTTGCAATATTAAATACGAAATCGGTCATTTTACTTCTCCTAAATTTCTATAATTTCTTATAGTTTAATGAAATCGTGAATAAAAATTCACTATTAATTATAATACTAAATCATATTTACCATCTTACTTTTTCTAATCGACTATCAACATGAACACCCCAAGAATATAAGCCTAACCCAAGCGTATCAGGGTATAGCTTATCTAAATGATGATGCAGTGCTTTTGGATCATCTGTTGGTACATCCATTGCGCGACCTATTAAATGTTGTGAATTCTTTCCTCCACCTACTGCGCTATTATGAGCAGGACATCTACATGCCGAATTAGGTGTAAATGCACCAATAAAGTCCCGTGCAACTTCTGCCAGTGTAAGTAACTCACAATCTACTGTATTAAAACCACAGCCGCATTTACAAGCGAATTCACTACGCGAAAAATGCTGGGATAACTTACTCACGGTACAGCCCTTAGTAAAATTCGCTCCATTATTCGTCCTATTTTTTTGCTAATATATTCGGACTCTTCCCTAAGTTGTAAAATATTATATTCCATCGAATTTTTATTAGAAATATAAGCATAACTTGCAACTGAGACTATCACTGTGATTAATGTTAATGCCAAACTTATATGCGATCTTAAGCTAGCTTTTAACTCTGTTTTTATTTCTGCTGCACTTTTAGCAATATATTCAATACCTTTCGACTCAACAACTCGTAAATCTTTCCACAACTTATCAGCAGAAGCTGTTATCGCACGATCTCTTTCGTGAGGTTCCTTTGCTATTTGCAAGTGAATTTCATTGACAGTTGATTGTATACTATTCAGCGTTTGAGCTTCTGACGCTTTTCCGTCAAACTGTCCCTCCATTTTTGAAATAAAAACAGACAATGTTTTATCTAATATAGCTGTTTGTGTAGCCATTATAGATAAGTCTTTTCTCAAACTTATATGGCTTTCTTCAAGAATTTCAAATCGTTTTTCACTCATTACAAAAAACCTATGGAGTAACGATAATAACTTCTGGCTTGACTACAGACGGTCTTACTACAGACGGCTTTACTATCACAGGCTCAGATACAGCGTTATGACTGTCAATTGTATCATGCCTGTCAGTTGTTGCACCTGTTGTAGTGTTAGTACGAGTGTCAGTATCTGACGACGTTGAAGTCAGGTCTCCGTCGCCGGTATTAGTATATGTTTGATTCGTATTTCCACCACCTGCGGCATTAAACGCTTCATGTGCGGCATATCCAATCACACCAAACTGCATAATGTCCGGCACAACACTTACACCAGCTTCAAACATTCTTGCATTGGCTTCATGAGCACCAACAAAATGATTAATCTTGGGCATTTCTGGCAGCCTACTTGGATCAAATATATCAAGAGAGCACCCGGATGTACAAACAAGCGAATGAGACGGCTTGCTAGCTAGCCATCGATGATAATCAATTACTTTATTCTGCCGCATTGTTTCATACCGCATTGCTTCCACATCATACTTTGATGTCTCTGCACACCCCGATATATTACTTAACACTATCGCAAAGCATAACAATGCCGTTGCCACAATTACCAATTCACCTAAAAATTCAAAAAAACTTTTCATATTATTGCGCCTGTTATTTTTTAATAAAAAACCGTTTCAGTTTCTGAATCCAAGTCTCGTTTAACGCTGGAATTTTAGTACCAGCGGGAAGAATAAAGCCGCGCTCTATAGCATAAGTCACAGTGCCTTCCCGCTCTACACCAGTGATATATTTTGCAGCTCGTTGGTTACGTAGCCAAACCATAAGCTCATTCTGAGACTCGGCAACTATAATTTTCTTTAGATTGTCATCAAACCGTTCGTTAGCATCAAGTAAGTCCTGGAATGTTTTTGCAAGTTTCCATTCAATATCATGGATTATACATGCTGCTATAATTATAACAAAATACATTGTGTCAGGAAACTTTATACCTCCCTTAGCACCACAACCATTAGCGTATTGAATGCCTCTTTTAAGTTGGTGGTATTTAAGGCATGAGTCGAGCAGGTATATATTAACATCGCCCCAGAATTCTTCAAAGTTTTGCATTAATAAAACCTAATTTACTTAGTGTTACGTGTTGGTGGTTTGATTTAAACCAATTATATTGTTTTTTCCCTGTATAAAAAGAACCCCAGGAGGCAAATCTAATCGTCTTTCTTGTCTGCGTAATTCAGTTTGTAATTGTATCTTAGCTCTATCTAAAATTAAATGCCACTTAGTAAGGGATTCTAAAGATTTTTGTGGATCATATACATCTGCATCCTGAATCCCATATAAGTGTACAAGAGCACCAATAATTAAATCATTATGATATTGAATAGCAATCTCAGGATTTTGAATTAAAGTAAGCTCAACTGGTAATCGGTATCGTTCTAAGGTTATTGTACCAGAAACGTTAGGAAAAGGAACTAATCGAGATGTAAGTGCACCTAAATCAGTACTTAAAAACTTAGGTGTGCCAGTTTGGTTTCTCCAATTAGAAAATCTTGAACTACTTTCACCTCCATTAAGTGAAAAATAACCATAATCAAGCTCATGCTGTGTGACTACTTTTAATAAAATAGAATCGTACAAAGCTGCTTTAACCCAAACAGTGCCTTCAGGCAAAATAATATATGGATCATTTTGAGTAGCAACTACAGAAGTTAATCCATCGAAAATACATAAAGTTTCTGCAGCAAAATCATTTTGTGCTCTAGATAGAGCTCGTAAACAATCTATATCTGAAACCAAATATGGTGTTACAGTGTCATCAAAAGTTATACGAAGTAAAGCGAGTAATTCGATTGTAGTCATAATAATGGACATGCACCTATTGTAGTATCAAGATACCTATTTGCAAAAGAACGACTTAAACTAGGAAGTAAAGTAGCAACTTGAGTATTCATTAACAATGCTTCTTTAGTTTCCGGCCTAAGCGCACTAGCAGATTTCATCGCTTCCAAAAGAACTATCTCATGAAATTCTTCTACCCATATAGGCTCATCATTTAAACTATCAAACTCTGCAGGTATAATCCAATAATCTGCATAGATATTCCATACTTTATCAGGTATAGGCTCAACTTTCCATTTAAAAGGGGGAGTATGAATAAGAAATAAAGGTGTTTGAGGCTTAATAACAGCTGTTGATTGTTCAACTACCCAATCTTTATACTCTTTAATACACAAAGGTAATCGTTGAGTAAAGCCGTCTTCAATCATAAAAATCGAATCTGGATTAACATAACCAACGCCAGCTTTAGTATAATCTTCTTTTCCAATTACAGTCTGAAAAAACAACCCACGTTTATGAAAAAATCTCCATTGAGTAGACTTACGCTGTATACCCATATACGCGCCTTGAAGTAGGAGGTAAAGTTGGTCAGTTGAAATTTGATAAGGCTCAGTTATGTCATTTAAAGAAACACGTAACCGCCTTATCATTTCATTTACTATCACAAAAATTGATCCTTAATAGAATCATACCATACAGCACCTTTAGGGTTCTTATCCCGCCACTGATGGGGATAACGTAAAATACGACTCATACGATCAACATCTGAAGTTGAACCGTCAGAGTTTTTACGGAAAGAAAAGTTCCAAGCTTCCTTTTTAGACTTGGCCAGAATTTCCAAAACAAAACGAGGTACAATTTTCCATTGACCACGCATAAGAAAATACGATTTCCCATTAACTTTAATATCAACAAGCTGGGTAGTATCATTTGTATTTTGAGATTCGAGAACAAGCACTTCAACTGGCTCGTGCATGAAAGCCAAATCTTTAGCATAAGCTAGAGACTCTGGTCCTTCAAGAATTTGGACGGCATCTTCAAGCGGTTCAGATTCATGGCGAGAAGTATTAACCGCCTTTTCGGGCTCAACTGTCTTACTTTTACCTTGTTGTGTTGGCATAGAGGGTTTTCCTTAATTATTTATAATTTAACTTTAGTAGTTATCTCATATAATAAAATACGCCAACTGATATGAGGTCAGTATTCAGGAGCTACCTTAGACGTATTTATTCTTTAATAGCCTAGGCTTAAGCCCACGCCTCCCAAAAAACATCATCATCAGGAGTCTCAAGTCCAGCAATAGATACATCAACTGCAAAACCCTTTGCATCATCAGTTACTGTAATACCTGTTGCAGCATAAGTCGTAACTCCGGTTGCAATCGTAACAAGACCTTTAGCATTTGAGCCACCATCTAGATCGGGATTTACAATCTGAAGCGCGCTAATTCGGTCAGTCAGATTGGTTACACGAACATATGTAGGAGCAAAACCTAAAACCACCACAAAATCAGCTGCCACGCGAGTTCCGGTTCTTGAACCAGACAAATAACGAACACCCTCTTGAATAGGGTTAATTTTTTTATTTACAAGAGCCATTTTAATTATCCTTAGTTATTTTATATAATAAAATACGAACAAGCTTAGCACCTATTCGTATTTATTTTTTCGTATTGCCGAATTGATTAAACCAAAACGTACTTACGTTTGCTTACTCTTCTGTTCCTACATATGCAATAGCCATCCACGCATCATTTAAGATCGCTTGAGCTTGCCACGTTTGAGCAGCTACATAGCCACGTTGACCGAGAGGGTCAATTTTAGACTTTTCAGCAGGTGGGAAGTGTCCTGTTTCTACAGAATTCTTACCACGCAAAGCAACCTGACCGAACGCATCGCCAGCCATTTTACCTCGACCAATAATAACCAAAGGATAAACATCAATATTTGTGGCATCATCCGCTTTAGGTGCGCCTGCAGGAACCCAAGTACCGACGGCTGCACCCTCACTTGGCTTATAAGTTAGAATAGGATTAACAATAATACGGAAACGGCCAATAGCACCAATTTCATAATCAGGGTCAAGTGGAACAGCACTTCCATAATCCTGGATTTTAGTAAATCCATCCATATTCTCGAAAGTCTTTTCCATATCGGTATGGCAATATACAGGCCAAGACGCGGCAACAGACTGCATACCATAAGCTAAACCAGACTTAAGCATTTTGTTAATTGTAATACCATGAGAACCCAAAATAGATCGAGATATATCTTGAAACATACTTTTAGTAGGTGGGCCATTAACTGTAGCTACATTAGTACCCGTACCACCAAAGAACTGATTAGTACAAGATTTAAGTTCACCATAGACCATCATCTCACGACACAAGGCAATCCGAGCCGCTGCTTGATCTTCCATTTCAGCCGGTACACTTTGACCCTCTTCATGTACATATTTTAACTTATCTGTATAGGAATATAAACAAGCAATTTGTTGTAACACAGCACTTAAGGTTGTCCATGTAATTGAGTCTGGTGTGGGTGTTACACCTTCCTGGATCAAGTGCTTGTTAATAAAAGCGGTATCACCGCCGGCTGCCATCCATTGATTATCTACCCCACCGTAAGGCAGAAAGCGCATCCACTCAATAAGTTCAGACTTATTTTGTGGCATTTGCTCCATAGTTCCCAATTTTGACAACATTTCCTGCGCTTGCGCTTTCGCTAACACACGCCCTTTAAACTTTTCATGACGACCAGCTTGGCTCGTATAAGATTGACCTGACATACCTACTTACCTCTTTAAACTTTCAAATGCTTCATTAAATCCACTAGCTAAAGCTTCATCAAGTGTAGCTTGTTTAGGCTGTGGTGTTTTTCGATGCTGGCTTGTAGGCACCTGCCCATTAACAAGTCGATCTGTTTTACCTTGGGACGTATCAGCACGTCCCTTGTTTTTCTTCTGTTCCCAATGTTCAAAAGAACGTAGGGCATTAATATAAGGAGCACCAAAGGAGAGTAAAGATTGTTGAGTCTGGTATCCTTGTTGAGAATACCAACCAATAAAATCTTTATGGCGTTGACCTTCGGGTGTAAATTTTCCATCTTGAACAGGTGGAATAATCTCAGCCAATGTTTCAGGAGAGTAAGCGGACATAACAAGTTGCTCACCTGCCCAATCTTTCATTTTTCCATTCGCATCATCAAAGTAAGGTCGGAGAGTAGTCTCATCCATTGCCGAAACTTTAAACGCATCCTGGAGAAGTGGGACTAGAACATCGGCCAGCTTAGGGTCGTAAGCCTCTAATCCCTTTGTTAATTTATCTACATCAAAAGATGATTGTGTTGGAGTAGCTTTTTCCATATTAGCTACACGCTGGGTTAGGTCATTAACCCCACCATTGAAGCGAGACTCCAAACCATTAAGCTGCCCGGGAAAATCACTTACTTGAGTTAATCGATCATATACATCATCTTCAGATAAGTCACGAAGATAAGGAGGGATAGATTCTTCGGTAATAGGGTTACCGTCTTCATCTAGTTGAGCTTCGGCAGCCTCTTCAATATCGCCCCCATTTAAAAGCTCATTTATATCGTTTTCATTTTCTACTGACATTTTGTTACCTTTTTAAGTTGGTTAGTTAGATTAAGTAACTCAACTCTGCGACCCCTAAGTAATTCAGTAGTTATTACATCTTTTCCTGGTGTAGCTGTAAGTGTTGCAATAACTATACCACGTTCTGTAAGCAATTGCAACAGCTTGTTAAGATGAATATACTTACCTATACCGGGGTGGTTTCCTATACAAAAACTAAGAGCCTCCTCTGTGTAAGGATCTAATTCAGGTAATTGAGTTGAGTCTTGAGTTAAAGGTTTCATATTATAATCCTAAAGTATCTAATGCACTATCTACATCTATAGCACTATCTACATCTATAGGAGCTGGTTTAGGAGCCTCTAATTGGGGGGCAGTTTGACCTTGTCCTTCATTTAATATTTCAGGCGCTTTAACAGTTCCCTCAGGTTGCTTACTAATAAGGCCTTGCATAACTTTAACTTGTGCATTAAGAAGTTCAGCTGCTTTAGCTTGCTCTGAGGCCATCTTATTAAAGTCGTCTTCAAGTGCAAGTTTAAGTGTGTCTACCTGTTTCTTCAAATCAGCCTTATAAACTTCAGCTTGTGCCTCTATTTGCGCCACAACTATACGAGGGTCAGGTTCCTTCTCGGCTTCCTGAAGCTGTTCAAGCTCCTCCTCTGTCATGGCTAAGGCCTCTGCATCAATCTGAAAACCCTCCAAATACATATCCATCCACTTTTTAGGCGACAGACCAAAAATAGGTTGAAGTGTTTTATCTCCTATTTGGAGTAGAGCTTGTTGTTGAAGCTCACGCACAATAAGCGCAGATGACCCGAGTGGTTCAACAACTGCATCCCCCTTAACTTCATTAGGCCCATAAAGCTGTGACCACTCGTAAAAAGCAGTCATCATTGGGTAGCAAGTTTTATCATCCCACTCCTTGATTACCAAACGTAAGTTAGTAGTTGCGTTACTCATAAGCTGTTGACTAACACCTACAGCGTTAGTAGCAGCTTGACCCTGAAGAAGAAGGCTTAACCCAGTTGTATCCTCAGCCATCTTGATCCAATATTGGATAACAGGCATTATCTCATTTAGGTAATTAGGAAACTCTAAAAATGATAATGCATCTTTAGCTTCTCTAACCGCTTCTTGTCCTGGGAGTGAAGACTTAATTTTCCACCTTTTATATGGTCGCATCTCCCAATTTTCACCTTCAACAGGTTCGATAACATCATCAAGCTCAAGAACCTGAGGGCCGACTGAGTATCCCATATTATCCATAAGCGCACGGACAGATGAATCCAAACCTCTTTGGGATGTTTCTATTATTTCTGGAACACCAATACCGGCCCATGAATTATCTCTAGGCTCCCAAGTCAAAACCCAGTAAGGAAGTATAGGGGTTTCTAACCAGAAAGCTTCAGACTTGATAATATGATCATTACATAAAGTAGTTACTTGAAAACCGAAAGACTTAGTTTCATCCTTTATTTTACATTCAAGAGTTCCTGTCCGTAGCCAAAGCTCAAAAGAATCACTAGATTTATTTGTTCCTTTTTCGTTCTTCTTCTCAGGTGATTTCGGACCTTCATCTATACAAAGGATAATTTGTTCACTATCATAAGAAGAGTCTTTTTTATACTCTTTAAGCTGGGTTTTAGTAACTTCAGGCACACGCTCGTAAAAGTAATTACCATTTTGAATATCAGTCCCACACTCAGCATCTGGATAACAATTTTCCACCTTAATATTTTCGATATGAGGAGTAAACTCAAGCAGAGTGCGAAGAGTGTTTTGAAGGTATATACCCACACTCGGATCATCTACAGCTGTAGGAAGTTGGTCAAGAAGGATTTCTATATCTTTAGATAATTTACGTGCTTTAGGAAACGGCCCTTTAATAATACCTGTACCAACTTTACCGGCTTCTATAATTTGTTTCCGAACCGCATAAGACCAGTTAGATTCCTTAAGCCAATCCTTAATAAGTTTAGTTGCCTTTCCGAGTGCCTCCTTATTTACATCTTCAGTTACAGTTAACCGTGCATTAAGCTCCGGAGTAAGCTTAGGTAAGACCTCCATTACTGTAGGGAAATCTTTAAGAATTGATCGAAGTATTTCTATATCAGAAACCGGAGTTTGTTTAAACTCAAATGGAAGCTTATTAGTTGGGAGGAGTATGTCAGCTACTCTAGCCGTACCTGCATTTGTATAAGGTCGAGTTATGTTGACAACTACAGTCGAACCCCTGGAGGATGAGCAAGATGAGTCAGAAGCTGTTAATGCGGAATCGAGTGTCTCACCCTTTTCCATCCCAGATAAGGAGCCAGAACTTGTATCACTTATCCCCTGATACTGCTTACGAGCCTTAGACCAAATGGAATCTAAACCTTGCCGTTTACGAGCCTGAATTGATGCTGTTCGTTCTTTACAGAGCTGAGCTTCAAGTTGCTTAAGTTTTTCTTCTTCTAGATCTAAAATAGTCATTATCAATTTAACCTTTAACTTATTCAATACTTTAAAAAACTATATCCAATATCCAATATATTTAGCACCTGTATGTCCTTGCTCATTATACATACAAATTAATATCCTAATACAACGTCTTTAGGTCGCCAACCTGAGTTCTTCTTACCGAACATAAACATAGCAGAAGTTTCAACTGCTCCAATAGGTTTAAACCTAGTCGGCGCAAACGTAAGCATAAAAGCATCCCACCGGTCAGGAGACCTTGAGGCCGCTTTCTCCATCCTGGACTTACCAATAGCAAAACGAGATCGATAATCATCCTTACTCTCGATTAAAAGTAGCCCACCCTTATATGTTGCTTGAATAGCAGTTGCCTGCGCTATAAACTGTTGATCATTCGGTAAAACACATTCAGTATCATTAACATAATCATAAGCTTGAGCATGAAGGAAAGCACGAAGATTATAATGCTTACCATCTTTAAGCTTTGCGCCTGTGTGGAGAGCAGCCACAATAGAGGCATACGGGCCATATTTGAGCTGATCAGCACACGAACCACCCGGCCCATCCCGCTCAATAGATATAAGATCTACTGGTCCGGTAAGAAGAAGCTGGCTTACTCGACGCTCGATAACCGCAGCAAGTTGAACTCCATCAAGTTTAGAATACGCCTCAGGTGGAAGATTAATTCTACCCCTTCGAGGCCATAGAATAATTTCATCATTACCTTGCCCGGCTGCATCAACACCAAGCTTCCACGGAACTGAATCCGGCTGTTCAACCTTACTTACTTTACGCCGGGTAGCTATAGTAATTGCTTCCCCATCCATAAATGTATTAGCGGCTGAGGCGTTGTAATTACGGTCAACCTGAGAAGCCAGAGTAGTTGGGAGGAGTTCACGCTTCTGCTTTTTATACCAGGGCTCTTCTTCAGGCTCAAGATTTGGATTAAGCCGTTTACGCGGATCATCTTTCCAATCAAATATAAATATCTGATTTGTAGGAAGAAAGTGACGAAGCCGATAAAATAAGTTTCCAGGGCCATTAACTGTAGATACATATATTCGGCAATCTGTATTTGCACTAAGCGCGCTTTCTGCCATATCCGGGTGTTCAAGGTGGGCAAACTCATCTACGAAGTAAATACCAGCTCGACCGCCCCGACCAATTTCATCTCCAATCTCACCTTTAATTACCGCCTTGTTTCCGGGGTTAGGAACCACCATGGACTTACGCCCAGCTTTATGATTGGGTGGAAGGAAGTCTATAGGAAGATGGTCAATAAATGTTCTTGCTTTCCAGAAAATAGAATCTGGATCAGCGTCCCCATTATCCACAAGTTCCTTTTTACGTGAGCCAAAGCCCACAACCGCATGAGGGTAGAATAACCATATACACACACCAACGGCCACACTAAGCCAAGTGAATCCAACCTCACGAGACTTTTCAGCTAAACCCCGGTTGCCTTCGATATATAAGTTTTGACACCAATCAACATACTCAATCTGTTTAGGGAAAAGAATAAAGGGGGCATATTTTTGGTCAGCCTTTCTAGGGTCAAAAGTAATTCCCCAATCAGATATAAAAGCTGCCCAATTATTTTTATAATATTCTTTTAATCCTGGAAGTGCCTTTGGGTTTTCACGCAAGCGACTAAGAGCTTCTGTACGAAAAGTTAAAATTGGCTCGTAATCCGGACTACTCCAATCTATATCATAAATATCAGATTCATCCATTATATAATCTCAACATCATCAATAATACGGAATAGTTGAGATGGTCCAGGCTTAGATCCAGGTGCAGGTCCAGTTAGTAATGAGTCCTCTTTAACATCTATATCTATTACTCCTTTGATAGTTGAGTTTTGTTTTTTAATAATAGATAAATATATATCTAATGGATCAACATCACCGTCAAAATCCTTACCCGCAGATACAGCGCCAGTTACTTCTGCATGAAGAAGGATTTCTTTCCTGTCATTAAAGAATTGAACTCCAGGCGAACCTATTGCCTCTTCAGGATCAAAATCTGGAATATTCTTTAGCATAAATAAAGGACCAGCAGCATTACCAGTGCCTATCATTTGTTCGTAACCGTGGGATATAGCTGTCATACAGCAAGATATAGTATGACGAAGCTCTGGTACTCGTTGGCCTAATCGGATTAACGAAGTCGGCCCGGGGAGTCCAACGGCTAAGCAGAAACCTGTAATTGTAGCCCGCATATCTACATCCACACACTCGGAAAAATAAAGATTTGCTTTATCTTTAAACTTACTTATAGATTCAATTGGTTTAATAGATGCTGGGCTACGTAGCCACTCTGGGGTTACGTTTGGAACTTCATTAACACCCTTAGTTAAACTAGATAGACTAACCGCACCATCAATTAGATTCTTAATTGCCATACCGAGTCCTGTTTAATGTCACGGAAGTTATGGATGATTTTATCTTTAGGAGTTTCCGAAGTTAGGTTATGGCAAATAGTACAAGAAGTTATGGATTTATATCCGAGCTTCTTAAGGAGTTTAGTGTATAATTCGCGCTGATCAAAGGTGTCTGTATAAGTATATTTAACCTCGATAAGGATAGAAGTTCCATATAAAGAGATAAGTACGAAATCTGGTTGAGCAAAAAATTTATTGTTATATTTTATCCATTTATGAGAAGCAAGTTCAAATCCTTCAAGATTTGTAAGGGCAATTAGTTCTTTTTCAACCCTTTTCTCATAACGAATACCTATTGTTTGAGCAGGTGAATTCTTTTTATCTATTTTAACAAACCCAGGAGTATCTACCCATTGCACGCTTTTGATTAAGTTATCTGGTTTTCTGGGTTTAGTTAAAATAATATGATTAGCCGGTTTAAAGGCTTCTGTCATAAAACTCATAATTTAACCTTACTCTTATTCTGCATCTCTTTAACAGCCGGGGAAGAATTTAAAATTGGGTTATCTATCTGTGTAGTTAATTGATTAAGCATATCAGCTAATATGGGAGCCCGGCTAGGTAAAGAACTCGAATTATTAAGTAGTATTTTTGTTTCCATAGTATTCTGGTCTGGTCCGCGGTTTGGGTATATGTCAATATAACATAAGATATGGATTATTGCAACACAATAACTTATAAACAGCGCAATCTTATACGGGGCATCGGTTTCGGGCAGTTTGAAAAGCTGCTATATAGAGTCAACGTATGTACAAAACCCTTTGTATAAACTTTTTCATTATTTAATTTACATAGTTAGAGTGGGTCTCGATTATTTGGTATAAATAATTTTGAGCTGATGGACAATAGTACTACCAGCTACGAAATAAAGAACACCCAGGGGTCTTTCATATATATAAAAAGAGCAAGAAAACGAGGTCAGCTTACCCAGTATGGGGCTTTGAGTACGGATTAAGTGGCACGGGATTTCGTGGGCAAGCTGTGCGGGATTTCGTGCCTTTGTGTGGGATTTCGTGGGCACTAAGTAATCGTGTTGATTGTATATTGCCCCATACCCTTGTGCCACGCCAGAGCTGTTTGTTGGCACAAGCTGTGCATATATATTATCATGTCCAGGATTAAACGTATTGATACATTAAATACAAATAACTCTTGACATACACGTTTAATGTGATAAGCTGTATACATTGAACAAAACAAGTATATAAACGTGTTGGTGGTTTGATTTAATCAATACGTACATATGATTACATTATATATATGTGAACGCTCTTTAACAATTCGGGTATTAAAAAAGAATCACATGTATGTTTGGTTTTTAAACCAATCATATGTATGATTGCTTTATATCTCTCCCAGTAACGCACTTGTGGTTTGAGTGTGTTATTGTAAGCAGTCTTAATTGACTTGGAGAAAATTATGAAAAAAGAAATTGATTATTGTGCTGGCGGTATTTATTTATCTGTCCAAGGTACAAATTTGTGTGAATATTATGATAATAGTTATTGGACGGCTGTAGAAGCTGTTATCCATTTTGAACAATATGTTAAATTTTACACCCTTTAATTAATCAAAACATAAGACTGCTTACAATAATCTAGTATTTTGCTGGGTTATAAATGGAGATATAAAAATGAATCAAGAACAACTTAATAAACTTGTACAAAGTAAAATTAGCATAACTGAAGCTGATATAATAATTGTACACTTCGATCCCGAATACAAAGCCATTAAAGTTGATATTCAATGGGAGGGCTTTGCGGATTTTGAAACAGAAGCTGAAATGCAAAACGCGGTTGAAGAACGTGCAATTATGGGTTCAATTGCTTTCATGGATGAGCATTCTGGTGAAAGCATAACAGCATATGCAATGAATTGGACAGCAGAAAAGGAGTAATCCCCAGAGAGGACTTTAACAAGTCCTTTCGCGGAATTATTTATATCAAGTAATTCATTTAAATTGGAGATATAAAAATGAGTAAACACACCGTAAAAATTGGGTCAAACTCGATTGAATTTGATGATGCTGTATTCGATAAAAAAGTAATAGATTATCTTATTCAATTGGGCTTAACGCATCTTATGCACTCAAGATTCCAAGCAGCTAAACGGGGTAAAAACCTCAACCAAGCCGAAATAGATTTTATGTTTAAACGATGTGCTAAAAGAATACAAAATTTAAAGGTAGAACAAAAATCGGTTATAAGCTAAGTAACGCCAGAATATATCTTTATAAAAAGGGTATATTCGGAGTTATTTATTTGGAATAACTTAAATTGGAGATATAAAAATGAGTCACCTTGCACATGAATTTGTATCAGAAGCAGATATATTTAATGCCGTTGAAAGTCAAATTTTAAGCGAAATACCTGAAATTAATATTAATTTATCAGTGAAATTTATTTGTAAAAACAAACAAATACAATTTATTGATGAAGATAATAATATTAATTGTACTGCAGTGTATCACGAGTGGGCTGAAGAAGTATGGATAATTACAGAATATGTAAATAAATGTTCAATCGGCAAGTTTACTTTTAAATTGCTTATTGAATAATAAGACCCACATAAGATATCTTTATAAAAAGGGTATCTTGTGAGTATCTTATTGTGAGATATTGTAATGGAGATATAAAAATGAGTAAATTTACTGTAACAAGTCACGGAACCAAGTTTGATTTTGATACCGAAACTGGAGACTGGACAGATGAGGTTATTCTTGCCCATGCAAAGCAAGGAATTAAAATCCGGCTTGACCGTTCAAGTGCCTCATTGACTAAAAAAGATGGTTCAACTGACCAAGACCGTTTGAATTGTGCCATGAAAGTGGCTAAATCCATCCAGAGTGGTGAAATGCCTAAATCTGGTGGCGGTGGAAGTCGTTTAACAATTAAAGATCGGGCTTTAAAAGCCGCTCTGTTGGTTAAGTTAAGCTTTGAAAAGAAAGAAACCATAAGCGAGGCTTTGGAACGGTATACCAAGGCCATTGCTGAAGGACAGAAAAAGGACTTTGAGCCAGAAATGGTTGAAAAAGTAAAAGCAGCTTTGGAAAATACCCCAGTTTACAAGAACATGATTGAATTGGAAGAAAGCAAGCTGGTTAAAACAGATGATATGGGAGATTTAAGTTTATAAAATAAGGAGTAACACTTAAGACTCATTAGAAATAGTGGGTCTTGTGGGTTATTTTGACCCATTAACAGGAGATATAAATGGACATTAAAGAAGTATTATTGAATATTATAGATGATATTGGTATATTTGCATGGCTCGGACTATCTAAAGAGGAGCAAAACAGATTAATCTCTATTGAAATATACGGAGATATATAAAAGATAAAAAAGACCAGTTATCACAAGGTGGCTGGTCTTTTTACGTATGTTCCACGTGGAACTATAAGTAAATACGTTTCCCTCCTTTAATTCGTTTAAAATTCTTACCAAGCCAGGGCTTATATAGCAATATCGGATGAATATACTTTCCTACATTATGTAAATTTACCGTAGCCAAAAGGTTGCTCTATGCAAAACCCATGCCAAGCCTAGATAACCCATTGATTTTATCCACACCCAATTATCTATGCACAACCCATGCCAACATTTAAACCCATAAAAACACAGCAAAACTTGCCCCAAAAACCCGCTTATGCAAAACCCATGCCAAAACAAAAGCTGGTCATTTCTTAACCATAATTGCCCTTAACAATACGTTACCAGTGAAAAACACCTCCAAAAAACCACGTTATGCAAAACCCATGCCAAAGAAGCTAAGTTATTGATTCTAGGGGTTATTCGTACATACATATTCTTAACCACTTTCCAAATATTTACAGATAAACATACATATGTTTGGTTTAAATCAATTCATACATACGTTTTAACTACCATTTTTTACGTGTAGTTAAGCATTTTGTAGGTAAACGTATGTATCTTAAACGTACCACAGGTCTACCAAAACGTACCACAGGTCTACCACAGGTCTACCACCCGTCTAGCACCCGTCTACCGCTACCCACCAAACGTACCAAAACAGGATCTCACGTAAAGAAATACGTTTCCCTCCCCTTCCTATAATAGGGATTTGAGGAATACGAAAAGCTCTATAATAAAATATATATATATATATATATAAGAGAAGAAAGACTCTTCTTTTTCTCACCTATTTAAAATATATATATATACACATATATACATACCTATCCACTTTAAAATATATCTATATAAACCTGGCTCAAACGTATTCACGTTATCCACCCCCAGATCTCACATTGGTACGTTTAATAGACCCTTAATAGACCCCCCATAGACCCTTAATAGACCCCCCATAAGTTTGGTTGTTTATTACGCGGGTAACCCATTAACGTGAACAACCCATGACAACCGTATCATTTATACATCATCATTCAC
>Ga0190283_1000061_pt1 | contig 60930 bp, 43 predicted proteins | sample 48691801_MG_FD_161669 | JGI IMG/M metagenome (GOLD analysis project Ga0190283, IMG submission 161669) | Hydrothermal vent microbial mat bacterial communities from Southern Trench, Guaymas Basin, Mexico - 4869-18-0-1_MG | ecosystem: Environmental > Aquatic > Marine > Hydrothermal vents >...
CGGGAGCCACGCGCACCCGCACCAGGAGGTAGCGGTTTTCGGACTTGCCGTTCTCATCCCCGGCGCCGCCTCCTTCCTCCTCCTCTGCTGCAGCCGTCTCCGTGCCGGCGGTGAGCGCCTCCCCGCTGCCGAAAACGACCTCGCCGAAGAAGAGGGTGTAGATGATGCCGTCCTTGGAGGTGGCGTTCAGGTGCCCTTCGTTGCCGTAGAGATGACCTTCCGGGTCGGGGAAGAAGCCCTTGCTGATCAGGTTCATCTGGGTCAGAGTATTGAGCGTCTCCGGCATGGGGCGTACGCCAGCGATCTTGAGATCATCGAGGGCCGAGACGATGTCACGCACGGTGGCCTGTTTGGTCTCCTCCTCCTCGGCGAGCTCGGCTATCGACCAGGTGCTGCCATCGCTCATCGAGAGCTCGATCTCCTCCTTCATGTCGACCCGGCTGGTCTCCTCGTCGACCGAGTAGTTGGCAATATTGATCTTCTCGATGTCGTTGCGCGCGAGCCCCAGGAGGTCGGTATCGATCCAGTCGCCAAACGTGGTCGAGAGATCGGCAAGGTCTTCACCGGACTGGCCTTCACCGCCGGGGCGCAGATTCACCGCGTAGATGCGTTTCTTGTCCGGTATCCGCATGTAGGCCCAGTTGCGCTTGTCTTCGACCTCTTGGCCTACGATGACGTCGGCCAGGGTGTGGCCCGAGGCGTCCTTGAGCTGGATCCGCTTGCCCTTGCCGGCCATGCCGACAGAATTGTCGAGGGGATCTTCCACGCCGCAGGCCGCCCGGTCCTCGAGCCGGTCGGAAATGAAGATGTCCTTCTTCAGGCCGATCAGCGAGGCTGTGGCAGCGGCCATCCGTTCGGTGGCATCGGCGGGATAACCGTCGTGCGATGGGATCCGCCAGAGACCCTGTTCGAACTTGACGTGGAAGACCAGGTCTTCGCCGGTCTCTTCGTTCTGTTCGTAAACGACGATCTCCTTGCTGGCGAACTGGTCCTCGAGGTCGGGGAAGAGGACCTCACCCTGGTCGCTGAAGACCTCGGGAACAACGGTTGGGGGCACGGCGAAGAGCGCCGCTATTCCCAGGACCAAAGCGATCAAAACAAGAGTGGTTGTCGTCCTCGTTTTCGTCATGGTTCTAATCTCCCACCAGGCGGGACTTGGCTACGCCGATATTCTCCTTGGATCGGCGCATGAAAAAGACCAGGATGCCGATGAGCAGCGGCAGTAAAATCGGCACAGTCACGGCCAAGAACTTGCGGTTGCTGTGGATCCGTCCGATCTGCTGTCGCATGGCGAAGTAGGCGTCATCGATCCGCTTCTGCTGCTCGTCCTCGATGGCCTGTTTTTTGGCGGTCAGCTTGGCCTCTTCGCGTTGCTTGAGGCTGGCGATCATGACCTCCTTGGCGCGCGGATCCAGATCGGTACGCTCTTCGATGGCACCGACCTTCTCGTCAAAGCCCGCCTGAGCCGCGGCAAGCTTCTGCTGGGCCACCGTCTCGGCCTCCTGCTCCTCTTGGAGCTTCTGTTCGCGGAAACGGGTTTCCAGTTTCTCGATGGTCGTGAGGGTGCGGAATATGCGGCGGCGCTTGCGCAGCTCGATATAGCTCTCGTCGCCGGCGAGGGCATCGACGCAGTTGAGCACGAAAGTCACGTTGTCCAGGTTGAGCATCTTGCTCTGCCTGAGCTGGAAGAAAATGTCGGAGATCATGTCCAGGTCGGCCACCAGAATCACATCGATCTTGGCGGTCTTGGGCTCTTCCGGGGATGCTTCGCTCTCGCTCGCCCCCTCGGCGGTTGCAGTTTCGCCAGCCGCCTCGCCCTCGCCTTTCATGGCCGTATCTTGTTCGTCCTCCGCGCTCTTTGGCGCAGGTGCGCTGTCTTTCTCCTCGATCGGGATCTCGCCGCGAATCCGCGCGGCCAGGACGTAGCTCTGGGGGCTCACGCGGCGTGGAAAGCGTTTCAACGCGTCGAGCGGTGCCACCTGGGGACCGAAGAACGACTGCCCCACGATCTGGTTCCAGTTGATCACGCCGGTCGTGTTCACCGACGTCGTGATCAGCGGTTCGAAGGTCAGGTCGGCGCCCTGAGGGGCCATACCCTTGCGCAGCGAACCGGGAAAGAGAGCTAAAATCTCCTGCAGCCCCGAGGTGGTGGCGTCGCTCGCGTTGAAGCGGCCCTCACCGTTCGCCCCGCTCTCACCGTCGGTGACGAAGACGAACTCGGGTGAGAGGTAGCGGTACTCGGGGTGCGGATTGGTGCTCTCCCAAACGATCAGGTTGTTCGACCAGCGCACACCGAGCAGGTTCATGAGCTCCTGCATGTTGGCTTTGGGCTCACCTGGGGGTTGGCGTCCCATCATCGGGTTCGAGCGCGGGCTCGGGCGGGGCAGATCGGGAGACAGGGTCACGCTGATCGAGGGCAGGGGATCCACGAAGAGCAGTGCCGGTTTGCCCGTTTTGATCGCAGAGATGACGTTGGCGAGCTTCTCGTCGGTGAGCAGCGAGGGCAGCGCACCAACGATCACGTTGACGTCGTCAGGGACCTCGCTGTCGGCTCGGATCGAGTCGACCTCGTACTGCTTCTGCAGCTCCTGCACGATCTGCCAGCGCGGTGCCTGCTGGTAGGTCTCGAAATCGAAGCCGCCTAAGAGCTTGAGCTCGTTCTCCAGGATCCCTACCTTGGGACGCTCGGCCTTGGAGACCACCCGGATCGTGCGGGTCAGCTCGTACTCCACGCGGATCCCTGGCTGGAAGAAGGGGATCACCTCCTCTTCGATGCCGCAGATGAAGGCCGCACCGGCGAAGAAGGGCTCGAAGGTACTCTCCGTGCCGTCCCTGACCGGGACGTTCTGGGGCGTGATACTGAAACGGTCTTTCGCGTCGCGCGCCTCCTGGGAGTAGCGCTCGGGCTGGAATATCTGGACGCGAACCGCGTCGCCGCCCAGCTCGTCGTACTCTTTGAGGAGGTGGACCAGCGTGTCGCGGGTCGTGGAGTAGAAGGGGGGGACCTCCTCGCTGATCCAGGCCTGGATGTAGACCGGCCGGTCGCGGGGGATATCGGTAAGGATCTGGCGCGTCTCACCCGAAAGGGAGGAGAGCCCCTCCTCGGTCACGTCCACGCGGCCGCCGAAACGGCCCACGAGTACGTTGGCGCTCACGGCGATGATGACCACGGCGATAATCTGCACCGCCGCGTGGATCTTGGGGTTTTCCTTGGTATCGACCTTGCCGCCCGGCCAGCGGCGTTTGCTGAGCACCAAGGCGTTCAAGAATAGCATCACCGCCACGATGCTCAAGAAGTAGAAGACATCCTTGAGCGATACCACGCCGCGGGCGAAGCTCTCCAGGTGCGTCACGGCGGCCAGCTCGTTGATACCCGACCCGAGGCGGCCAGGGAGCAGCACACCGACGACGTGGGAGAAGGCGAAGATGGCACAAAACAGCGCGCCCAGGATGAAACCCACGGTCAGGTTGTGGGTCAGCGACGAGGCGAACATGCCCGTGGCGATGAACGCCGCTCCCACCAGCCAGTAGCCCAGATAGGTGGAGAACAGCAGGCCGAGGTCAGGATCACCTAGGCGGCTCAAGATGAACACATGGCTCAGAGTGAAGGCCAGGGCCGCCGTGAAGACGGCGAGGCTGGCGAAGAACTTGCCGAGCACCACCGGCATGTCCCCACATGGCAGGGTGAAGAGCAGCTCATCGGTACCGAGTTTCTTCTCCTCCGCCCAGGTGGCCATGGTCACCGAGGCCACGAAGATCATGAGCAGCCACGGCATCCTCACGGTGAGTGGGTTCAGGTTGGCCTGGTTATTGGCGAAGAAATCCTCGGTCACGAAGGCGAACCAAGCGGTCATGCCCACGAAGAGGATGATGAATACATAACCGGCGGGATTGCCGAAGAAGCTTGCCAGATTTTTTTTGAAAACGGCTTTGACGACCGACACGGTTGCTTCCCTTCTCTTGTTGCCGACTAGCTCACAACCTGTTCATTCTGGCCTGCGGTCAAGGCGCAGAAGACATCTTCCAGGGACTGTCCCTTTTTCCGGAATTCCTCGAGCGATCCGTCGAAGGGGATCCGGCCCTCGTGAATCAGGATGATCCGGCTGGCCATGGCTTCCACCTCCTGCAGGATGTGCGTGGAGAGGAGCACGGTCCGCGTTCGAGCGAGAGTGGCGATCATGCTGCGGACCTGCCTGATCTGGATCGGATCCAGACCGGAGGTCGGTTCGTCGAGGATCAGGATCTCCGGTTCATGGAGCAGGGCTTGAGCCAGCCCGACCCTCTGCCGGTACCCGTGAGAGATCTTGCTGATCTGCTTGTACAAAACATCTCCGATCCCGCACGCCGGAACCACCTCGTCGATCCGGCTCTTGAGGCTCGACGAGGGCAGCCCGCGAGCGGTTCCGAAGAATCGCAGCAGCTCGAAAGGCGTCATGTCGGGGTAGAGCGGGCCGGTCTCGGGAAGATATCCGATCCTGCGGGCCGCGGCGATGCGGTCTTTGGCCACATCGATTCCCGCGATGAACGCCCGACCTTTGGAGGGTGTCAGAAAACCGGTCAAGATCTTCATCGTCGTCGTCTTGCCGGCTCCGTTGGGGCCGAGGAAAGCCACCACCTGCCCTCGGGGAATGCTGAAGCTCACATCCTCGATCGCCGCGAAAGGTCCGTAGTACTTGCACAGACCTTCAGCCTCGATCATTTTCTGATTTTTTTCATCCATTGCAGTTCTCGTGTCCTGAGCAAAAAAAAGACCAAAAGAACAACGAAAAAAACGACAGAAGAACGCTGCCTCGGCCATGTCGAGGGCAACGTTTAGTGCGTTCTCAGGGGTTCGTGTTCTGAAATAGAACTCGTTAATTAGCCTCTTACGGATCAAACTGTCAAGGGTTTGGCCTTTTTTCAGATGATGATCCGTTTGTCATTGTCAGGAGTAATGATCGAGGATTCCTTCGGGGGCTCCCCCTTGGGATCGGCGATCGCTTCGTTCACCTGCCTCAAGATGTCGACGTAATAAGCCTGGGTTGCCATGAATTCCTTGATCAGGCTGTTCGCGCCGACCTTTTCGGTCAACTCCTTGAATCGCTGCTTTTCCTCGACCTCTATGACTTTACCATCTTGTTCCTTCTGCCGAAAGAGTGCGGTGAATTCGAGGTATTCATCAAGCAACGTTCGAGTGTCGTCATCCTTCTCGAGTTTGCCTGACAGTTCCTGGTGTCGCTTGACGATCTCGTTCTGATTGAGGAAGTGACCCAACCGGGACGCCGCTTCGAGGATCTTTTCGAGGTCCATGCTCGATCTCCTATCGCATTCTCCTGCAGAGCCTGTTGACAGCTTGTTCTCACAGCACCACACCGGTGGCGTCGAGCTCGACATTGTTGGATTCCACGCAGGCCGGTTCGCCTGGGGACCTGAATGACGCCGGCTCAAGACCGGCTCCCAGCGCTAATCCAGAAATGATACCGGGACAAAAGCGACACTCTACATAAAGGAAACTCCCTTGGCAACTGATTCTCGCCGGGAGCGGAGCGGCCCGCGAGGCAGCCGGTGAACGGCGCGGAGCGCAAGCCGGCTCTATAGCCGATTGTCAACACCAGGCTACATGGTATGATGACACTGTTAAGCTGAACCCGAGAATCGTCTTATCGAAGATCGAACCCAGGCCGTATTCGCCCTGAGAGCTGACATCGGCAGCGGGTTGATTGGAAGCGTTCATGCACTCTAGATCGAATACAAAGCCTGCTGAAACCGGATTCCTGACGTGGCTAGCTCTTTCCGCCCTGCTCGTCGGCCTGACCGGCTGCGGCGGCGGTGGCGGCGGCGGCGGCGCTTTATCCGGGGGATCGGGATCGACTCCTTCCGAGGGGATCACACTGCTCTCGATTACCTTTCCCGAAACCGTAGACCTCACGGGCGGATCGATCTATCCGCCCCCGGCCGCGCCCCTGTCGCAACAGGTGGTGTTCACCTTTTCAGGACCGCCCGAAGGCACCATCGGTCCCCGATCGATCGTGATCTATGCCGATGTGGGTAGCGATTACGCCGGCCCCGAGTCGGTCATTGATTTCGATACCAACACCGTTCCCGCCCGGGGAATCTACGAGGTTTTCGACAACATCGTGGTCTTTACGCCGCTCCTGCCCACGCAAACGATCGATCTCATGCCGAATGCGCCGGCCCAAGCGGTGCCGGGTCTGCTCCCGGGGAGCGTGCTCGGCATGGTAGGAACCGATCCGAGGCCCTACACGATCTACATCCCCCTGAATACATCGGGTGCCATCTCCAACCTCCGTGGTGTCGATCCCAGCGTTACCAATCCGGTCACCATGACAACCGGAGACATCGCCAACCTCTATTTTTCCAACTTCCATACCGAGCCGCCCCGGGTCCTCGCCACCGAACCCGCCGACGGCGCGGTCGACGTGCCGCTCAATCCCTTCCAGCCCGTGCCGGGATGGCAGGCCTTCGAGGGTTTCAGCGTGCGCTTCGATCAGCCCCTCAATCCCGAGCTGTCCAACCTGGTGGGCAGCGATTGCGACGGTGACGAGGTGCGGGACCCCAATGTATTCCTGCGGTTCAACGAGCCGCTGCTCTACGCCGCCACGCAGGGGATCTTTCCGAACGGCGTTGTCAGGATCGACCGCAACGATCCGGGCACTTCGACGTGGGACACTTTTGTAGCCACCACCTATCAATCGGCGCCTGTGGATCTCGAAGACGTGGGGCTCGACGGGCGGGGAAACCTCGTGGGGCTCGCCGGCGGCCGCCTCTACCAGGTCGACGGTTCGACCGGGGAGCTCAGCGACGAGATCGATCTCGGGGTACCGAGCTTGGAGGGACTGGCCTTTGGACCCGACGGGATCCTGTATGCGATCGACGGGGCGACAGGACGGCTCTACCGTTTTTTTCCGCCCGACTACAGCATCGAGCTGATAGGGGTCGTCGACAAGGGAACTCAGGCCGTCGACCTGGCTTATGGCGACGATGACCGACTCTATCTCCTGCGCCAGGAACAGACCCATTCCAGCGTGGTGAGCTATATCGATGCTCTGGATCGCGAATCCGCCGCCTCCGAGCCCTTAACAGGCGGCTTCAGCTATGCTTTCACTTCGATGGCCTTCGTGGAGAGCACCCTCCTCTGTCTCTTTGCAGAAATGACTCAGGAGATTTTCACCCTCGACGTGCAGCAGGAGATTCTGATCTCCCGGGGCGTTGCGGCGATCCCTTTTCCCGATCTGCAGCTCGATCTGGCCTCGATCGGTTATCGTCTCGAGGTGGATTCGCTGCTCCTGGAAAACGGGCTCGACGGCTCGCTGATGTCGATCGATCCCAGGGGGCTTCTGCCCTTCGGCGCACCCGTCGAAGTGATGGTCCGGAACGGTCTCGAGAACGTCACATTCAGCACTCTGGCACAGACCGAGGGCCTGCTGGCCGAGGGAGTCAAGCGGATTGCGCGGTTCACCACCTGGGATCCCGGCCCGACCACGGTGGAGGACGTGTTCCTCGAGGATTTCGACGACAATCTCTACGAGTCCCGCGAGATCGCCCTGGGGCAGGCGCAGGCCAATTGGAACTTTCAGGATGTCGATCCCGCCCCTCCCAAGCTCGAGCGCCTGCTGGCCTCTTTCGGTCTGGGCGGCTCGGGTGAGCTGGGCGATTTTGTGCCGCTCGGAATCTTTCCGGTGATCGTCCTCGACACCGATTCGCAGAACTTTCCCCTCTGGGATGGCTCTACTCCCGACATTCAGGAGTCGATCACGATCAAGGGTGGGACCTTTCATTTCGACGACATCCTCATCCCCGAAGGCGTCACCGTGTTGGGCCGCGGCTCCAACCCGCTCGTGCTCACGGCCACGGGACATGTGTCGATCGCAGGAACGGTCGACGTCTCCGGTCTGGCCGGCATGCGCGACGTGACGTTCAACTCCGGTTTCACCCCCGTACCGGGCGGGCTCGGCGGACCGGGTGGCGGCCGTGGCGGTGCCGGGCAGCCCTCGATCCCGGCGAACTTCCAGAGCCTGAAAGAGCTCCAGACACCGCCCTTCGGCGAGCGCGGCTGGGGTTATAGCAACCTCAGACAGATCGGCGGCGCCGGCGGTGAAACCGGCGCCAACTCGACGAGCGTACCCTTTGGTGCCAACCAGGGCGACAAGGAAAGCCGCGGCGCCGGAGGTGGCGGCGGATCGTTCCTGGCGGTCGGCGACCCGGGCCGCGAGGGGAAGGGGCGCTACGGCGTGGGACCGGACGAGGTGCCCTACATCCGGCCGGGGGACGCGCCTCCCGCCGGGGGGCTTCCCGGTGATCCGATCTTCGTGGATAGCGACAGCCAGAACGATTTTTTCGGCGGCACCGGAGAGCTGCAGTTCCTCATCGGAGGGCAGGGCGGCGGCGGAGCCGGCACCCGCTGGGACAGCTTGAATCCGAGCTGCGCCAACCTGGTCCAGGGAACCATCTATCCCCAGTGCCTCTACGACGCCAAGGGCGGCGGCGCCGGCGGGGGAGCGGGCAGCATGGCGATCCATGCGTTGGGTGCGATCCAGATCGGCAAGACCGGCCGTCTTTTGGCCGTGGGCGGCGCCGGCGGTGGCGGTGAGATGATCGGTGGGTCCAATTTTGGCGGCGCCGCCGGCGGCGGCAGCGGCGGTGCGATCATCTTGCAATCGGGCACGCTTATCAAGGTGATCGCCACCGATCCGATCAATGCCGCCGAGATCAACGTTACCGGCGGTCGTCCTTCCGACGCCAAGGAAAAGACCGGCTCGGTCACGGCCCTGCCACCGAGATGGTGCAACGAGAAACCGCCGCATCCCTCGCAGTTCTGCAGCTACTCTGAGGGCGACGGCGGTCAGGGCGGGCACGGCTTGATCCAGCTCATGGTGGATGATCCGGCGACAAAGATCGACATCGCGGCCGATGCCTACGTGGGCGCCACAGTGATGGAGATCGATTGGGAGAACCTGAGCCCCAAGGGGTTTCCCTACTACAAGTTCACCTACTTCTCCGAGGCGGTCGTCGATCCCTATAAAACGGTGGCCTCGATTTCTTCGCTCACCTACGGCATGTCACGCTGGATCGATTTCGGCCAGGTGATCCAGAGGCCGCCGATCCCGGTGGGACCGGATCTGGTGGCGCCGCCGGTCTTTCTGGGCTTCGAGGGAACCGATCCACTCACCGGGCTGGTGATCACGCAGAACGGCTACGTTCGAAACTTTCACATTCCCGGCCTCAACGATATCGAGGTCCACTCGCCCGATCTTTCCCGGACCAACTACATCGCACCGGACAACGCGGTGAGCGTCGAGTTCCAGGGCGCCCGGGCTGCGTTCCCGGGAGCCTCCTTCCCGCTGGAGCCCGCGACCCCCTGGACGGCGGACATCACCGATCTTTCGGGGTATCAGTTCATCCGCTTCCGTGCCGGTCTGAACGTGTCCTTGTCAGGCAATCTGACCCCCGATGCGATCCGGCCGCAGGCTAACTTCGTCAGGATTAGAACGCGATACTGATCCACATGGTCATTCGTCGAGCGCTCGATCTTCCGTTCATTCGTCGTCGGCGTCGCCCTTGCAGATGTGCCAGTTCTCAGGTTTGAGGGCTACATCGAAGGGTTCCTGGATGTGAGGATTCACAATCTCCGAGGTGTTCCGCACGACCAGGTTGCGGCCGGTGGTTTCGCGCGTCACGAAGCCGAACTCCTCCAGGAGCGCAAAGGTGTAGGAGTGGGCGAAGGTCCAACTGATCACCATGGCGGCGCTTTCGGCAGCGCTATATCTGAGCCCCCGCTGGAGCAGAGCCCGTCCGGCGTCCTTGCGGTCGGGCAGAAACTGGAAGTCCTGGATGATCGCCTTGCACGGTTTCCCGGTCTGGATCTGGATCACGAGATATCCCAGCAGTTCACGACCAGCGCGTGCCGTAAAGATAGTGTTGTGGCAGTGGGGGGGCTGCACGTAGCGCCAGTTGAGGTAGTCCTTGCTGCGCTCCGTCCAGATCTCATCGGTGTCTTTGATCCGATCCCAGAACCGGTCGGCGCTGTCGTCGAACGCCGGGGTTTCCACAACGTCGAGGCCGCGCGGGGCCACGATCGGATGGCGCAGCCCCGTCCAGCCGTCGAGCAGCAGGCCGCCTGCGCCGCTCAGCAGCGACGAGCCCAGCTTTTGGCGCAAGATTGCCGCATGCTTCAGGATACGCACCATTTTGGGTGCCGGCGCGACATCCTTGACCCGCCAGAGCTTGCTGGTGATCTTGAGCGTTACCGGGATGGTGAAGGCGTAGTTGAAAAAGAGCCGGGTTTCCGCGTCTTCCGACTTGATCTGGTCGCAGCGGTTCTTGTAGGTCGCCACGAAAAGCCGGCCCCGGTCGGGCCTCTCGGCGATGACGATATCCACCTCGTGGAAGGCTCGGAAGACGCGGCCGAAAAACCGGAACAGAATGGGGATCGATCCGATCTGACCCACGATATCGCCGGTTTCGTTCTCCACGGCGACTGTGCAGCCGTGGGGACCACAGGGATTGTTCCAGTACTTCCACTCGTAGAAGGCGTTATCGCGCTCGACGCCCAGGTAGCGTTGATGGAGCCGGCTCAGATTTTCGTGGTCGCTCCGCTCGAGTTGTCGGTATGTGTAGCGTTTCATGAGCTCCCTGTACCTGTGTTCTTTTCAGCTCCCCCCTTGCCGGAGGGAGACCTGGCCTTCTTATTCAGACGGTTCCTGACGAATTCGACGGCCCCCTTGACCTCTCCGGCGGCCAGAATCCGGCAGAGACCGAGGTAGACCACGCCGGTCACCACGCTGCCGACGGCCACGAGAGTGAGCCGGTCCACGAAGCTCTGACCTGTCCCGAGGAGGCGCATACACGCCGTCGCGGCCAGGTAGGCGCCGCAGCCTGCCAGTGTGACGCGCAGAGCTGCCGACGTCATGGCCCGCACGTCGAGCCGCGTCACGCGCCGGTTGAAGATGGCCGTGGCCAGCACGAGCAGGACGATGCCGCGCGGCAGGTTGGCCAGGGCGATCCCGGCGTATCCCACGAGATGGAGCAGGATGAAGTCGCTGGAGATGTTGATCACCAGCCCCACGAGGGCCAGCTTGAGCACCGACCAGTTGTCCTGGATCGCCCACAGCGCCGTGAGCAGCAGCATGTTGATCACCGCGAAGGGCAGGTTGAAGGAGTAGAAGAGCAAGGGAAGCGCGGCGTGCGCCGTGTCATCGGCGGTGAAGTTGTGGTGCTGAAACAGGAGCGCGATGAGAGGTGTGCGTGTGACGATCAGGACCACCGCACCCGGGACGGTCAGGAAGATGAGGAACTTGATGCCCCGCTCCATGAGTCTGTGGATCTTGGTGACGTTCTTTTCGGCCCAGGCGCTGGACAGCACGGCGATGATCGCTTCGCAGACGCCCCAGATGAGGATCTGAGGGATCAGGTTGGCGATCTTGAAGGAGGTCACCAGGGCGGTCACGTTGCCGTCGCCCTCGGCGAGTGTGGACATGCCGCGGTCGACGAGCAGGTTGATCTGCGACGTCACGATGCCGAACACGCGGATGGCAAACAGCGAGCCGAACTGTCGCAGCCCCTCGTGCCGCAGCCGGATCGAAGGCCGGTAGAGCTCGCGTCTCGTCACCACGATCGAAACCAGCAGGCCGGCCTGGAGCGCGACCCCCACGACGCCGCCGATCATCGGGGCCCGCAGACCGAGAGGGGAGCTGCCCGCCAGCGCGCCCACGATGAGGCCCACCTCGAGGAAGAGTGCCGTGACTGCAGGCAGCACGAAGCTTTGGTACGAGGCATAGAGCGCACGCGGGACGGCGGCCAGCGCGGTGAAGATGAGCACCGGCGAGAGGATCCGCAGCAGCGTGGTGAGCAGCTCCATCTTTTCCGGCTGGCCGGCGAAACCGGGGCCGAGCGCGCGTGCGATCCAGGGAGCAGCGAGCCAGATGAGAGCCGAGAGCGGTACGAGCACCAGGACCGAGAGGTTGAGGACCGTGCTGGCCAGCTCCCAGGCTTCCCGCTCGCCACGTTGTTTGCGCCAGTCGGTGAAGACGGGAACAAAAGTGAAGGTGAGGCTCTGGATCGCGATCATCGTCGCCAGGATGAAGAGGCTGTAGGCCAGGAAGTAGACATCGGTCCGATCCCGGCCGCCGAAAATGTACAGCACCACGATGAGATGGGCGAAACCCAGAACGATCTGAACGCCCCGACCCGCAAGGAGGGTCAGGATGGCTTGCAGGAGCCCTTGCTTCTTTAGTTTGAACATCCCGTTCTAGATAAGTTGATTCGCACTGACTTTCAAGTCTCTGCCCGGAAAGACCAGCTCCGGTCTGCCAACCGCCAGGCGAAAGAGATCGATTTTCCTGATTGACTCGCCCTTTCCGGAACAATACTGTAATACAGTGCGTTACTGCAAAACAGTGCTTTTTCCCATGGAGAGTCCCGCTCGGCGAGCTTCATGGATTGCGGTTTCCAGCGGTCTCCAGCCGCCCGTTGCTTTGTGGCGAGCATCGGCGATGATCCTCCTGTCCGGTTTGCATCTGAGATTGCAAGCCTTCGGAGGCGACCTGTGCGTTTTTGCTTCGCTTCGAAGAGCGGCACCGGCCGGGACCGACCGGCGCTTTCCGGCTCGAGGAAAATAATGGAGATCCTTGCGTGCAGCAGCCCATGAAAGATGAGCTTCTCTTCAGTGCCCTCTACACGGTTTTCGCGAGAAAGTGGCTGATTCTGGCGAGTTTTCTGCTGATCTTCGTGGGGGTACTCTTTTTCATCAGCCTCATAACCCCCCGCTACGATGGCACTTCGCAGGTCCTCGTCGACCTGAATCCGCGCTACCAGGTGGTGCTCTTCCCCGGATTCACCCAGCCCAGCGGACGAAGTCCGGCCGTCGATCCAACCCAGAACCTGGTGGAGATCCTCACCAATCAGGATATGGCTCGTAGCGTCGTGCGCGAGTTCGAGATCGACAAGCTGGTCAAGCAACGCAAGACCGAATCCACCGCGATGCGCGACGTGGTCAAGCGCTTTCTGGTCGGCTGCGTCTCCGGGCTCAAGGGGATTTTCGTCAGCCTGGGGATCGGCGAGCCGGCGGAGGAGAAAACGGAGCAGAAGTGGTTCGACGAGGCTGTCGAGGAGTTTGTGACCGACTGGAACCGGATCGAGGTCGAAAAAGAGACCAGCATGATCAACGTGACGATCCTGGGACCAGATCCGGAGCTCTCCAAGTCGATCGCCACCTGGATGGTAGCACGGCTCGATCACCTCGTGGGCGACATGGCCCGTGAAAAGTTCATCAAAATGCAGAGCTTCGCGCAGCAGAACATGGACAAATCTTCGCGCGAGTTGGAGAGCGCGACCGCGGAGCTGGCCGCCTTTCTCGAAGAGGCTGACCCGGCGGCGCTCGAAAAGGAGCAGGACGTGCTCATCAGCCGCCGCGACGCGCTTCAGACCAGTCTGATCGAGGCGCGGTCGCGCAGCGAGGGAGCCAGCCGCAAGCTGGAAGAGCTCTACCGGCAGATGGAGACCGAGCAGGTCCGCGTGGCCACCACCGCCGAGGTGGAAGCCCGCAATCCCTTGGTGAACTCCCTGAAGAGCGAGCTCCAATCCCTCGAGGTCCAACTGGCGGCGATCGCGCTGCAGCTCAAACCGGACCATCCTACACGTAAGGAGCTGGAGGAGAGGATCCGCACCACGCGGAACTACCTCGGCGCCGAGGTGGAACGCGAGATCCAATCGCGTACATCGAGCGAGGAATTCAATCCGCTCTACATCCAGACCATCTCGCAGCTCGCCGACGCGATCGCCGAGGCCGCCGTTTCCGATGCGCGTCTGAATGCCTCCCTCGCCCAGCAGACGGAGGTCGTCTCCCGTCTCGAGCAGGTCAATTCCAGCCTGATCCGTAGCGAGAACCGGCGCACCGAGCTCGATCGCAGGGTTTTGACCGCGGAGAGCTATTATCTCTCACTCAAGCAGCGCGCCATGGAGCTCGAAGCGCTCTCGCGGAGTCCCGAGGGCGAGTTCGATATCAAGGTGGTCGATCCGGCCTTCAACCCCGACGGCGAGGAGGCGAGCACCCCGCTGTGGAACCTCGTTGCTCCGGTGGCGCTGGTGGCCGGCATGTTCTTCGCGATTTTCCTGGCGTTTTTCCTCGAGTACTGGAGGAACTCATACCGCTCGCCCCTCGAGCTCGAGGCGGAGACCGGTGTGGAGGTGCTGGCCATGGTACCCCGGCTGCGAAGGCCCAAGTCCTAGAGCGTAACCAGGCGGGTTCGGCCGATCCCGTCGATCGAGCGCGGCCCGCAGGTGCGGCTTAAGAGCCTGAAGACAACGAAAAGAGTAGGAAAAACCGGCATATGAGCGACGCCTCAAAAAAAAGCAGGAAAGGTGGCCGCCGAGACGGCACCGGGCACGATAACCCGTGCCTGCTCCATTGGCCCTCCGAATCGATCCCCTTTCAGCTCTACAGCGCGCTGGCAGTCGACGTACTGAACTGGGGCACGAGCGACGAGCCGACGCGACCGGGCCGATCGGTGGTCATCGCCAGCCCGTCACGGGGTGACGGACGCACTATTACGGCAATCAACCTGGCCATCGCCGCCGCCGACGTGGGAGCCGAGGTGCTCCTCGTGGATGCCGACCTGGGCAACGCCAAGATCCCCGAAATGCTCGGAGTCGGCGCAACCGCGGGCCTCGTGGACACCGTACTCGACGGGCGTGGCCTGGAGGAGCTGGTGATCGCGTTGCCGGATCGCAAGGTGTCTCTGCTTCCCGCCGGCCGCAGCGCTGGTATCAATCCCTTTTCGGTCGTCACCAATCGGGCCTTTTTCCAGGTTCTGGAACGGATGCGGGCGACCTTCGATCTCGTCGTTTTCGACACGCCGCCCCTCGCGAGCAGCTCTTATGCGGCTGCGCTGATCAAGGCTTCACCCGACGTCGTAGGCGTGGTGCGCGCCGCTCGCACCAGGAAGATCGAGGTGGCGCGCCTCGTCGATTTCGTTCGATCGGTCGACGGTGATCTGAGCGGACTCGTATTCAACGATCAGCGGCAGGTCATCCCCGGTTTTGTTCAAAGGATGCTCTGATCCGATGAGAATCGCTTTTGTGCTCGGCAGCACGCCGCCCCGTCATTCCGGCGAGATCGACCTCCAGGCCGCGGTGGAGAAGAAGGGGGATTGGCTGGGTGATCAGGCCAAAGCCGTCGCCGACCTCTCTCACGAAGTCTCCGTGCATCTCATGTACAGCCGCGACGGCGATGCCGCGCACAAGGGAGTGGAGTGGTTTTTCCGCAAACCCCTCGTTTCACACCGGCGCCTTCGCGGCGGCAAGGAGTACGCTCCCGCGCTGGTCGACTCTCTGCGGCAGTGGAAGCCCGACCTGATCCACTACCAGATCATTTCACACGCCATCAACTACGCCCTCTTCACCCGCACGGCTCGCGGTATGCGGATTCCGATCGTAGGACAGCACCACGGCGATCCGATCTCGCCCTTCCCGTGGAACAACCTCGCCCTCGGATGGGCCGCGCGGCGGTCGGACGCCGTAGTTTTTCTGACCCGCTTCCATCTCGACGCCTACTGCCGCAAGTTCGGCCTCGATCGCAATAAGACCCATCTGATCCCCGTTGGATACAACCAGTATTTCGGATTGCGCGATCGCGATGAGTGTCACCGCAAGACCAAACTCGAGGGCGATCCCGTGCTCTTCTGGGCGGCGATCTTGAATATCCGCAAGGATCCCCTCAACCTCCTGCGGGCTTTCAGAAACGTGAGCCCCCGATATCCCGAGGCACGCCTCTACATGGCCGGAAACGGACCGATCGAAGAGGATGTCCAGAATTTCGTGAAGAACGATCCGGTCCTCTCGCGCGCCGTCAAACTGCTGGGATACGTCAACAACCGGGATCTTCCCGACTACTACAACGCCGCGGACATCTACGTCATGGCCAGTCACTGGGAGGGATTCGCGATCTCCTCCCTCGAGGCCATGGCGTGCGGCCTCTTTCCGGTGCTCACCAAAATCCCCTGCTTCGTCGAGCAGACCGAACAGGGCAAGAGGGGCCTGCTCTTCGAGGCCGGCAACCAGAAGGAACTGGAAGAAAAGCTCACGCAGGCTATCAGGGACAAGGAATGGCGCGAGGAGGTGCGTCGCGACCTGCCGCAATTCATTTCCCAATTTACATGGCAGGCCTCGGCAAAAGCTCTCGATAAGCTTTATAAGAAAGTCGTTGCCTCTCACTGAGTCGCCTCAACCGAGCGGCGAGGGGGCAAAGGCCTTGGCGAGGTCGACTGTGAGGCTGGCGGCGGCCAGCATCGAACCGGTGCGTGACCCGCGGCGTTCCGGCGCGGTCCAGCCATGACATGACATGACATGACATGACATCATATGACGCGACAGAACATGACGTGGAAGCGGTCTGATCTATCCTGGCATGGCAAGGTATGGTACTCGGTGACCGCCGTCCATCAGCGGTCGCCGGTCGTCCCGTGCTGAAGAACCGGTTGCGTGCAGAAAACGAGCAGAAAACGAGCAGAAATTGAGGTCACACGAAAGTTATGAATGAACGGCGCAAAGTCCTGGTCATCGGCCTCGACGGAATGACGGCTGTATCGCTCCTTCCCCTGATAAAAGACGGGCAGATGCCGTTTATGGGGCAGCTCATCGACAGGGGAGCCTTCGGAACCCTTCTGAGCACCATACCCCCCGTGACGGGACCGGCATGGACTACCTTCTTCACCGGACGCAACCCCGGCAGCCACGGCATCCTGGACTTCTTCCGCGTCACCAGCGACGGCCAGAGCCGCCGCTTGATCAACTCGCGTGAGGTCCACGGCAAGACCCTCTGGGAGATCCTGAACGAGAACGGCAAAACCCAGATCGTGGTGAACACCCCCCTGACCTACCCGCCTACGCCGGTCGAGGGCGCCATGATCACAGGCATGCTGACACCGAACACGAACTCCGATATGACCCACCCGCCCGACCTCTACAGCCGGTTGAAGCCGGAGCTCGGGGAGTACGTGATCACCGTCAACTGGCAGGACTATTCTGAGGAGTCGGCGACCGGTTTTCTGGGTGCGCTCAGGGAATGCAACCGTCAAAGAACCCGCTACGTGCTGCGGCTGATGGACGACATCGACTGGGATTTCACCATGGCCACGTACACCGGGACCGATCGGGTGCACCACGCCCTATGGCACTACGTCGATCCCGCCGAGCGTGCAAAACTCGGGCCGGCCTTCGATCCCGGAGTGATGGAGGGCGTCAACAGCTACTTCCGGCAGCTCGACGACAACATTCGGCGGATCGTCACCAAAGCCGGTCCCGAGACGGCAGTCTTTTTCATCTCCGATCACGGCTTCGGTCCTCTGCTGCGCAAGGTCTACATCAACAACTGGCTCGAAAAGCAGGGACTGCTCAAGATCCGCCACGGACGCCTCAAGGCCTATCAGGCCGCCACCTTGGGAATGCGGCTGGCCAGCAAGATCATGCGCCGCGTGAAATCGATCCCGCTGCTGAACCGGATCAAACCGAAGGCCAAGCAGCGGGCCGCCCTGGCCAATTTCGCCTTCTATCACATCTTCTACGGCTCGATCGACTGGAGCCGGACCAAGGCCTACATGGCCTCCAACAGCGAACAGGGGATCTACGTCAACCTCGCAGGGCGCGAGCCCTTCGGCTCGGTCGATCCCGCCGACTACGATCGTGTTCGCGACGAAGTCCAGGAAGCCCTGCAGAGGCTCGAAAACGACGAGGGCAAGCCGCTGCTCTCCCATTTCTACCGCCGTGAGGAGATCTATGCCGGGCCCTGTACGGAGCGCGCGCCGGATGTCATCTTTTTCCTGGACGAAGGCGCCTACCTGGCCGAAATCCAACTCGGCGGCGGCAAGCTCTTCCGCGATATCTCCTGGCGCACCGGCACGGGAAACCATCGGCTCGAGGGCATTCTGCTCGCCGCTGGCCCCGACATCCGCTCCACGCGGGACTATACCACCAAACTGATCAACGTGATGCCCACGATCCTCCATTACATGGGCATTCCGATTCCCACCGATCTCGACGGATCGTTGATCGAGGAGGTCTTTACCGAAGAGTTCCGTGCCGATCGCGAGCCGGTGTACGAAGGTGCCTCGATGGCCGGGGTTGAGGATGGAGATGGTGACGAGGGCGTGTTCAGCGAGCGGGAAGAGGGGGAGCTCCAGGATCGCTTACGCCGTCTGGGCTACATGGACTAACGATTTTTGTGCGCCCTGGGAGTCGGGCTGATCGTTGCGCCGTAGGCGTGCGGCAGGCGTCGAGAGGCCGTCTTCGCCGGGACCAATCCGGGCCGATCACGGAGCCAGCGACGGGGTCCAGTCCCGCCATCGACCGTCCAACCCGCTCCACAAAAGAGAGTTACTGCCCGTCAGGTCCTCTCTATAATGCTTGGTAGTTTCGCGGCGAGACACGCGCTTCCTCTCTCCAGGTAGAAACCGATAGAGGACGCGAGTACCCTGGAATTGTCACGGTTTCGGTGGACGGAAATAGCGATTGAGCCGGTATCTTCGATCTGATACAAAGCACTCTTCACGCTCGACGCTCGGTACCGAGGATACGCAACTCCAACTCCCTGGAAAGCAAGGGGGAATTTCATGCACGACGGAAAGAGCCGCCATCCGGCAGCCCTCAGCGATCAAGACACCTATCAAATCAAGTTTATCTCCGGTCCTCATGAAGGCCAAACTTATCCCCTCCAAGGTGAGCGGATCACTCTGGGCCGCAAGAACGACAACACCATCGTGCTTCCCGATCCCAATGTCTCCGGGGTCCACGCCGAGATCGTGTTCGAGAATGGCGTGCCCGTGATCCGTGACCTGGGCTCCACCAACGGCGTGCTCATGGACGGCAACAAGGTGGACGAGGTCATTCTCTCCGAGGGTGATTGCGTCACTCTCGGTAACAGCCGGTTCGAGCTGCACACGTCGGGTGCACAGGAATCCGGACCTCAACCGGCGACACCGAGCCCTGAGAAGGACGCAGGCATGGACGACGTGCGCGTGATCCGCGACATCCGTCCCGGCCGGCGCGGACTGGGCGGTCTGGTCCTGCTGATGGTGCTACTCGTGGCCCTGGCCGCGTCGGCGTACTACTACTTCTTCCAGACCCGGGGCGGCGCCACGACCTCGGCTCTCACACCGAACGAGGGCAACCTGGCCGGCGCGGGCTGGTCGTTCGAACCTCCCGCCAAAGGGCCGGGCTCCCGCGATCTCTGGGATCTGGAGGGGCCGGCGCCGGAGCACTTCGCACGGGTGCACGCCAAGCCATACTCCGGTCTCTGCTCGCTCAAGGCCGATCTCGACAGCGGCGGCTTTGCGCTCGCTCGTCGCAATCAGCGGCTTGCTGCGAATAGCCGGCGCAGCTACACCGCGCGGCTGAGGGCTGCCCTTCAGGGGGAGGTCGCGGTGGTGCTGAAAGCCGTTTTCTACGCCGCACCGGTGCGCGGCGAAGCAGCGGGAACCGCGGCCGCCTGTCTCAGCACCGATGACATCGCCCTGAGCCGCAACGACGACGGTGCCTATCACCTTCTCGAAGGGTTGATTTCACCTCCTGTGGGTGCCGCCGAGATGGAGCTCGAAATCGTCGCTGCCGGCCGCGGAATCGTGCACGTCGACGACCTGGAAATCTTTGAGGACGCCAGCCCGGCTGTGGCGCAGAGCCTGGTCGCTGATCAACTCGAGCTGGTCCTCAAGAACTGCGGCTTCGAGATCCTGCGCCAGCGCAACAAGCGATTCCTGTTGCACCTGGGACGCATCGAGATCTTGCGCCAGGCAGGCGAGGGGCAGACCAACCTGATCGGCTCCGAGGCGGGAGGGAGCTATCAGGGACGGGGTGTGCAGTTTGCGGGATCCGATGTGGGGCTCCTCGAGGTGGCTCAAAGCGTCGAGAGGACCGCCACCGGCTTCGCCGTTTCGCTGAGCTCGACCGGCACCTTCTCGTCGAAGGGTATCGAGATCCTCTACTGCTTCGATCTCGACCCCGAGTACGCCGCCACCGGTGTCGGGCTTTTCCAGGCCGACGACTACCTCACGATGGCGCAGGCTTTTCCCAGGACAGCGGCCAAGGCCCTGCTTTTCGGCGGCCAGCACGATCGGATCCGGATCGCCTTCGAGAATCAGATCGAGGTCTCGGCGGTGGAACAGAAATCAGGCGGCCTCACGCTCCGGTATCATCTGACGCCGTCACCGGGGATCGAGAGGCGGATCGAAATCAAGACCGATTTCACCGAGGACAACGAGGAAGCCCAGGACCTGATCACCGACGCCGACAAAGCCGCGCTGCAGCGCCACTTCGGCCAGGCCTTGACCTTGATCGGCAAGATCGAGGTGTCCTTCCCCTTCATCGAGTCGGTTCTCAACCCGGCGCTGGCGATCAAATCCCGTATCCTGGCCGAGAAGAAAGAGCTTCTCGACGTCATCGGAGAGCGGTTGGCCAGCGCCCTGCGTCTGGAGAACCCCGAGCTCTATAACGACCTGGAGGCCTACTGCCGCAGGTGCCTCGATCTCTTTCCTGGCGACATGGATTTCACGACCTCCCTCGAACAGGTGCGGGAGCAGTCCCGGGAGCTGCGCCAGGAGATCGAAGCTGAAAAAGCCGAGAGACTCTACAACATCGCTCGCAACCTGCACAGCACCGGGAAGCGCGACCGGACGCTCACCGTCGTCCTCGAAGCCTTGAAGGAAAAATACCCCGATTCGGAATGGACCCGCAAAGCTCTGGAACTGGATCAACAAGCAAATGGCCAGGATAGGAATAGGAATTGATTACGGCACCGATTCTCTGAAAGTCGTCGCCGGACGCGAAAAGGGCGGTGCCTTTCAGGTCCTTCAGGCGGCCACGATCGCCGCCGCCGGGAGCGATCCGCTCGTCGAGCTGGGGGCTCTGCTCTCCCAGTGGGGGGTCAAGGGCGAGGCGGTTCTGGGTGTGACCGGCAAGGATATGATCATCCGCTACACCCAGTTGCCGCTCATGCCCGACTGGCGTCTCCAGCAGGTCATGGGATTCGAGATCGCCGATCTGGCCATGCAGTCGGGCGGCGACCTCTCGGCCGACTTCAACCGTCTCGACATCGCCAACTCGCTCTCCGAAGATGACACGATACTCCTCACCCTGATCAAGAACTCGCTCATCGAGGAGCATTCGGCCGCGCTCAAGGGCTCGAAGGTCTCGGTGGGTGCCTTCACCCCCAACGCCATCGCGCTCTACAACGTGATGATGAAATCAGGCGAGGCCGACAGCGGCACCGTGATGGCGGTCAACATCGGGGCCGAGAGCATGGACATCGCCATCGCTCAAGAGGGCAGCCTGATTTTTGCGCGCAACGTCTCCGGCGGTTCGTCGATTTTCGATGCCGCTCTGATCGAGGCGTTCGGCTTCAGCCCGGCCAAGGCGCAGAAGCTGAAAAAGACGATCGGCAGGATCCTCGTGCGCGACGACGCCGCGGGCCTGAAACCTCAGGAAGAGAAGCTCGCCCGCAGCCTCTCCGGCGCCGCCGGCCGCGTCTACTCGATGATCCGCTCCTCGCTGATGTTCTGCAAGGCTCAGATCAAGGTGGCCGACCTCGAGATCGGACGTCTCTTGCTCACCGGAGGCGGTGCCCGCCTGCGCGGCCTGCCCGAGTACCTCGCCGACAATCTGGGCGTAGAGGTGTCGCTGCTCGATCCGACACCTAACGTAGATCTCTCGCACCTCGACGATCCCGAGACCTTCGGCACGAACGGATTGGAGCTCTCCACGGCCACCGGTCTGGCCATGATGCCGGTTTTCGACGATGTCTACTCGATCGCCGTGCTGCCGGAAGAGGTCAAAAAGAAGCGGCGTTTCTACAACCAGACTGTCTACAGCATTCTGGCGGGGGCCCTGTTGGTGATCTTCCTGGGCGTGAGTTTCTACCTGGCCCGGAAGGACTACGACGTTCTCCATCGCAGCCGGTCCAGGATCGTGACGGAGCTCAGGCAGCGGCAGAGCCGAACCAGCGATGCCCTGGCTCTGCACGAGCAGAACCAGAACATGGTTCGCAAACTGGGCGATCTGGAGCAGAGGATCGTGGCCGGCACCGGGCTGGCGCGGACCCTGCGCCTCGTTCAAGAAAATCTGCCCCAAGACCTCTGGGTGAGCTCGATCTCTCTCGATCGTGTTCAGAACGAGGAGTTGAACCGGGACCGTGAGAAGCGGGTCGTCGTTCGCGTCGAGGGCGGCGGCCGGGAGAGCGGCCGGCCGTTGCAGCAATCCTTCACCGAATTTACCCAGCGGCTCTCCGAGGATCCCCTCGTTCATGGGCTCGTGCCCCAGGCTTCACAGGATGTGGCCTCCGATTTCTCTTTCCTCCTCCAGATCAGCTTCACCGCGTTCCCGGAGTCGCAAGGAGACGAGGAGGAGGATATCGAGGACCAGGCCGGCGGTGTCGATACCCGGCGCCTCCACTCTCATCCAGGCAGCGGACAGCGACAGGAAGGCTGATTAGATGGATTTTTCGAGTATTTGGCAGGAGAACCGAACCTTCATCACCTACGTGATCGCCGGCCTCCTGCTCCTGATCATCGGCAAGGTCATCATCTCCGAGATGTATCCCGTCGACGGGGAGCAAAAGGCGCTCCAGAAGGCCTACTCCGACATCAAGCGGCTGGATGCGGTCTCACCGGCGACGCTCGCCGACGCCGCCGACGAGAACGATCGCCTTACCCGGGAGTACACCGACGTGCTGCGGCGGATCGACTTCGTTCCGCGCGAGGAGTTCCTGCTGCAGCCGAACGAGAGCGCGGTGGCACAGTACCTGCGCCTCGTCAGCCAGGAGCGCGAGGTGCTCGTCGAGTTCCCCAAGACTCAGAACATGACGGTCGATGAGAACCTGGGCATGCCCGAGCTCTCTCCGACACGCAAGAAGGAGATCCAGCATGCCCTCCTGGGCCTCGATGTGGTCGATCGTGTCGTGAGCCTGGCGATCGAATCGAACATCCGCGAGGTGGGCTCGATCGAGCTGGTCGCCGAGCCGGGACGCAGGAAGAAGGCTTTTGTCGAAGAGCTGCGGGTTCAGTTCCAGATGACCGGGACCGCGGCCACCCTCGCCGCGTTCTTGGAGAAGCTGCAGCTCTGCGAGGAGTACCTGGCTGTCGAACGGGCCCGACTCGAGGCCCTAGAAGGAGAGGGCACGATGATCGAGGCCGATTTCACCGTGGCCGCTCTAACCGTCCTCGAGGAGCAGAGCGACGGCTGAGAGCGCAGGGTCCGAAGCAGGCCGCCCGCGTTGGATCGTCGCCCCGCCGACTGCATGACTCGAGATCGATCAGCGCCGCGGATGTTAAGCGCCGATCAGGGAGCAAAAGGTTTTTTTGTGATATGAACCGCACCAACAAGGAACAGATCCTCTTCCTCGTGGCCCTTCTGATTCTGGGTTCACTCGGCTATCTGCGCTACGGGGACCAGGCCAAGCGCAAAAGCGTTCCCCCATCGAAGAGCTACGCCTGGTTACCCCTGGAGGCTTGTCCCGAGATCCAGTTTCTCAGCGATGCCGAGGCGCGCTACACCCTCGCAGGGCGCAACGTATTCGCGCCGCCCCGCGATTGGTTTCCGCTGGAACAGTTGTTGCTTGAGATGCCTCCCGGTGTCGAGCTGGATCCGGTCTGGCCCTATCCGATCCCCTGCCTGGCGGAGGAGCATTTCGGCCTCTACCGCAAGCCCTTCGAAGAACCGACGTTTGAAGAATCGGCATTGTCGAAGGAGGAGGCGCCCCTGGAGGAGGACTTCGAGGGTGAAGAGATTCTGCCTGGAGAGGTGGCCGGCGTCCGCGGGCAGCCGGGGGGGGTGCGGATCGACCTCGACGAGATCGAGGAGGAAGACCCTGACGTGGCCCTCATGGCGCGCTTCGACTGGATCAGGCTGAATGACCGCAGGGACCGGATCTTCGGCCAGATCCTCAACGACGACAAGTTCAAGCTCCTCGATGCGCTCAACGAGGCGCCGATCGAGCTGAGGCGCTACAACCCGCGCAACGAGAAGTGGGCCGAGATCTTCCCCTATGAACGGTCGCGGATCAACGAGTTCGGCTTTGCGCAGACGGTGAGCAACGTCTACCAGCTCAAGAAGCGCACCATCGTGCCCAACGCCGCCAACATCGACGCCATGCACGAGCTGGCCCGCTGGTGCCTCGAGCGGCGCGACGAAGACCCCGCGGCGGTTGCATACGCCGTGGAGATGGTCACGAGCGCGGTTGAGCAGGATCCTCTGCTCGGTGCGTCCTACCTGCTGCTCGCCGATATCCACGAGTTGGCCTTCAACCTCGAGGAGCTCGTGGCGATCCTTCAGGCCGCCATGCAACGGGGTATCCTGGAGCCGGGAATCTACGAGCGATACGGTCGGTTTCTCGATCGTTACGGCCTGCTGGATCGTGCCGAGAGAGCCTTGCGCCAAGGGCTCAGAATTCGTCCCGACGACGCGGCCTGCCTGCTGGCGCTCGGCGATCTGCAAATGAAGCAAGGGCTCTACGAGCAGGCTCTCGAGAGCTATGAGGAGTCGCTCCGGTCGCCCTCCCTGTCGGGGCAGATGAAGGCCGGTGCATTGGTGCGCAAGGGGCGCTCGCTGCTGGCGCTGAACCGACTGAGCGACGCCTCTCAGGAAGCCGGGCGCGCCACCCATCTGGACAACCAGAACATCGAGGCCATCCTGCTGAGAGGCTGTGCCGCCATGGCCGGCGGCGATCTTCAGGGGATGCTCAACACCATGCAGCGCGCCCTGGAGATCGCCCCGGACAACGGTCGGCTGCTAGCCGATCTGGGCGTTGGTTTACTGCGCCGCGGCGAGCTCGACGAGGCCTTCAAGCTGCTCGAGGAGGCCGCCAGCCTCGATCCGCTCTACTCCTCCGGGCCGCTGCGGACGATGGGATTCGCCTACGAGCTCACCGGCGAGACCGAGAGGGCCAGCGACAGCTACATGAGTGCCGTACGCGTCGAGCCGGATGATGCCTTCGCGCTCTATCTCCTGGGCCGCTTTCAACGCCGCCAGGGCGATCCCGAGGAGGCGCTCCGTACGCTCAAACGAGCCCTGCGGCTCAACGGCCGGATCGCCGCGATCCTGGGCGAGCTGGGCCACGCCTGTCTCGATGCCGGGCTCTACGAGGATGGCGCCTTCTTTTTCAGCGAGTATGCCAAGCGCGGCGGAGAGGATCTAGAAGCCCTCTGCCTGCAGGGTATCACCCACCTGCGGCTCGGCCTGATCGAGGAGGCGAAAACCTTCTTCACACGTGCCGTGGATCTGGACAGCAAGGCGCCGGCCGCGCTCAACGGGCTGGCCGTGGCCCACTACATGGCGGGAGATGCGATCGAGTCGATCGACACCTTCGCGCGCGTGCTGCGCCTCTTTCCCGAGGAGTCGGTAGATCCCCACTTCCGCTACGCCTTCGACACCCGCGCGGCGATCGAGACGCACCTGCGCAAGAGCCAGTGGATCGACCGTTTCCAGCGCAAGGAGATCAAGAACGGCTGGGAAGTCGTGCAGCGCTACGGCCCGCGCGTCGACCTGATGCAGAACGCCGTGCACTTCCGGGGCATGCAGCGGCAGGGTCTCGGCGGCGAGATGACACTCCTGCGCCGCTCTCTATCGGGCAAGGAAATCCGCAGCCTCGAGGCCGAGCTCCAGGCCCAGGAGGGGCACCAGGCGGTGATGGGTGTCTTTCTGGGCTATTATCCCCATCATGGAGCGCAGAAGAAGAAGGCCCAGGCCGAGGTCAGGCTGGGTGTGGACCAGGATGGCCGGATCGTCTACAGCGTGATCGATCTGGGCAGCCTGCAGCGCGACTGGGAGGTGATCGAGGGCTACCGTATTCCGATCGGCGAGTCGGTGAAGCTGGGGTTCGAGATCCAGGACTACGAGCAGGGCGATCTGCGCTTGCTGGTGAACGACACCCCCGTGATCAACGGCCTGCGGATCAAGCGGCTCAAAAAGATCACGCGGCCCGTCGATCTGGGGATCTTCGGCGTGGGCACCGGTGGACGCACACACGCGTTCAAGACCGGCTACGTGCGGATCGTCAAGACCGAAGCCGAATGATGGGGCAGGCAACGACGCAACAGTGCCTCGTCGCAGAGGACGTGGTTCGAGAGGCCGCGGGAAGCGCGGTGAACGAGCAGATCGAGGAGGTCGAATTGACGGCGATGAGTGGACGGGGTGGATTCAGTCTGATCGAGATTCTGGTGGTCATCACGATCATCGGCCTGCTGATCGCGCTCTCCACCGGGGCCTACTCGACATGGATCGAGCGCGGCGAGGTTCACAAGACCGAGAACATCATCAACAACCTGAAGGTCTTCGCCGAGGAGTACTGCAACCTGACCGGTGACTTCCCGCCGAGCACGCTCGATGAGCTGGGCGTCATCTCGCGCGGTGACGCCGCCAACGAGGGGGTCGAGGCGTTCGTGCTGGCGCTCTACAAGCAGGGCTATACCGGGCCGCGGCCAAGCTCGGAATCGGAGCTGATCAACAGCGACGAGGACAGCGCCGACAGGAACATCAGCGAGTTCGGCAATCCCGTTCTGCTCGAGTTCCAGGACGCCTGGGCCAACCCGATCGTCTACATCAACTGCCGGGACTATGCCAAAACCTACACCTACCTCATCGAGGACCGTGAGATGGGACAGGAGTTCGTGGAGATCAGGGCCTTCAAGAATCCCGTCACCGGCAGCTACTTCAATCACGACAGCTATCAGATCATTTCCGCCGGTCCCGACGGCGTGATCGGCGACGAAGACGACGTGGCCAATTTCAACATGCAGCAGGAATGATGAGCGCAGCAACGATTGCAGACGAAAAAAGCGCGACGGCCTGGTTCGGGTTCCTGGACCGTGATGGCCGTACCGCGTCCCGATCGAACCACGCGGCCCCCTGGATGGGGAGCGCAGGATTCACCCTGCTCGAGGTCATGGTGGTGCTGCTGCTCATCTCGATGCTCATGGGGATCGGCATCGGGGCTTTCAGCAAGGTCGGGGGCGGGCCCACGCTGGCCCGCAGCCAGATCCGCGAGGTGGTGCGCACCACCCGCCTCCACGCCCTGCGCGAGCGCGCTCCGTCGGTGGCGGTCTTCGACGCCGAGACCGGCACCACCAGCGGCGTGGGCTGGAAGCTCGTGGGCTGCTGGCATTTCGAGACCGCCGCGCGGGGCAATTCGCCTGGATTTCCGGTGGAGGCCACTGTGGACCGCTCGCTCATCGCGCCCGGCGGGGTCCTGGGAAACTGCCTCGATCTCACCGAGGCTGCTACACCGGGAATCGTGATCCCAGTGGTCTCATCGCTCAACGCGCTCAATGGCGTGGCCTTGGAGCTCTTCGTGCGCCTGCGCGAAGAGGGACCGCGTTTTCTCATGGGCAAGGGCGATTTCTACAACCTCACAATCAATGAGGAAGGCTACCTGCTGGCCAATCTCAAGCTCCTGAAACCGAACCAATCGCGAACGGCCGCACCGGAGCTCTATCAGATCATCGCCGAGGAGTACCGCATTCCGTTGAATACTTGGGTCAAGGTCGCCCTGCACTTCAACGGCTACTCCGCCATGCTCACCGTGGACGGCCTGGTTCGCGCCGAAGAGAGCTTTCCCGAGCGCAAGCGGCTGGCCACCAACCAGACCACGCCGCTCCTGATCGGAAACCGCCGTGAGCCCTTTTCCGGCTACGTGGACGAGGTCCGCATCGGCAGCGCCGTGGCCGGCGAGGAGATGAAGCTGCCCGAGAACATCAGCCTCGAGGGAGGATCGCTGCGCATCCACTTCGACAGGAACGGCCACCTCGATCGCGATTTTCATACCGCCCCGGTCAAGCTCGTGCTGCGCTACGGTGAGCGGGCGTCCACGGCTCTGACCGTCGGCCTATTCGGGGAGATCTGGTGAGTCATGAGGTGTTCCTCGACGAGACGTGGGGCTGAAGGCCGGGACGGCGTTGCGCTGATCACGGTGATCGTGGTGCTGATGGCGTTGGTCGTCATCGCCACGCCGTTCACGATTTCGATGCGCAACGAGAGCCGCAATGCGATAGAGCTGCTGCACCAGGAACGGGCGCGGCGCGACTGCGAGCTGGTCAAGGATCTCTTCCTCGACCGGGTCGGGCAGACCCATCCTGACCGGGATCTCCTCACCCCGCTGGCCGACGACGAGAGCGAGTGGGGGCTCGACCGCGAAAACCTGCCCTTCGACCTCGAGGGCACCGAGAACCTGATGCGCATCTTCAGCGGCAGCGCCGAGGACTTGCAGGGACGTATCAACCTGAACACGGCCTCGATCTATCTGCTGGCCAACCTCTTCGGCCGGCGGACCACCCTGACCGAGGATCTGGCCGCCGACGCCACCTCGATCGAGGTGCGCGACGCGGAGCGGTTCCCGGACGAGGGCCTGATCTGGATCGAGGGCGAGCCGGTGCTCTACACGAACCGCGCCTCCGACTCTTTCGAGAACATCGAACGCGGCTACGAGCTCGCCAACCTGGAACATCCGCTGCTCGCCAACCACGCCGCCGGTACGGAGGTCCTCGATTATCGCTCCTTCCTGCTGGCTACCTACTGTTACACCTGGCAGCCGGGGAACCTGGTATCGCTGCCCACGGTGGAATCGATCCGCAACATCGGCGCCTACGGCGAGGTGACACTCGAGCGCGAAGCCCTCGATCGGGTTTGGTCTCTGGTGACCGTGCGATCGGGGCAGCCTCAGGGCCGGCGTTTCGTCAACACCCAACGCGTTCTCAGCACCGTGGAAGACGACGATGACGAGGAGAACGTGATCCTCGTGGAGGACGGCCGCTACATCGGGCCGGGCAGTATCGTGCGCCTGCAAGCCGGCGAGCTGACCCACTACTCGCTGGTGCTCAGGTCCACACCGTTCTACGAAGCGGTTCCTGTGGTGGACCCCGGGGGGGCCGCGGCCGCGATCCCGGCGGGCGGTGGCGGGGAGGCTGCGGAGGTCCCCACCGTGCTGGTCTTCAGCGGTAGCTGGGCAGTGATGCTCCAGGAGCCGGTCCCCTTCGCCGTGACCGACGAGGAGGACACCTGCGTCGATGTTCTGGCGCGCCACCCGATCAACGTGAACACCGCCACACCCCAGGTGATCGCGGCCTGCCTCAAAGGGGTCGGCCTCCAGGGGAGCCGGCGCCGGATCGATCGCGACGAAGCCCGGCAAATCGCCGAGGCGATCTGTGCCCAGACCCTGGCGGGCTGGCTCGAGTTGGATCGAGTGCTCCTAGAACTCGTGGATCAGGACGATCGGATCTCCCAGTTCCACCGCCAGGTGGTGATGCTCAACGCGCTCAACGCGAACGATGCCCTGCTGACCGGTGGGACCATGCCGTTCACCTTCGCCTCGGCCGGCTACTTCCAGATCGAAACCGCCGTGGCCCTCGACTATCGCGCCAGCCGCAAGGAAGCAGCGCGCCAGTTCATGCGCGAGGTGGTCCATGCGGCGCCGCGCGAGCCGGTGATGCACCTGTTCCACACCCAGGCGGATTTCGAGGAGCAGCGTCGCCTGACCCGCGAGGGGCGCGGGTACATGACCGGCCCGGCGAACCTCGATCCACCTGCCGAGCTCTACCTCTCGAAGAACCTGGCGGCGATCACCAATATCGCCAATACCCCTCCCTCCCTGCTGTGGCCCCTGCTCGCCGACGGTCGCGAACCGAGCCACGATGACGACGGAGCCCTGCTGCAACTGGCGCCTCGAAGAGCCGCAGGTGAGCGGGTGATCCATTTCGATCTGACCAGCGAGCTGGAGCGTGCCGGGGGCGATGGCGATGAGCAGCCTGATCGCGGTGGCTTCGAGTCGGGAGCGAATTCCTCTGCCGAGGAGGTTGGCCCGCGGCTCTTCGCCGGCGGCGAGGGGTTTGTCACCGGCCAGGATGCGGTGATGCTCTCGACCTATGCCGATCCGGTCTCGCTGCTCGCCGGTCCTTACGCGCGGGTGTGGCCCTTCTCGATCGAGCTCTGGTATCGCTTCGACGAGATCGGCGCGGAGCACTACATCTTTGACTGCGGTCTCCAAGAGGAGAGCGATCGCATCTATCTCTTTCACGACGGCAAGGATCTCGTCTTCAGGGTGGCCGACGTGACCGAGCCGCTCTCGGCGCTCGACGAACACAGCCCCCTCGAGCATGCCGAGATCCGCTACGATTTCAGCGATCTGGCGCTCGAGGAGGGGGTCTTCTACCACATCGCCTGCATGGCCAAGGGAACCAAACCTTCCGACATGGCACTCTTCGTGGACGGTGTGCCGCGGGGCCAGCGATCCTTCCAGACGCGGCTCAGATCGCCGCTGGAGCAGGTCGTGCGTACCGATCCCGCCGCGGGCGGCGCCTCTTTGGTGCGGGCGCCTACGGTGCGCATCGAGGTGCTCGACGCCACGCGCTTTCCACGGCGCGGGGTGCTGCGCATCGGCGAGGAGCTCATCGAGTACCAGTCCCACGACGAGAACACCTTCTTCGTGGACCAGGACTTCGACGATCGCTTCGGTGGTCGTGCCGTGCGCCAGGCCTTCGGTTACGACCACCCCGAGACCGAGGTGGTCGAGCTCTACGGCTACTCGTCGATCCTGCTCTCCGACCGCATTCCTACGGGGCAGGCCGAATTGGGCGAAGTGGTGCCGCCCTTTACCCTGGCGATCGTCGATCCCGACGAGGTCGAGACCGATGCGCTCAGCGTAATCATCCCCAATACCGCCGGCGCCAGCCACCAGATCGGCCGCGGCTTCGAGTTCGACACCATCGATTCGCTCCCGCTGCTGGCGGTCAACGGCGGGTCGCTCGACAGCGAAGCCTTTCAGCGCAACGGCGGCTATGCGGTGGTCTTTTCCGATCTGAACCGGACGATACAGGTGCGCAATCCTGAGCAGCCGAACCGCACGGAGAACATCCAGTTCGGTTTGCTCGACTCGATCCGTCCCCAGACTCCTGAGGGCTCGCTCGTCGATGGCTTCGAGGTGATCCGCTACGATACTTTCGACGGTTCCGAGCTCCGGGGTGTGACACGCGGCTGGCAGGATGCCTTTCCCGTGGGATATCCCTTCAATTCCCCGGACGTGGCCCTGATGAACAACATCAACAACAACAATCCGCAAGAGAACTGGCAGAGTGGAACGTCGCCGTCGAGCACGGTCAACCACCCTGCCACGGCGGAGTTCGTACGCCAGCGCGCCTACTGGACCGAGAACATCCTCGACGGCATCGACATCACGCACCCCCGCGTGTTTGTGATTCCGATTTCCGTGGACATCGGTAGCACGGTGGCTGCCGCCGACTTCTTTGCCGACGAACCGGCCGACCTCGACTCGGCCAAGCCGGGTCTGATCCAGGTGAGCCTCGATTTCGGCGATGCCCAGCAGAACGCCACCGAGTGGATCCGCTTCAACACCATCGAGAACCGCCAGGGCCGCTCCTCCTTCTGCCGCGACGATCCCCGGAGGATCCGTTACATCAGCGACGATCTGCTCGGGTTCTGCTTCGATGACACACAGGTTCCCGATCCGGAGGAGCTGGCCACGCGCGTGGTGAACAACCAGGAGTTCCGTTTCCGCGCCCAGCACCGCACCGTCAACTGCCGCCACGACCGGGGACAGATGGTGCTGCCCGTCTTCAGCGTTGATCGCAACCTCGTGACCCGGCCGGGGCGCTACGATCCGGTGACCCTCGTGGATCGCGAGGGGGACCGCGAGTCGGCGCAGATCAACTTCGCGGCTTACAACGACCGCGATTTTCCCGGTGTCGCTCTGGGGCTGCGCCTGGGGGTGAACGGCACCTTCACCGGTGTGGGCATCGACACCTCGAGGCTCGAAACCTCCGAGCAGGACCTGCTGACCCAGTGGAGCCTGGAGTCGCGGGACTTCACGCGCATTGTCAAGTTCCCCTCAGGTGAGCTGCCCACGAACGCTCCCGAGGATTTTGTGCTCGGCGGCAACCTGTTCGGCGAATCTTCTCCCTCGAAAGGCTGTATCGACGAGGTGCGCTTCCGCTCCTTCGACACGCCGCACCGCGACTTCCCGCGCTTCGCGCGCTACGTCCTGCAAGAGGAGCTCGAAGAGGAGGAGTTCGAGAGCGTCCTGCGTCTGGCCACCGACAAGCTGCAGTACAACTACTCGCGGCTCGCCAACCTGCTGCTGGAGGAGTTCGAGATCGTGGGCACGATCCCCGGCGACGCCAGCCTCTTTCTGATAGGTGACGAGATCATCGCCTGTTCGCAGGTCGATCTCGAGGAGGGTTACGTCACGATCCTGCCCGAGGGCCGGGGCCTTTTCGGAACCGAGCCGGGCTACCACTCACCAGGTGAGCCGGTGGTGGTGATGAACTTCCCGGTCGTCTCGCTGCTGGAGGAGGACATCCAGGAGGAGAGTGCGCACGTGCTGCTCTACGACTCTGAGGGGTTTCCTTTTTCAGGCGCCGTGATGGTCGATGAGGAGATCATCGGGTACAACCGGCTGGAGGACAAGTTTCTCAACATGCCGCTCTACGAGCCCTTCGGCGAGGAGAAGGCCCGGGGTCTGTTCCGCGGGCGCTTCGGCACCGAGCCGGCGCGGCACTACGGCGGCAGCCTGGCCTACCTGCTGCCTGCGCGCTACTCCGACCGTTATGTACCGGGGTGCGACGCTCCCGAGCTGGCTTACGCCACCTTCGGCGTGGACGCGCCGGGCGCCTTCTTCTCCGAGGTCAACTGGGTCGAAAAGCTGGCTGTCGACGGGGTAGATCTGGTGGTGCTGGCCCGCGTGGGCGGGCGCGGCGGGTGGCATGCGCGGCCAGAAGCGGCGGCCGACCTGTTCCTCTTCCAGGATCCGGCCACCCCGGAGCGTCGCAACAAGCTGCTGCGACAGGGTGATTTCCTGGAGCTGCGCGTCTTCACGCGCTACGGCCAGGGCGCCTTCGATCCCCATGACTACACCTCCAACACCTGGAAGTACGCCCCGCAACTGAAAGCCCTGAGCGTGGAGTGTGTCGAGCCGACACGTCTCTACCGCCATGAGGAGTGGCGCTGATGACCGGCACACGGAGCGACATGATGGAAGGACGCCGGCGGCGAGCGACGGAGACGGTTGCACAGCATCGATCGCTGGGCGCCGCGCGTGAGGATTGGATCATGGAGTATGACGGGCAGCCGCGGCGCTGCCGCGGATTCACCCTCATCGAGCTGGTGACCACGGCGGCCATCTTCGGCATTCTGGGCATCATGCTCTTCAGCATGGTGAAGAGCAGCATGGACATGTGGAGCAGTGGCGAGGCGCAGCGGGAGGAGGTGGAGAAGAGCTCACTCGTGCTCGAGACGATCGCCCGCGAGTTGCGTGCTTGTTTCACCGAGAACGATCCCGGAGCCCAAGAGGCCCAGATCCGGTTCCACTCCGATTTCGTCGACTACGACCTCGATCGTGACGGAACGCCTGAGACGCGCTTGCAGAGGCTTTTTTTCGTGCGCATCAACAGTGAGGAAAAAGAAAATCTCGAGCTGAGAGAAGCGGGCGACGTTCCCCTGGGGAGCCGCTATTTCACACTGGCCAATCTAGGCGCAGACGTGCGGCTCGAGCCGGGCGATGAGCTTGCTTATGACGCCGCCTCGGTGGGTGAGACGATCGCCGCGCTCGGCGGCCCTGCCGAGGAGGATCTGCTGCGGGCCTTCAGGCCCACAGGCGGGCTGGCCGAGGCGCTCTTCATGGCCTTTCCTCAGGTGGTGACGCCGAAGGATCCGCGAAAGAAACCCTTCTTCCCCACGCTCACCTTCATGAAGGGGTACCGCTCGCCGATCGGCGGTGAAGATTCCTTCTTCGCCCCCGGGATGCTGCTCAAGGGCGAGGAGGTGCCGTATCTCCTGGCGCCGATCTTCGACGGGCTGTTACATCTCGAGTTCCGCTTCGCCGATCAGGAGACCTTCTCCTTTGACGAGTCGGTGATCCCGGCGCTCGAGGCGGGTGGGGCGGGCTACGTCTGGGACTCGACCCGCGGGATTATGCCGGACGAGGACGACGGAACGCTCAATATGTTCCGGCTGGCCCTGGGCCCCGGTTCGACCTCGGTGGTGTCAGACGATATTTTCCCGGCCCGCGTGCAGGTCTCGGTGACCATCGCCGCCGGCGGTAGCCGGGAACCGATCGCCCGTGTCGTGCGGAACGTGAAGGACGACGAGCGCCGAATCCCCGTCGATGTGGTGCGTCCCTTCAGCAACTGGAGATTCGGGGAGCGGTGGGCACGGATCGAGAGCGAGTGGGTTCGGTTTTCGAGTATCGAAGGCAAGGACCTCGTGGTGAGCGAAAGGGGGGGACGGCGGACCATTCCGCGACCCCATCGCAAGGGCAGCCCGGTCTACGTGGGGCGCACCTTTACGGCGCAGATTGCGATCCCGGCGGCCAAGGAGTTTTGGAATGCGATCGAAAACTGACAGGCTGGTTCCCCGCTCGAGAGCCGGCTCGGCCGCGGCGGTGTGTGCGATCGAGAACGCGCACGGCGAGCGTGGATTTACCTTGCTCGAGGTGATCACAGCGCTCTTCATCTTCCTGTGCGGCGTCGTCGGGATCATCTCCCTCTTCACCACGGCGCTGGTGCTCCACAAGACTTCCCACGATCGGACGGTGACCGCCTTCGCTCTGGAACAGGCCGTATCCAAGGTAGCGCGGATGCTCGATGACGGCGGTTTGAGGGACCCCTCCACAGGGCTGCTGAAAGCCCTCGACAAGGTCCCTCTCGATGGGCATCCAGGCTTTTTCTTCTCCGCCACCTTTCAGGAATCGGCCGAGGAGGGTACCGACACGATTCTGGCCTCGATCGATATTAGCTGGCGGGCCCGTGGCAGGGAAATGAAGGAGACGTTCGCGTTTTGCTTCCGCCCCGGCGTGGGCCTGCGGAACGAGGTCATGCGCTTGAGGGGCGGTTGAGGCCGTTCACGAAGGTGCATTGTCGAGATCTTCAAGCTCGAAAGACTCGAAGGAGTTTTAACATGAAGACAGCAATATATATGGCGATTGCGACGGCGCTGGCCGTGCTCACCCTGCCCGCAGTCGGTCGGGGAGAGATCATCCGCCTGAAGAATGGTGTGGAGCTGCACGGAGAGCTCACGCGTTTCGAGCCCGAGGTGGGGATTACCGTCGAGCGCTATGACAACGGTGGTGTCGTGCGGCTCCGCTGGGAGCACATCATCGACGCCGATGTGCGCGCGATCAAAGCGGCCCACGGCTACAGCGATATGGAAGCCGAGGCGATCATGGTGCGCGCCAAGAAGCTGCTCCTGGCGACCGGTGACTTCGTCATCGGTGTCCAGGTCGAATCGACGCGACCGGGGGTGGTGACCCTCCACCGCCATGGCAAGGATTACGACTACCTCCACAACCAGGTCAAAGGGATCGAGACCGTCGATGTCGAGGCGCAGGAGGTCTACACCGCCGAGGAGCTCTACGAGCAGAAGCTGAAAGAGGTGTTTCCGGAGACCGCGCTGGATCATTTCAAGTTCGGCGTGTTCTGCGAATCGATCGCTTACTATGTGCGGGCTCTCGAGCACTTTCAGCTCGCCGCAGAGCTCGATCCCGAATTCAAACCCGACCTGGTGGCGCTCAAGATCGATCAGATGGGGATCAAGCAGTCGGAGAGCACGGCCACCGAGATGCTGAGCACGATCAAGAACCGGCTCTACAAGAAGCAGTTCAAGCGGGCGCTGGTTCTCTGCGATTCTTTCGTCGAAGACTTTCCCGACAGCCGCCAGATGGGGGAGCTGGAGAAGCTCAAGGCGCAGATCCTGACCAAGCGATCGGCCTACTACCAGCAGAAGATCTTGAGCGACTACTTCTCCTACATGGAGCCGATCGCCTTCAAGATCGCCACCGAGAGGACACTCGAGCTCGAGGACTGCATGGTCTATGCCCGCGACGAGATGGGTCTCGACATCCAGAAGAAGCTGGCCGATATCTACGGGATGGAGATCGAGGAGATCGAGGAGCTCTGGGCCAATCGCAAGGGCGGCCGGGCGCGCACCGTGAGCTACGGTACAGGCACCTTCGTGCTCGGGGAAGAGGCGAAGACGCTGCCTGAAAAGAATTCCGGGGACGCTGAGGGCGACGAGAAGAAAGAGCAGGAGAAGCCTTCGAGCCTCGACGAGCGGCTGAAAGAACGGCTGGAGAAGATCAAGGCCGAGAAGGCCAAGCTGGCCAAGAAGCGCAAGACCAAGCTGCAGATCGATGACATCGGCCAGAGCCCGGAGCAGTGGTGGCGCAACGCCGAGATCAAGACGCGCAAGAACTTCCTGACCGCCTATTTCGCCGAAAAATCGGGCGCCGTACGCGTGGAGCGCGTCAAGTTCCGCAACTGTCATCACTGCAACGGCAAGGGCTGGCTCGAATATTTCTCCTCCGGTGATGAAGAGGACAGCCGCGAGCCCTGCCCGGTGTGCAAGACGCTCGGCATCATCAGGATAGTGGTTTTCAAATGAGCCTCCTTTGCGGCACCGTCATGAAGGTTTTGCTGTTGGCTCCATTGGCGCTGCTGGTTCCGGCCTGTACGAGCCCGCCGGAAACGGCCGCCGATACGGGAGGAGCGCTGGCGCACGAGATGCGGGATCCGCCGCTGACTCCGTCGACTTCGGCTCCCGCGGCTCCCGTGACGTCCACGGCGGGCTCGGCCGAAGCAGAGCTTGAAGTACCCAATGAGCCCGCCGGGAAAAGCCGCTACGCGGGGCAGGACCTCATGGAGCATGGTGGGGAGGGAGACCGGCTGCTGGCGGTGGTTGCCGGCCAGGAGATTCGGGCTTCAGATCTCTACCGCAACCTCTTTTTCGAGAACCCGATCTGGGTGCGTCAGGCCCTGCAGAACGAGATCCTCTTCATCCTGACCCGCGAGGAAGCGCTCAGGCTGGGAATCACCGTGGACCGGGCTGCAACCCTCGAGGTGGAGCGTCAGATGATCGACGATCACCGCGCGCGCTGTGCCGCCTTGCTCGACGCCTCACTGACACTGGAACGATTCATCGAGGAGCAGTATGGTATGCCCTTCGCGGCCTACACCGAGCTCGTGCGGCGCACGGCGCTCTTCAACCTGCTCCTCGATCGCTGTGTGCGCTACTTGGAGATCGGCAAACGGAGGCTCGAGCTGGGTGTCATCGTGGTCTCCGATCCTGAGCTGGGCGAGGAGGTCCGCGGCAAGCTGCTCCAGGGCGCCAGCTTCGACGTGCTGGCCAAACAGCACTCGCTCGACCAGTCGGCTGCCCGGGGAGGAATCCTTGCGCCGATACCGGTGGATCCGCGCCATCCGCTCTATCCCCTCGTTGCAGGAGCTCTCGATCTCGAGGAGGGCGCGGTCTCGAAGGTCCAGCGGATCGATCTGCCCTCGCAGAAGATGTTCAGGATCATCAAGGTCGTGCAGGATCTTCCGCCGCAAAGAGGCGCCTATCACGAGCTCTGCGAGGCCGTGGAAGCCGGCTTGAGTCGCGATCCCGTCGATCTGGCCGCGATCCACTACTGGCAGGAGTGCGTGCGCGGCCGCTATGGCATCGATATCAAGGAACCGTAACGGCGGAGGCGCCTGGCGCCGGGCACCGCAAAACAAGACCGGTGGCCGAGGGGGAAATACAGAAAATGGCTGAATTGTCTCAGGAAGAACGAGCGGCAGAAGAGCAGGCGCCGGCGAGCGAGAGTGCCGTGCGGCCTGAGGTCGATGGGGATCGGGAGGAGGAGCGGGAGGACGAGGATCGGTCCCCGACCGCCGCCGAATCCCCGCGCGAGAGCGCAGGCGACACCGATACCGAGGCCGAAACCGGTACCGGTACCGATACCGATACCGATACCGATACCGACACCGACACCGACACCGACACCGACACCGATACCGACACCGATACCGATACCGACACCGATACCGAAACCGATGCCGATGCCGAAACCGGTACTGAGAGCGAGGCCGAGAACGGGGAACGGGACCAGGTCCGGTGCGACGCCGCTCCGGAGATCGAAGGGGACCGCAAGGTCGAGAGCGACGGGAGTGGCGCGATCCCAGAATCCGAATACGGGGCGTCATCCGAGGACGCCGACGCCACTGAGGCTACCGAGGCCTCCGAAGTCACAGAAGTCGCCGAAGCCGCTGCTGAGGCCATCGAGTCCACCCGGAACGTCGAGGCTGCTGATGCCGCCGAGGCTTCTGAGTCCACCGAAGTTTCAGCGGACGCCGAGTCCACTGCGGACGCCGAGTCCACTGCGGTTGCCGAGTCTACTGAGCCCGACGAACCCACTGAGGACGCCGAGGCGGCAGGGGCTACCGAGTCCGCCGAACCCGCCGAGACAACCAGCATTCCCGCTGAAGCGCCTCGAAAAACCCTGGTCTGTCTGCCCGCGGAGGAACCGCTCGAAAGGGTGCTCGAGGCCCTGCTCTTCGTGTCCTCCAGTTCGGTTCCGATGGCCAAGCTGACCGAGACCACCGGGCGAACCGTAGAGGAGGTCCAGGAGGCATTGGACAGGCTTCGAGAGGAGTACCGCGTGGCGCGGCGGGCTTTCGAGCTGGTCAAGATCGCCAGCGGTATCCAGCTCATGACCCGTTCCGTCTTCCACGAGGTGATCCAGGTATTCCGGCGCACCAAATCGCAGGACAAACTCTCGGCGTCGGCCCTGGAGACGCTGGCTATCGTGGCCTACAAGCAGCCGATCATCCGCGTGGACGTCGAGGCCATCCGCGGCGTCAAATGCGGTCCGGTCCTGCGGGGGCTCCTCGAACGGCGCCTGATCCGCGTGGCCGGCCGCGATGACCGTCCCGGCCACCCGATCCTCTACCGCACGACGAAGCGCTTTCTCGAGTTTTTCGGGCTCAATACCCTGAAAGACCTGCCCCCGGCGGAAGAGCTGCGTTCACCGGCACGCTGAGATCCAAGCTCCTGAAACCGCCGGAGGGACGCATTCATCCCCCTTCGGTACACCCCCCTGGCCGCGACGTGACCGAGTGCGGTCCTCTAGATGGAGGGTCTTGGCGGGAAATTCTTTTGATCCGCTGCGTTCCGGGCTTATAATCCCACACTTTGGATTCAGCCAACAGTCCTTTGATCGTCGAAGGGGTGACGCCATATGTCATTCAAGTTTTTCCGCAAGCATCAGAAATTCATGCTCTGGATCGTGGTCGTCATCACGATCTTTGCGTTCTCGATCTTTTCCATCACATCCACCATGCAAGCCTGTTTCAGGCGCGGAACCGCCGACAGCGCCGGGGAGTTCACGCTCCTCGACGGTACCCACGTGGTGATCAGCCAGGATCGCCATTCCGAGGCCTTCCATCTTCTGCGCAAGATGATGCGGGAGAACTTCAACGGGGAGCAGGTGATACCGCATATCGTGCTCTATGAAGAGGCCGTCAGGTCCGGGATCTCCATGTCCGACTCCGAGTTGGGACGTACGATCAAGGGCTTTTTCGGAGACAACCTGACACCTCAGGACTACCGCCAGATCGTGCGCCGTCTCGATTTCTCCACACCGGCCCAGTTCGAGAAGGCGGTTCGGGAGATCACCATCGTTCAGAAGCTGAAGAACCTGTACTCCTTGAGCGATGATTGCCTGCTGACCGAAGACATCTACGAGGAGTTCAAGTCTCAGAACGAGCAGTTCAAGCTGGCCTACGTGCCGTTTTTTGCCGCTGAATACGCCAAGGATCTCGATCCCGCGGCGCTCACTGATGAGGAGCTCGAGGACCACTACAAGAAGCTCAGAGTCGGCCTGGCGCGGGACGAGTACCTGATCCCCGAGAAGTTCACCCTCGATTTCGCCTACCTCGATCTGCGCGCCATCGACTACGAGGCCTACGCCGAGCTGATCGAGGACGTCGAGGTCAACAGGGACGTGGATCGTTACTACGGCGACGTTTGCGAGCGCTTCCGGATCGATCCCAACAGCCAGAGCGGCGGGACCGAGGAGACACCTGACGAGGGCGCGGCCGGGGAACCCGCCGGCAGCGGAGAGGTCGAGGAATCAACACCGGTCGAGCCGCCCCCGGCGGAGGACCAGGAAGGCTCCGCTCCCGCTCCCGCGCCGGTCCCCCAGGAAGAAGAGCCTGCGCCGGCCGCGACCAGTGAGGACGAACCGGGCGATGCGCCGGCGGCGAACGTGGAGGTGGTCACCGAGCCGATCCAGGAACCCGAACCCCAACCCGCATATCGGCCCGTCGACGAGGTGCGCGATGTTTTAGAGAAAGAGCTCGCCGTTCTGGAGCTGATGAACCGAGCCTACCGCGACTGGAACTCCTTCGTCGCCGAAAACAAGCTGACCGCTCCGCCCACGCCCGAGCCCACCGGGGAGTCCGATGAAGACCAGGGCAAAGAAGAAGGATCGGACGCGGCCGACGGCGAGACCGGCGAGCAGACCACCCCCGATCCCGATGTGTTCTTTCAAGAGCTCTGTGCGAAATACAAGCTGAGCTTCCAGCGCAGTGACGAGCTCGTATCCTGGCCCAGCCTGGAAAGCCTCGAGCTCTTCGGCTCGGAGGATCTCCAGACGCGGACCAAGCGTATGCGCCGCAACCAGGCGGTCCTGATCATGCCCCGCGGCGATCACCCCGACGTGGCCCTGATCGCCCGCGTGGTCGCAAAGGACGAGGCCGAAAAAAAGGACTTCGAGCTGGTCAAGGAACTGGTCCTCGAGGATGTGGTTCAGACCAAGAGGATGTCGATGGCCAGTGAAGCTGCCAAGGCCTTCAAAAAGAGCCTCGAGGTGCGCGCCCGCGAGCTCGAGGAAGTCAAGCCCGAGGTCGACAAGAAGCTCGCCGAAGCCGCCGAGAACGCCGCCAAGCAGATCGAGGCGCGCCAGTCCGAAGAGGGTTTCACCGAGGAAGACGCCCAGTCGATCCGCGACCAGGAGACGATGAAGGCCGAGACGCAGATCACTCGCTTGCTCCAGGATCACCTCTACGAGGTGTTCGACGCCGCCTGCGCCGCGGAGGGACTGCCCTGCGAGATCATCGACTACTACTCCATCAACCTCAGACGCGATCGGGAGAGTGTGCTCGAGGGCGACAACGAGGTGGTCGAGTTCATCAAATCCTACCCCCTGGTGAAGTCCCGAACGAAGGACAACGTCACCTTCCCGATCCGCGACGATGTCAACGAGGCCTTTCACGTGGTGCGCGTTCTCGATCGGCGTGATCCGCCCCCTGAGAGCATGACCTTCGAGGATCTGGAAGCAGGGCGATCGGGGCTCAGGATGCAGCAGATCATGGCCCGATATCAGCAGTCAGGAGCCGAGGCCGGTGGTTACGAAGAGCCGCGCTTCACCCTCCAGACGATCAACAGCCTCTATCAGGTCAAGCTCTACAACCGGGAACAGGAGGAGCAATCTGAGCAGTAGACGTATTGCCTGTACACCAACACCGTCGAGGCACCAGCGCGGCGCCTCGGCGGTGTTTTTTTGCACAGAGTGTGCTTCTACCTAACTCACTCGGCATCATCTTACTTTGTGTTCATCGTGCACTTCGTGGTTGATCGGATTTTGGATTGCACCACGAAGAACACGAAGGAACACGAAGAAAGATCTCTCGCAGAGACGCAAAGAGCGCAAAGACAATAAAAAGATAGGTAAAGCGGTCGTTGGTGTTGCGATTTTCGTGTCTGGAGAGGAGCCTCCACACCTCAAAAATTCCTTGGCGGTCTTGGCGTCTTGGCGAGAGGAAACCTTGAATCGAATGTTAGTCCCTTGGGGAATCTGGCGTACGCGCCAGGAAGGCGGCGTCCAACTAACACCATCCCAGCAGGCAGCCCGTGGCTTTTGACATCGGCGACGTAGAGCGATTGTTTCGGTGTCGAGGTCGCGATCGGATTCGGGATCGATTCCAGGATCCGCAAACGATTGGTTCCGAGTCATGGCCAAGTCGGCGCTGCGGCTGTTTTCCACCCTGCCGCTGCTAACACGAAACGGGACACTGCAGCCGCAACAGCCGCGAAGGAAACTGCTGCTGCTCACAGGTGCGGCAATGCAGCGCCCCACGCTAAGGACTGAGCTGGGTGAGTTTATCTAATCTTCCCTGAACCTTCTCCCCCCTTCAACCTACCGATCGATGTCGCTTCATTCCGCCTGTTGCTCTTGGTCTCTCTTGCGTCGAGGCACCGGGTCGTATCCGCCGCGACAGAGGGGATTGCATCGCAACACGCGCCAGATCCCCAGACACGACCCGAACAGAAGACCCCGCGTTCGCAGCGCCTCGATGCAGTAGTTGGAGCATGACGGATAGAAGCGGCAACTCGGCATCTTGAGCGGGGATAAGACCTTTTGATAGAACCGGATCAGAGCCACGATCACGGCTGTCAGCACGGCCTTTTCCTCCTCGGGCGCGGTTGGAGCGCCTTGCGACCGACAGCCTCGGCCAGCCGAAGGAATTGGGCGCGTAGCTCTGCGATCGGCATCTCCAGCGGTCCCTTCTCCTGCGGCACGCAGACGAAGTCGAAGCCTTGCGGCAGTCGGAGATTTTCGAGACGGAAGGCCTCCTTGATGCGCCGCCGCGTTCGGTTGCGGATCACCGCTTTGCCGTGCTTGCGCCCTACACTCACGCCGATCCGGTTGCGTCCAAAACTATTCGGGCAGGCGTAGAGCGCCAGCTCCGCGCTGCGGTGCTTGGCGCCGTTGCGGAAGACCCTCAGATATTCGGCGCGGCCCCGCAGGCGGGCTAGTTTCGGCAGGCCGAGACGCGTTCGGTCTCGAGTCGTGCCGTTGCGATCGTTGGTTGTCATCGGGTCTGTCCCCCCGGATATCAGCGGAGGTTGACGTCCGAGCTCGAGATTTCGTCCAGCAGGATCTGGCACTTCTGGATGTTCTCCGTGGCTGCTTGGAAACGCTCGTCGAAACCGATCTGGAGGCTGGAGATACCGCCTTCCTTCAGAAAGCGATCGTAATCGAGGATCGCCTCACGGTAGCGACCCAGCTCCTGCTCGGCGAGGGCGCGGTTGTAGTAGAGGTCGCCATCCATCAGCTCCCGCTCCTGGAGGATGTCGTATTGGCGAACGCATTTTTCAAAGTGTCCCACAGACGCGTAGAGATGGGCCAGAGCGCAGCGTAGCTCCTTCTCCCCTTCGGGGTGGGCCGCCACGTAATGTGCCACCTCGTCCTTCTCCTCGATCTTGACCGACAGGGTGAGCATGCTCTCCACGGAGGTGTGCAGCCGCTCGCGGACATCCAGGTCGCTGATATCGCTCTCGTTATCCACACCCCGCCTGATGAAGACGCTGAAGTCCATGATGGCTTCGCAATGGAGACCCAGATCTTGTTCGGCGAGCGCCTTGTTGTAGTAGACCACGCCGTCGGCGAGACCCCGCTCTACGAGGATTTCGAACTGTCGCAGCCGGTCCTGTTGTCTCTCGAGCCGGTTGAAGGTGTTGGCCAGGATACCGCGCAGCTCCCTCTCTCTCGTTTTGTTAGCCTCGACACGGCCTTCGTAGAAGCTGCGCTGGCGGGCGCTCATGCGCTCCTCGCTCTCCAGGCGGCGCTCATAGAAGGTGTTGGACTGGTCGAGGAGCGTGAGGCCGTACTCGAGATAACCGACCGACTCCTCGAAATCACCTACGTAGGCGTGGGTCTGCCCCAGGTAGAGGATCGCCTCCAGGTTGTCCCGCTGACGGTCGTAGGTCAGGACCTCCTCCAGGTGGAGCTGGGATTCGACAATCTCTTCCTGAACCCCTAGACGGCACGTCTCGGCATTGGTCTCCAGCTCCGCCGCGAGCTCGGGTTCCAGAGTCATGCGCAGGTCCAGCTCTTCGAGCTGCTTGCGATACTCGGTGGCGATTTTGTAGTGCACCATGCCGAGACCCAGATGAACCCGGTAGTCGTCGCTGCTGAAGAACCAGCGCAGATTGTCGGTCCTCCGCAACTGGTCGCGCGCGGCGAAAAGATAGGTCATCCGGTCGCCGCGGGCCTTGAGCTGGTTCGAGTGATAGAAGAGCGCCATGCCGAGCTCGAGGTTCAGGGAGTAGTCGTCATCGTCGATCTCCAGTCCCTTGCGGCACTGATCGATCGCCTGCAGGTATTTGCCCTGGTTATAGTAGTTCTTGCTGTTCCGCTTGTAGTCGTTGAGCTTGATCTCCTCCTGATCGCTGAGGCCGATGCAGGACGCCAGCAGGAGGGCGGGGAGCAGGAATAGGGGGATTCTCATGAGCGCACTCTCTGTAATGTGGGGAAATGCCTCCCCGTAGCGAGGACATCCCCGTAGCGAGGACATCCCCGTAGCGAGGACATCCCCGTAGCGAGGACATCCCCGTATCGAGGACATCCCTGTATCGGAGACACCCGTAAAGGGGACAGAACACGAGAACGAACCCACCATTTTACACGGCCCTGGAACGGGATGAAAGCACCGGATGCGATAAATGGCGGTGATCGGAGTCCGAGTGATTTAGCGCCACTGATAAGGGGGGTAACCTTTTGGTCCGAGGCTCACATCGCGAGCGTGTCGAGCAGCCTTCGGAGCTGCTCGGGATCGGCACGCACATGCAGCGTTTTGAAGCGCTCCACTGTGACTCGACCTTTGGGGCCGCCCCTCAAGGCCCTCACGTGATGGCGCTCTGTGTAGATCACGTCGGCTTGTTCGGCGCCGCGCTTCTTTGAGAAGTGAACGGCCAGGAGCCCGGCCGCCAGGAGGTCCTCCAGGGAGGCCGTTTTGCCCTTCTCCAGGGGAATCACCACATGCGCGCCGGGCACGTCGTGACAGTGCATCCAGATGCTCTTGCCGCGGGTGATCTGGAGGAGCCGATGGTTGGTGGCGCCGTCGCGACCGACCAGGATGATATGCCCCGAGGCGCAGGCGAAGCGCTTGATCCCCATGGCGGAGGCTGAACCGCGGCTCGCACGGGCTCTTCGCGGATGGTCTTTCGCGAAACCCCGTCCGGCGGCGCCGCCGGTGCGCGCCGGTAAGATCCGTGTGTACAGTTCCTCGACCTGGGAGAGGCTCTCCGCAGCCTCGAGCCCTTCGGCGAGCTCATCGAGCTGCTCCTGTCGGCTGATGGCCTCGTCGAGCAGGCTTTGCAGCGGCGCGAGGCTGCGCAGGAGCTTGGCGTACTTCTTGTAGCAGGCCTCGAGATTGGCCGCCGGGCTGGCGGTCGGGTCGAGGGGGATCTCGACCGTGTTCTCAGGTTGGTCCGCGAAGAGGTCGGGCACCTCGATGCTGATCATGCCCGTCTCGAGGAGGTGAAAATGGGTCTTGAGCAGGTCACCCCACTGACGGTACCGATCGGCGTCCTCGGCGGCGGCGATCTTCTTGCGTGTGTCCACGATCTTGGCGCCCAGCCGTTTGCGCCGGCGCGTGAGCTGCCGGCGCAGCTCGATCCTGAGCTGGTCCCTCAGCCGGTTCTCGAGGAGTCTGCTGAAGTAGAGATCGGCGCCCTCGTTGAGTGCCAGGCCGGGAAGAGTTGGTTTTTGTATCGGCTCGAAGCGCGGCTTCAGAGCGCGCCCGCGCGCCGGCGAGCCCTCAGGCGGTGCGGGATAGGGCTGGCTCACGATCACCGGCCGCGACGAGCCGGCGGTCTGCTTGAAGGCGGCCTGCACTATCGAAGACGCGTCGATGAGCACCAGGTTGGCATGCCTGCCGAAGAGCTCCGCCACCAGGGTGAAGCGCGCACCCTCCGCCGTCATGAGCTCGGCGTGGATCACTCGATCCCGTGCGGCGAGATCGATCCGCAGCAGGCGTGCGCCTTCCAAGGCAGCTTCGAGTCTGCGGGCGAAGGGCACGTCGAGGCCCTTCTTGAGTTTGCGCTGCGGACGGGGGGAGACCAACATGAAGTTCAGGTCCGGTGCGAGTGAGATCAGCAGCCGCACGATGCGCGGCGACATCTGGTCCGGGTCCTCGAGCAGGAGCAGGAAGAGATCGGTGGCGCCAGCCGACGCACCGGAACCGCCCGGCAAGGCGCGGAACTCGAGAACACGCCGGCCCTCGAGCAGGCGGCGGCTCTCGTCAACGAGGGCCTGGAGCTCGCGGTAGTTGATCGAGCCGGTCCCCCGGCTCGCTGGACTTTCGAATACCATGGTCGCTGATCTGATCCCCCAAACACCTGGCTCACTGGTCGGACTGGCGGCAAGTAATGTCCAATCCACCGATTATAGCGCTCCCTTGAGGGCGGGCAATCATTATGTTTAGCTGACGAGGTACCGCCGAGGTGTTCCGCCGGTGGCCCGCGGATCGGTAGGTGAAATCTGTGGCAGCGCAGAGTGGAGTCGGACCATGGGACATGGACTACGTGTTTCCCTCACCCTCCTCCTGGTTGCGGTGATGGGCAGCTTGCTGGTGTGCGGATGTTTGCAGCTCGAATCGCCCAAGACGCTCGCCGAGGAGGAGGACCTTCGCGTACGCGGCAAAAACGTGGAACAGTCGCGGGAGGAGCTGCTGGCGAAGATGCGCCAGGAATTGGATCACATACGGAACTTGCAGAATACCCTCGAGCTCACCCGCAACCGCGAGGAGGTCAAGACCAAGGAGCTGGAAAAAAAGCGCACAGAGCTGGATAAGGTCAACCGGGAGCTCCAGGGCGTCAACAAGCAGATCAAAACCCTCAAGGGCACGGCGGCCAAGAAAAACGAAGAGCTGAAAGGCTTGCAGGCGCAGAGCCAGGAGCTGCAGAAATCCCTGGCCGGAGAGCGGGATCGCATCAAGGCCAGGGAGGAGATCTTAGGACAGGAGAAGAAAAAGGCCGAAGAGCTCGGCTCCGCGATCGCCACCGGTCAGGAACTGGCGACGAAGCTCGCCGCCGATGATCAAAAGATCAAGGCCGATATTGCCGCGCTCCAAGGCAAGGTCACCGAGCAGCAGGCCGTGCTCGATAAGGTCAACGCCAAGATGGCGATCCTCGAGAAGGAGCGTGATCGGCTCGCAGGAGAGAGCGCCACGCTCGAGCAACAACTCGCAACACGCGTTATCGCCCTGCAGAAGACGCGGGGCGAGTTGGTCTCGGCACAGAAGCAAGAGGACGGCCTGAACGCCGAGATCGTGGAAAAGCGCAAGCTCATCGCCGAGGCACAGAAGATTCTCGAGGAGGCCGACGAGTCGTTGAAACAGGACCGCCAGAGGCTCGAGGAACTGCGCCGCAAGATCGACGAGATCTTGAGCAGGGAGCCGTGAAAGTTGATTTTTTTTCAAAGTCTTGGGGAATTCTGTTGACCTCGAAACCCTCTTTAGTCGTAATATCAGCCTCTCTACTTCGTATTGACAGAAAGAATGGCGCCAAAGGTCAAGATTTCCCTCCTTCCGATCTTTCCTGAGCGATCTGCAGGATTATTCCCAAGTGGAGGGTGTTCTATCGTGAAGAAGAGCGACGTTTTTTTGGCCGTAGGTCGATACTCTCACATCGGCCTGCTCTTCGGGATCTTGACGGTGGGCGGTTTCTTTCTGGGATGGACAATTGACAAAAAAATTCAGTCCTTTCCCGCGTTCTCCATCCTCATTTTCCTGCTCGGGTTCAGCTTGGGAATGTATAAGTTCATTCTCATGGCGCTGTCAACCCGCGGAAAGCAGAGCAACGAGAACCGCGATTCGGGAAATGGCCGATGAAGGAAGTTTTAAGTGTCCAAGTTTGTCCTCTGGTCGCTAGTTGTCGTGCTCGGCTTCTATGCGATCGGTTACTACCCGTCTAACGCATGGGACGCGCCTCGGGGCTCTCTGGGACTCTTGAGCGGATTGACTCTCGCCTTCGTGCTGATGACTGCGAGCTTCGCGGTGATACGCTGGGCGCTTCACAAATCACAGAGTGTCTTTCTAGCGGCTTTCGGCCTCGGCTTTCTCGCGCGACTGATCATTTTTATCGTGTTATTTTTCGTTTACTATTTTGCCGTTAAGCAGGGCGTAGTGACATTTGCCATCTCATTTGGTGTGAGTTATGTGGTTTTGAGTGTTATTGAGTTTCTGGTTCTGACCAAGACCGTAACCGCGCCGAAGAGCAGAGAATAAGGAGCGCAGATGTTTTTTCTGGCAACAGCAGCCACAGCGGTGGAACATGGAGGAGCCACACCTCCGCCAAGTGAGTTGTTTTTGCAGCTCTACAGTCACGTCCAGGCTCACACTCTCTTCAGAGTACCTCTGGGCGAGGGGAGCTCGATCCACATCACCAATCACACCATCATGGAATTGATGGCCGGGATCGTTGCTTTCATGATTTTCTACAGCGTGGCGCGTATGGGTTCGAGGCGCGACCGGCCGCGCGGAGCGTTTCACAACGCCTTCGAAGCGGTTGTGCTTTTCGTGCGCGATGAAATGGTCTACAAGGTGATGCACAGGGAGCATGCCGATCGGTTGATGCCCCTCTTTCTCACCTTTTTTATTTTCATTCTATTTTGCAATCTCTTGGGACTCGTGCCCATACCGACGGTCGGCGGAACCGCCACCGGCAACATTGCCGTCACGGCGGCACTGGCCGTTGTCACGTTATTCATGATGATCTACGGTGGAATGACAATCCTCGGGCCGGTCGCCTTCTGGAAGGGGTTGGTACCCCACGGTCTGCCCAAGTGGATGGTCCCTTTCATCTTCACGATCGAAGTGCTGGGTTTGATCATCAAGCCGTTTGCCCTGACCATACGACTTTTCGCCAATATGATCGCCGGTCACCTGGTGATCCTGTCGTTCTTCGGTCTGGTCTTTTTCTTCGAGAGTTACATCATCATGATGCCAGCGCTTCTGCTGGCTGTGTTTATCACCCTGCTGGAAGTGCTGGTGTGCTTCCTGCAGGCGTACGTTTTCACTTATCTTTCGATTATTTTTGTCTCCATGGCAATTCAACCGGAGCATTGAGCAACGTGTTCTGACCGTACTGGAGATTTCTGGAAATGTGATTTTCGGAAATCGAGCCTGGTAGCATTGTCTCGGATAAACTGGTAAAGGAGTTTTGAAAGATGCTTGAGAGTGGAACTGAGGCCCTCAATCAGGTGACGAGCGCTGGATTCGACGTTATGGGTAAGGGCATGGGCGCCGGAATCGGTGCCGGTTTGGCGGTTATCGGTGGTGGTCTCGGCATCGGCCGTCTCGCCGCTTCTGCCATGGAGGGAACTGCACGTCAGCCCGAAGCCGCCGGTGACATCCGTATGGGCATGATCATTGCTGCGGCGCTGATCGAAGGTTTTACCTTTTTCGGTATCGTCGTCTGCCTGCTTCTCATCGTGATGTAGCCATCCGGGTGTCGTTTACCTCGATGAGAGGGGTCTTGAAACGGGCGAAGCACTATGCACTATAACTTTGTATTCCTAGCCTCGGAGGGAGCGGGTTTCAATCCACTCGCGTTCGATCCCGCAGCGATCATTCTAACTCTGATCACCTTCATCCTATCCTTGTTGGTGCTGAGCAGGATGTGCTGGAGGCCGATCTTGAAGGCGGCTCAAGACCGCGAAGACCGGATCGATGCCAATCTGCGATCGGCCGAGAAAGCTCGAGAGGACGCGGAAGCCGATGCGGCTCAGTACAAAAAGCAGTTGGATGAGGCCAAGGCAGAAGTGATGAGCCTGATCGAAGACGGCCGGCGCGAGGCCGGGAAGCTGAAGCAGGATATCGTGGCCAAAGCCCACAGCGAAGCCGAAGCTGCCCGCGATCGGGCTCACCGCGAGATCGAGCTGGCTCAGGACAAGGCCATCGCCCAACTGCGGGCGGAGTCGGTCGACCTGAGCATCGCGATCGCTTCCAAGGTCCTTCAGCGTTCACTCGAGGATGAAGATCACAAGAAGATCGCAACCGAAATCCTGGAGCAGATCTAAGAAGCTCGAGGCTGGAGGAGTGAGGATTACCCGCCAAGGTATGTATGGCGAGCGGGATCCGACGCCGAGAGGATATAGAGCTTCTTCTGTGATGAGAGGCGGAATGTGGCATGATCAGTAGGACTACCGGCTTGAAATATCTGTCGGCGCTCTTTGATCTCTGCGAGCAAAAAGGCATCGTCGAGGAGATCAAGGAGTCACTCGTATCTCTGTCGCGACTGGCCGAAGAAAGCCAGGAACTGCGTGAGTTCATTCACAATCCACGCGCAGGCAAGAAGGAGAAGAAACGGGTGCTGCTCGAGATCCTCGAGGGCGGCCACCCGCTCTTTTTGAATTTCGTCTGTCTGCTCGTCGATCGAGGGCGTGAAGGAGTGCTCCTTTTCGCAGGCGACGAGTTCAGCAATCTTTTACGTCAATCGGAGAACGTCCTCATGGCGCACGTCGAGACAGTTCATGACTTCGACGACGCCTTCAGGGCCGATCTCAAAGCGCGCCTTGGCAGCCTGACGGGCAAGACCATCGAGCTCGTCGAGAAGAAAAACGAAGAGCTGCTTGGCGGTATTCGAGTAATTTTCGGTTCCAAGATGATCGATGCCAGCGTGAAGAGCCGTTTAGAGAGCATGAGGCGCATCCTGAAAGGCGGCGCTCGATGACCTCGTCGCGGCTTCCGCCGCTGAATCGCTGCGCTTCGCGCATCCTCCCTGAGATCTGAGGATTCTGTGGTAGTCGAGGTGGAGTGACAACAGAGGTTGATTGAAAGGACGGGACCTCCCGCAACTTTCGAAGTTTGGAGGAATGAGGAATGGACCTGAGACCCGCTGAGGTTTCGGCGATCATAAAGAAGGAGATCGAGAGCTACCAAGAGGACGTGAAGATGGAGAGCATCGGCACCGTGCTCCAGGTTGGAGATGGTGTGGCTCGCGTCTACGGCCTCGATGACTGCATGATGTCGGAGATTCTCGAGTTTCCCAACGGCGTTACCGGTATCGCCTTGAACCTCGAAGAAGACAATGTGGGCGCCATTCTTCTCGGTTCCGAGACCTTGATCAAGGAAGGGGATATCGTCAAAGCCACCGGAAGGATCAGCTCGGTACCTGCAGGACCGGAGATGGTCGGGCGCGTGGTCAATGCCGTCGGCCAGCCGATCGACGGCAAGGGGCCGATCAACACGCAGATCTTCCGCAACATCGAGGGGCGCGCGCCCAACGTGGTCGAGCGGCAGCCGGTAAGCGAGCCGCTGCAGACCGGCCTGAAGGCGATCGACTCGATGATTCCCATCGGCCGCGGCCAGAGGGAGCTCATCATCGGTGACCGCCAGACCGGCAAGACGGCGCTGATCACCGATACGATCATCAACCAAAAGGGTGGTGACGTGATCTGCATCTACGTGGCCGTGGGCCAGAAGAACTCCACGGTGCGGGATGTGGTCAAGAACCTCGATGAAGCCGGCGCCATGGACTATACCATCGTGGTCTCGGCCCCTGCATCAGACCAGGCATCGATGCAGTTCATCGCACCCTTTGCCGGCTGCGCCATGGGTGAAGAGCTGCGCGACAACGGCAAGCACGTGGCGATCTTCTACGACGACCTCTACAAGCATGCCCTGGCCTGGCGCCAGGTCTCGCTCCTCCTGAGGCGTCCCCCGGGCCGCGAGGCGTTCCCTGGAGACATCTTCAACCTCCATTCGCGTCTCCTCGAACGGGCCGCCAAGCTGGCCGACAACTGCCACGAGATCACCCCCGAGATGTTCAAGGCCGGTGGCGGTTCGCTGACGGCCCTGCCGGTGGTCGAAACCCAGGAAGGCGACGTGTCGGCCTATATTCCGACCAACGTCATCTCCATCACCGATGGACAGATCTATCTCGAGGCGGACCTCTTCAACGCCGGTGTACGTCCCGGTGTGAACGTGGGGCTCTCTGTGTCCCGCGTAGGCGGCAACGCCCAGATTCCAGCGATGAAGAAGGTCGCCGGCGGCCTGCGGATCAACCTGGCTCAATACCGCGAGCTCCAGGCTTTCGCGCAGTTCGGCTCCGATCTCGACAAGCAGACCCAGGCCCAGCTCACCCGCGGTGAGCGGCTGGTGGAGATCCTCAAGCAGGGTCAGTTCGTCCCGATGCCGGTGGAAGAGCAGATCATGATCATCTTCGCCGGAACCTCGGGCATGCTCGATGAGTTTCCGATCGACAAGATCAAAACCTTTGAAGTTGACCTACTCAGGTTCATGCGCGAGAAGAAACCCGAGGTCGGGCAGAAGATCCGCGACGAGAAGAAATGGACCGAGGAGATCGAGGCGGCCGTTCGCAGCGCCATCGAAGAATTCAAGAAGACCTTCTGAGGTGTGTGTCGGTCGGTGAGACGCGCAGATGATCGGTTGGATCGAGCTGCGGGTTTCACGGAGCAAGCCTTGTCAGCAGAGACGACTCGAAGGGATCGAAGGAAGAGACGATGGCAAAAGGCGTAAAAGAACTCAAACAACGCATTCGAGGCGTCAAGAATATCGCCCAGATCACTTCGGCCATGGAAATGGTGGCCACGACGAAGCTCAAGAGGCTTCAGGAGAGAGCCAGCGCCTCGAGACCGTACGCGGACAAGATTCAAGGCATGGTGGGGATGCTCGCAGGCACCCCTGGTGTCACCGAAGCGTCGCCGCTCATGGAAGCCCGCGAGGTCAAAAAGACCGGATTGGTCCTGATCAGCGGGGATCGCGGGTTGTGCGGATCGTACAACTCCAACATCTTCAAGTGCCTGCTGAGCCACGCCGCGGAACTCGGCGAGGTGGACAAGCAACTGTTCATCTTCGGCAAGAAGGGCGCGATCTTTTTCAAGAAACGCGAGATACCGATCGCCTACACCTTTGACGGAGTTCTGGAGAAGATCACCTACTCAGGTGCCAAGGAAGTGGCCCGACAGCTCCGCACTCTGTTCCTGGGCGGAGAGGTCGACGAGGTCTATCTCTACTATACGAGATTCCTGTCGACCGTCGTTCAGCGGCCGTACGTTCAAAAGCTGTTGCCCCTCTCCAGGGAAGATCTGCTCATGGACGCCACCGGCGAAGACCAACAGGCGCGGCCGGCGGAAACACAGGAAAGCGGCGTGGAGCGCAGGATCGACTTCATCCTCGAGCCCTCGCCGGAAGCGATCTTCGAGCATCTCCTGCCGAAGTTCGTAGAGGTCAAGATTTACAGCGCGCTGATGGAATCGCTGGCCTCGGAATATGCGGCGCGCCGGGTGGCCATGAAGTCGGCCACCGACGCATCCCGCGACATCATCAAGAGCTTGACCAAGCAGTACAACCGTGCGCGACAGGAAACGATCACCAAGGAGCTCTTGGAGGTCGTCGGTGGTGCTGAGGCGTTGAGAGGTTAGTCGTCAAGAATTCGAATTGATATAGAGATTACATATCGATTGTCATCGATAGAGCAGGTAGTCGGGAGGTAAACCGAGTGAAAGTCGGAAAAGTGCTCCAGGTTGTCGGCCCCGTTGTGGACGTCAAGTTCGACACCGCGGAACTGCCGGAGATCTACAACGCGATCACCATCAAGAACGAAAAGAAGGGGACCGATCTCGTTGTCGAAGCCGCGCAGCACTTGGGCGATGACGTCGTCCGTACCATCGCCATGGCTTCGACGGACGGTCTGGTTCGCGGCATGCAGGCTGTCGACACCGGCGCGCCGATCAAGGTGCCCGTAGGCAAGGCGTGCCTCGGCCGGCTTTTCACCCTGACCGGAGACACCCTCGACGACATCGGCGAGGTCAAGGCTGACGATCATTATCCGATCCATCGCATGCCTCCCTCCTTCGAGGATCAGATGCCGATCACCGAGGTCTTCGAAACGGGGCTCAAGGTGGTCGATTTGCTCTGCCCCTTCGCCAAGGGCGGCAAGATCGGACTCTTCGGAGGCGCCGGTGTGGGCAAGACCGTGCTCATCCAGGAGCTGATCCGTTCCGTGGCCCAGGAGCACGGCGGTTACTCCGCCTTTGCAGGGGTCGGCGAGCGCACCCGTGAGGGCAACGACCTCTGGCTCGAAATGCGGGAGTCGGGTGTGATCAAGAACACCTGCCTCGTCTTCGGACAGATGGACCAGCCCCCGGGAGCGCGCCTGCGGGTGGGCCTCAGCGCCCTGACGATGTGCGAGTACTTCCGCGATGAGCTCGGCCAGGACGTGTTGCTCTTCATCGACAACATCTTCCGTTTCGTCCAGGCCGGTTCCGAGGTCTCGGCGTTGCTCGGGCGTATGCCCTCGGCCGTGGGCTACCAGCCCACCATGGCCTCCGAAATGGGCGCCCTGCAGGAGCGCATCACCTCGACCACCAAGGGATCGATCACCTCGATGCAGGCGATTTACGTGCCCGCCGATGACTTCACCGATCCCGCGCCGGTGGCCACCTTCGCTCACCTCGACTCGACCATCCTCCTCGATCGTGCGATCGTCGAGCTGGGGATCTACCCCGCGGTGCACCCGCTGCGCTCGACGTCGCGTATGCTCGATCCGCGCATGGTCGGCCAGGAGCACTATGACACGGCACGCGAGGTGCAGAAGGTCCTGCAGCGCTACGAGGACCTCAAGGACATCATCGCGATCCTGGGTATGGAAGAACTCTCCGAGGATGACAAGGTCATCGTCTCGCGCGCTCGCAAGATGCAGAGGTTTCTGTCGCAGCCCTTCTTCGTGGCCGAAGCCTTCACCGGGACTCATGGTCGCTACGTCAAGACCGAGGACACCGTGCGCTCCTTCAAAGAGATACTCGGAGGCAAGCACGACGATATCCCCGAGCAGGCGTTCTACATGGTCGGTAGCATCGAAGAGGCGCTGGAGAAGGCCAAGACGATGCAGTAGGACCGGTTGGTTGCCAGCCGGGCTGTCGTATAAGTCCCGGTGCACGACGAACCATCCGCAGAGGAGTGTCGCATGGCGGACAAAGTATTCAAGCTCGAGGTCATCACCCCTGAACGCAGCGCTGTTGACGCGGAGGTCACCTCTGTGCAATCCACGGCCACCGACGGCATGATGGGCGTTCTCGCCAGACACGCTCCGCTCATCGCGGCCTGCGCCGTGGGGCCGCTGCGGTTCCAGGGCGCTGACGGCAAGCAGACGGAACTGCTCGTCGGTGACGGCTTCGTCGAAATCCTCGACAATCATATGAAGGTCCTGGGCGAGTTCGCCGAGTTCTCCGAAGAGATCGATTCCGAGAGGGCGCAAGCCTCTCTGGAACGTGCGCAGGATCGGTTGAAGACGCGGAGTTCCGAGATCGACCAGGCCCGGGCCGAGGGCTCACTGCGCCGAGCGATGGCCCGATTGAGGATGGCCGGTCGTGGCTCCTAACTCGTTTCTGAAAAGAACTCACACCTGTGGGGAGCTGCGAGCCGCTGACGTGGGGCACCAGGTGGTGCTCAACGGATGGGTCGATTCGCACAGGGATCACGGGCACCTGCTTTTCGTCGACCTGAGGGATCGCTACGGCATCACTCAGGTCGTTCTCGATCCGACGGGGCGCCCTGAGCTGAAGAGCGCCATCCGCGAGCTCAAACCGGAGTTCGCCGTGGCGATCGAGGGCAGTGTGCGACCGCGGCCGGAGGATGCGATCAATCGCGATCGTCGCACCGGCGAGATCGAGGTCGCCGTGGAGCGGCTGCAGATCCTGAACCCCGCCAAAACACCACCCTTCGAAATCAGCGGCGATGCTCCCGTGACCGACGAAGTGCGGCTGCGCTACCGCTATCTCGACATCCGCAAACCGGCCATGCAGGCCAACCTGGCACGGCGCGCCCGCGTGTACCACGCGATCCGATCGGTGCTGATCGGGCTCGATTTTGTCGAGGTGGAAACTCCCGTGCTCACCCGCTCCACACCTGAGGGCGCCCGCGACTACCTGGTGCCGGCTCGGGTCAGCAAGGGCAACTTCTACGCCCTGCCGCAGTCGCCGCAGCTCTTCAAGCAGCTCCTGATGGTGGGGGGCATCGATCGCTACTATCAGATCGTGAAGTGCTTTCGCGATGAAGACCTGCGCGCCGACCGCCAGCCCGAGTTTACGCAGCTCGATATGGAGATGTCCTTCGTCGATGAAGACGACGTCTTTGCCGTGATGGAGGCGGTCGTGGTCGAGGCCTGCGTGGCTGCCGGCAAACCGGCGCCGGCCACGCCTTTTTCGCGCATGAGCTATTCCGACGCCATGACCCGCTTCGGCAGCGATAAGCCCGATCTGCGGTTTGCCATGGAGATCTTCGACCTCAGCGACGTCGTGGCAGGTTGCAGCTTCAAGGTCTTCAGCGATGTTGTGGCCCGGGGGGACCGCGTCTGCGGCATCCGTGCGCCCGCTTGCGCCGGCTACTCGCGCAAGCAGATCAGCGGGCTCGAGGGTTTCGCCAAGGAGTACGGAGCCAAGGGTTTGGCCTGGATCAAAGTGACCGATGAGGGGTACACCTCACCGATCGCCAAGTTCCTCTCGGAGGAGGAGCTCGATGGGATCCGTCGCGCGGCCGGAGCCGAGCCGGGCGATCTGATCCTGATGGTCGCCGACAGCAGCCGCACGGTGCTGCGATCACTCGGTGAGCTCAGGAGACTGCTGGGGCAACGCCTCGATCTGGCGCGGAGCGAGCTGGCCTTCTGTTGGATCACGCAGTTTCCCATGTTCGAGCCCGATGAAAAGACCGGTGAGCTGGTCGCCTCGCACCACCCCTTCACGTCACCCTTGGAAGACTACGAGGGGCAGCTCGAGAAAGATCCGGCAACGCTTCGATCGAGCGCCTACGATCTGGTCGTCGACGGCATCGAGCTCGGTAGCGGCTCGGTGAGGATTCACGATTCCACCCTGCAGACCAGGGTCTTCGAAGCACTGAAGATTACCGCGGTGCAGGCGCGCGAGAAATTCGGCTTTCTGCTGGATGCTTTCGAGTACGGAGCTCCTCCGCACGCCGGATTCGCCGTGGGACTGGATCGACTGGTGATGATTCTTGCAGGTGCCGACAACATCCGCGATGTGATTGCATTCCCCAAAACCACCTCCGCCTCCTGTATTATGACCGGTGCTCCATCCAAGATTCCTCACGAACTGCTTGACGAACTGGGTGTCGAGCTGGCAAAAAAGGCTAATAAAGGCAAAGAAACTTAAGGGGTTTCGAGGAAAGACCGAACCACCCCCTTGCGGTGCGCGGAGAGGTCTTTCGGGCTCTTTTTTTTGCAGCGGAAAAGCCATGACTGACACGATACGAGTGACCCTGCCGGATGGGGCTGTCCTGGAGATGGAGCGCGGATCCACTGTCGCAGCAGTGGCCGACAAGATCAGTCCCTCCTTACGTAAGAAGGCCATCGCCGCGGAGGTCGAGGGCACGCTGGTCGATCTCGACCACGAGCTCGACGGAGATGAGTGCGTCAGGATCCTGACCGCCTCCGATCCGCAAGCGTTGCAGATTCTGCGCCACTCGACGGCTCATGTCATGGCGCAGGCCGTGAAGCGGCTCTTTCCGGAGGTCAAGCTGGCGATCGGGCCGGCCATCGAGGATGGCTTCTACTACGACTTCGACCTCGAACACCCGCTTTCCGATAAAGATCTGCGATCGATCCAGAGTGAGATGGACAAGATCGCCAAGCAACGGCTGCCCTTTCAACGCAAGCAGATCGCTCGTCACGAGGCTCTCGAGAACATGGAAGCGGTCGGCGAGGTCTACAAGACGGAAATCCTCAACGAGACCGAGGGGGATACCTTTTCCTTTTATACCCAGGGCGAGTTCACCGATATGTGCCGTGGCCCTCACCTTCCCTGCACGGGTGACCTGAAGGCTTACAGGCTGCTCAACGTGGCCGGAGCCTACTGGCGGGGGGATTCGAACCGCAAGATGCTGCAGCGCATCTACGGCACCACCTTTTTCAAGAAGCAGGATCTCCAGGAGCACCTGGCGCTCCTGGAAGAGGCCAAGAAGAGAGATCACCGCAAGATCGGTAAGGAGCTGGATCTCTTCAGCTTCCACCCCGAGGCACCGGCGAGTCCCTTCTTCCACCCCAAAGGCACGCTGGTCTACAACCTCCTCGTGGGCTACGTGCGGGAGCTGTACGAGAGGTTCGGCTTCCAGGAGGTGATCACCCCTCAGATCCTGTCCGTGGATCTCTGGCATCGGTCGGGGCACTACGAGAATTACCAGGAGAACATGTTCTTCACCAGCATCGACGACCGGGACTTCGCCGTGAAGCCGATGAACTGCCCCGGTCACGTGCTGATCTACAAGACCCAGGTCCGATCGTACCGGGACCTGCCGATCCGGTTCGCCGACTTCGGCCGGCTCCACCGCTACGAGCTTTCCGGCGTCACCGCCGGTTTGACCCGCGTGAGGACCTTCTCCCAGGACGATGCGCATATCTTCTGTACACCCGAGCAGATCGAGGCCGAGGTACGCTCTCAGATTCGTATGTTCCTGGAAACCTATCGGGTTTTCGGTTTCGACCGCACCAAGATCTATCTCTCCACGCGTCCCGAGAAGTCGATCGGGTCCGATGAGATCTGGGAGCTTTCGGAGCGCGCCTTGACGCAGGTCCTGACAGAGTCGGACAACGAGTTCGAGATCGATCCAGGTGCGGGGGTCTTCTACGGTCCCAAGATCGACTTCAAGGTGCAGGACGCCATGAAGCGGGAGTGGCAGCTCGGAACGATCCAGCTCGATTTTTCCATGCCCTCCCGTTTCGAGCTGAACTACGTGAGCGCAGAGGGCGCACGCCAGCCTCCGGTGATGATCCACAGGGCGATGCTAGGCTCGATCGAGCGGTTCCTGGGGGTCTTCATCGAGCACTGCGCGGGAGCGTTTCCGCTCTGGATGGCTCCGCTGCAGTTCCGGGTGATCAATGTCACCGATTCTCAGGGGGATTACTGCAAACAGGTCCTGGCGACATTGAAAAAAGGGGGGTGGCGTGGCGACGCCGATCTGCGTAATGAGAAGATCGGCTATAAAATACGTCAGGCAACCCTTGAAAAGATTCCCTACATGCTTATCATAGGGGACCGCGAATTGGCGGAAACGAATATTTCCGTCCGGGATCGTCTCGAGGGAGATCGTGGATCCATGTCGCTCGATCGCTTCGTAACTCTGATGGCGGAGCAGGTCAGGGCAAGGAGTTAGTGTTTTTGTTTTAGTAAGGAGAATATGACAACACAAAAACAGCAGCAGACTCGGATTGACAGCAAAATCAAGATCAGGCAGGCGCGGGTTATCGATGAAAACGGTGTCCAGCTCGGTGTTTTGACCATCGAAGAAGCGATGGCGCTGGCCCGGGAGAGGGAACTCAACCTCGTTGAAGTCGCGCCCAATGCAAAGCCGCCGGTCTGCAAGATCATGGATTTCGGCAAGTTCAAGTACACCCAGAAGAAGAAAGAGCATCAAGCCAGGGTCAAACAGCACCAGGTGACGCTCAAGGAGATCCGGCTCAGGCCCAAGATCGACAAGCACGACCTGGAGACCAAGGTGAAATCGGCGAAAAAATTTCTCGATAGAGGTGATCGCGTTCAGTTCAATATGCTCTTTCGAGGACGCGAGCGAGGGTGTCAGGGGCTTGGCCAGGAAGTCATGAAAGAGATTATCGAAACGCTCTCGGAAATCTCAAAAGTCGAAAAATTCCCCAAAATGGAGGGACGTCGCATGACGATGATGCTCGTCAAGAAATAGCATCATCGAGCGGCCTCCAAGATCGAGTACCAGTGTTGACATGACCCTCGGGCTCCTGTTCGAGGGCTTCACGATAGAGAATTCTTTTTTTTTCGAGAAACATAGAAGACCAATGCCGAAGCTGAAAACCAAAAAATCTGTCAAGAAACGTATGAAGGTGACCAAGAACGGAAAGGTGAAGATGAGCAAGGCGGGACGCCGCCATCTCATGGCCTGCAAGAACGGGAAGCGCCGTCGCCATCTGCGCAAGAAAGAGAACGTTCAGGGCGGCATCGCCAAGACCATGGCCGATCTGATGGCTCCAGGTCTCTAGTCAGTGGTCAGCCGGTCCGCTGTCCTATCGAAGTGAACAGAATGAGCCCGTCGCGAATGATCCGGCGGTAGAAGGGAATCAAGCATGGTAAGGGTTAAACGAGGCAAGGCCGGTCATCGACGGCACAAAAAGGTCTTGCGAGCGGCGAAGGGATTTCGAGGCAGCAGGAGCAAGACCTTCCGGGCTGCAAAGGAGACGCTCCTTCGGGCCGGGGCTTTCGCCTACCGCGACAGAAAGAAGAAAAAGAGAGATTTCCGCAGGCTGTGGATTCTCCGCATCAACGCTGCCACGCGCAGCAAGGGACTGAGCTACAGCCGTTTCATCCACGGCCTGAACAAGGCCGGAATCAAGATGAACCGCAAAATGATCTCCGAGCTCGCGATCGCCAGTCCCGAGGTCTTCGATTCGCTGGTGGCGAAAGCTGAAGCGGCTCTCGAGGATTAGGACAAGCTTCACAGGCTGCCGTACCACTCGAGACAATCCGGGCCGAATAACCATTCGGCCCGTTCTTTTTTTGCTGCCTGCTGGCGGCCCCACCCTCACCTGTTGGCGACAACTGATAACGGCGCGTGGCGCCGCTTGCAACGCGCATTGCGCCGTCGTCCCTCCGGCATGCAGGTGGTTCCGGAACCCAACCGACTGACCTCGAACAGGTTGTCCCCATCGGCCCGATTTTGCATCAGGCCTTGCGCCGAAGCAGGTCCGATACGGTGGATTCTGCTTGAAATCGAGCGCTATGGCGGTATCATTATCAACGTCTTAATAGTGAACAAAAAAAGACCTCTGCCTGGTTCGTTATAAGAAGTTAAAGTTTGAACCAATCTCCTGTGATTGGGGTCACGGGTCTTGATGAAATGATGATTCCTACCTGCGGGTGGAATCTGATTCGTCATCGAGCAGGATCCCACCTAAATCCCAGGTTCGATTTACTTCTTCTTAGACGGCTCGGGGTGGAGGTTTTTTTAATGTCCTCATCAATCGCCTACCGGGTCAATCGAAACCTCATTTCCGTTTTTAATCGAGACGCACTGGGGAAAAGAGATGCGGATTGTCTTCGTTCTCGTCGTTGTTGCCCTCATCGTGGGATATTTCTTTTGGGATGGTCTCTTCGGACCCGGCGAGGAGGACGGGGCGTCGCGATCGAATCAGCCGGGAGAGCAGGTGAGCCGTTCCGGCGATGACCCCGGCGAGGAGCGCGCCGGCGGATCTGTCCCGGAATCGCAGGACGGGGATCGAGGTGACTGGACAACGCTCCTGGAACGTCGGGATTGGCCGCAGGCGGTGAGTCGTCTCGAATCGATCCGCAACACC
>Ga0190283_1000062_pt1 | contig 60285 bp, 56 predicted proteins | sample 48691801_MG_FD_161669 | JGI IMG/M metagenome (GOLD analysis project Ga0190283, IMG submission 161669) | Hydrothermal vent microbial mat bacterial communities from Southern Trench, Guaymas Basin, Mexico - 4869-18-0-1_MG | ecosystem: Environmental > Aquatic > Marine > Hydrothermal vents >...
TGAGACCGGACATTTATTCCGCGCCCAGCGGGCGCGGCTACAAAGTGAGGCCGAACGGATATTCAGTTGTAGCCGGTCTCGCTGAGACCGGACATTTATTCCGCGCCCAGCGGGCGCGGCTACAAAGTGAGGCCGAATTTGACAGAATGGCCCGGTATTTGCGGGGCGCTAACGCGTAATCAGTGATCAAATTCCCTCTTGAGTGGAGTGGCGCAACGCGCCGGGGTGTGTTAAGAGGGGGTTGTTATTTCAACGTTGCGAGGAACTCCTGCTCCGCGATTAAAAGTCCCCCCTTTGATGGGGGATTGAGAAGGATGTAAATTCCCCCGGACCTTTAAAAGCGGGATTGCCCAACTAAAAACAAAGAACAAAGTTCCAAGTACCAAAAACCAAGAACTAATATAATGAACACTAAAAGAGAAATAGTCAGAACGCAAGACGTAAAAAAAACCTATGTCATGGGAGACGAAACCGTCCACGCGCTTAACGGCATCTCCCTCACAATTAACGCCAGCGAGTACATCAGCATCATGGGCCCTTCCGGCTCCGGCAAAAGTACTTTCTTTAATATGGTCGGCGGACTCGACAAACCCACTTCCGGCGAAGTCTATATTGACGAAGTTGACATCGCACAGCTTGACACTTACGAGCTTGCATGGCTCCGCTGCAGAAAGATCGGCTACATTTTCCAAACCTTCAACCTCATTCCGGTAATGACCGCGCTGGAAAACGTAACTCTGCCGATGGTTTTCGCGGGAACAGACCCGGACGAAGCCCGCGAAAAAGGCGCCGACCTGCTTGCGCTTGTCGGACTTGGAGAACGCCTGAACCACAAACCCGCGCAAATGTCCGGCGGCCAGCAGCAGAGGGTAGCCATCGCCCGTTCCCTTGCCAACGACCCCGCAATCATTCTTGCTGACGAACCCACCGGAAACCTGGACCTGAAAACCGGCCGTGACGTTATTGAACTTTTGACAAGACTAAAGAAAGAGCGCGGAGTAACCATCATCACCGCGACGCATGACATGAAAATGTTGGATGTAAGCGACAGGGTAGTCTGGATAACGGACGGAAAAATCTCTAAAATCCAGTCGCGCGATGAAATCGACATTCAGGTCGGCACTATCAACGGCCAGGAAGAAGCGTAGTGTGATTAAATTATTTTTCTAAAAACTCACATCCGTTTTAGAAAAAGAATTTGCAGTCGGGTCATTTGTCCCGATTATGAATTAAATCATTATTTCCCCTGAAGAGCTGCTGCAAATCGTGGTGAATTTCAAATTAACCGACAAAAAATTGAGGCTCTGTGTAAAAATGAGTGGGTTAGGCTAAAGATTTATCCATTTATTAGTTCGTCTTGGCACATTTGATATTTTCCCGAATTTCTTTTGTAGCCGACCTCGCGGAGGTCGGACTATTAATTCCTTTGGCTCTTGCATAGATAATTTTGGCGTATAACCCTAAATAAAAGTTATTTTTTTTTAAAATTTAAAAAATCAGTAAATTTTGGCATTCTGCGTACTACGAGTTCAATACTCCATGTGCCACTTCCTTCAGGAATAATTCTGAAACCAGGACAATTTAGTTCTTTCAAAAACCATACTGCCGGAGAAGATAAAGTAGCAGTCCATGTGTCCTCATCCCTATCATTGTAATATTCACGTCTAAGTAGGCATTACTCGAAAAGATTTGCTGATCACAAACCCAAATGTAGCCGCAGATTGCTATCTGCGCTATTTGCGAAAAAAAATATAATTCGCATTCTTTTGGCGCTTAATACAGGATTTGCAAACAATTGTTACGCAGGATACGCAGATGGCAATCTGCGGCTACAATGAAAATCGCAAATCTATGGGATTTGACCTTTTCGAGCAATGTCTAAGTAGCCGACCCTTAAAAACTGCTTTTTTGTAGTCTTGCAATTGCCTCAAAATTGACTTTTTAAGGGTCGACTAACTAAAAAAAATTCCACAAACGGCAAAGTAGAAGTTCTTGCTTTTTCGAGCTGCGACAGGCCGACTTATGTGAGTAAAATGCTTCTTGCCGGCGCTAAAGGCTATATCTTGAAGATTACAGCTTTAAAGAAACTTGCTGAAGCTATTAGCATTATTATTGAAGGAGGCACTTTTCTTGACCTTAATTGAAGCATGATTACAATTATTACATTACTGAGCCTGATAAAATAGAAATATTAACAAAAAGAGAAAAAGAAATATTAATGTATTTCAATAATGGACAAACTACACATGACATTGCCGATAAACTTTGCATAAGTATAAGCGCCGTAAAGGCACATTGCAGTCATATCATGGAAAAGATGGGATGCAAAAATCGAATAAAACTTCTTCATTTTGCTTTTGAAAACGAACGGTACTTAAGAGCATTTTGAATTATAGCCTACACAGAAAGGCGCCAGAGTTGTTGAAAATCCCCCAACTCCTTTTCCCGTTGAAGACAGGACAAGTATTAAAACAGAAATTTTTCTCTGTGTCTCTGTTGAAAATGCGCCGTGGCGGATGCCTCTGTGGTTTACCTGCCGTAACTTTTGTGTAGGTTGGGTCTTCGACAAACAACAAAAAATGTCGATTGAATGGATTTAAAAAAAAGTTTAGCCACGAATTACATAAATTTATAATTTTTTTGTAAATCTTGTCAATCCTGTCAAAATTTTCGTATCTATCTGTGTTTCATCTGTGGCTAAATAATCAGAAAAGCCTTCTGTAACTTTCCTTGGGGTTGGCCCTCGGTTTTTTCTCTGTCCAGCAGGTTTTTGCCAGCGAAGGGAACTTTCTGTCCAACGGGTCTTTTTTCGTTATCACCAATATCAATCTTCCCAAAGCAAAAACTATGTAAAATAAAGGTACAAGCAAGAGCCAGGTTATGCCTGTTCCCACCCACGTGCCGAGAAGCTTTCCGAACTTTTCTATCTTGAGAAAAACAGATGGGAAAAACAAGCCCGAAATAAGAACAATAACAGATATGGTTCCAACTATAATTGCCGGAACAGTGTGTTTCAGCACGGCAAAAAGCAGAACAGCTATTGCCGCGGTGATAAAAAATTGAACTGTCGCGCGTGTCTTTATTTTCATCAAATGATTTTATTAAAATATGAGATGTTTGTCAACTAAAAACAAATTTAATCAGTTCTTTATTTGCTTGATCATTTCAGGAATGATTTCGAACAAGTCCCCACAAAGAGCGAAAGTCGCAAGCTTCATCATCGGCGCTTCAGGGTCTTTGTTGATAGCAATAATTATTTCCGCGGACTGCATACCTACAAGGTGCTGAATTTGCCCGGAAATTCCGCAGGCAATATAAACTCTTGGGTTAACGGTTTTTCCTGTTTGACCAACCTGGTGGGAATAGGGAATCCATCCTTCGTCAACAGCTGCTCGGCTTGCGCCAACAGCTCCGCCGAGGGCTTTAGCCAGGTCATGCAAGAGCTCAAAGTTTTCCGGTCCTTTCATTGCGCGCCCGCCGCTTACAATTATGCTTGCTTCTGTAATGTTAACGGTGTCTTCAAGAATTTCCACAACTTCAACAACTTTGCTGAGGTCGCTCTTGTCGGCAGGGTCGAATTCTTCTTTAACAACTTCGCCAGTGCGGGAAGCGTCTGGTTCTGCTTCGGGCATGACTTTATGCCTGACAGTAGCCATTTGCGGCCTGTGGTTCGGGCAAAGAATAGTCGCCATAATATTTCCGCCGAAAGCGGGGCGGGTCTGGCGAAGCATTCCGGATTCTTTATCGATTTCCAGGCCGGTGCAGTCGGCTGTCAGCCCTGTTTTTAACTGAACGGCGACTCGCGGAATAAGCGCGCGGCCGATAGTTGTGGCGCCGCAAAGAACTATTTCCGGTTTGTGTTTTTTGCAGAGCCGCGTAATAACATTTGCGTAAGTGCAGTCTTCGAATTTTTCCAGGCAGTCGTCTTCAACGACTATAACTTTGTTGGCGCCCCTCGAAATGAGTTCAGAAGATTTAGCTTCAACATCTTTTCCAAGAAGAACTGCAGCGACTTCCTGGTTTCTAACATCAGCGAGCTCTCTTGCTTTGCTAAGAAGTTCATAAGTAACACCTTGGATTTCGCCTTTCTTCTGTTCAGCGAATACCCAGACACCGGAGTAACTGTTCAAGGCGGCCTTATCAACAGATTTATCTTCCTTGCGCATTTCTATTGCTTCGAAAGGGCAAACGCCTTCTTTGGCGCAGGCGCCGCAAAGAGTGCAAGAAGTTTCCTCGACTATAGCAAGCCTTTCTACAACAGTAATGGAATTAAACGGACAACTGTTAACGCAGATTCCGCAACCTGTACATTTATCTTTATGAATAATTAATGACATAAAAAATTAGAAATTAAAAATTAGAATTTTGTTTTGCACTTTTTCACCTCCGCCCTTTCTCACTAACACGCAGTTAGCAAGCTGCTGCTGCTTTCACATTGCGGCGGCGTGGCATTTATTATAAAACCTGCAGTTCTTTAAGTTCTCCGACAAGTTCAGCAACCATATCCGCCGGTTCTCCTTCAAGAGTTTTACCGCCTTCGCGAGACGGTGGAGCAAAAACTTCGGCAACCATAGTAGGCGAGCCGTCAAGCCCGAGCTGCTCTGTGTCCGCGCCGATGAATTCCGCTGTCCAAGTGGGGATATCGGCTTTTTTCGCGCTCATTTTCCCTTTGAGGCTGGCAATTCTCGGCTCGTTAATTTCTTTAACTACGGTCAGTATCGCGGGAAGCTGGGCTTCGATTACGTCATAGCCTTCTTCCGTCATTCTTTCCGCGCGGATTTTTCCGTCTTCAATTGCTTCGATTTTTCTTACGTAAGTAATCTGCGGCATGTTTAAATGAACGGCAATTCCGGGTCCTACTTGCGCGGTGTCGCCGTCTATTGCCTGCTTCCCGCAGATGATAAGATCGACTTCGCCAAGCTTTTTAATTGCTTCGGATAATGCGTATGAAGTAGCAAGCGTGTCCGAACCCGCGAAGGCGCGGTCGGAAATTAAAACTGCTTTATCGCATCCAAGGCTAACAGCTTCTCTGAGGGCTGTTTCTGCCTGCGGCGGGCCCATAGAAACGGCAGTAACTGTCCCGCCAAGCTTTTCTTTTATCCGAACCGCTTCTTCGAGTGCGTAACAGTCAAATGGGTTGATGATCGATTCCACGCCTTCGCGGATAAGCGTTTTGGTTTCCGGATCGATTTTTACATCGCCGCTGTTGGGCACTTGTTTTAAACAAACAACTATATTCATAAAATTTTTGATTTTTGATTTTAAATTTTCGATTAAGGGCGTGAGCGTTGAATTTAACAAACCCAAATCACAAATCCCTGCCCCGCTTTAGCGGTGGCAAAATTTATCTTCTGCTGGCAGCTTCTTTTACGAGTTGATGGCCGATAACATCGCGCTGAATCTGGTTTGTACCTTCGTAAATCTGAGTGATTTTCGCGTCGCGCATGCGTTTTTCCATAGGATACTCTTTCATGTATCCATAGCCGGCAAGAACCTGGACAGCGTCAGTAGTTACTTCCATAGCCATGTCGGAAGCGTAACATTTCGCTATGGCGGATTCTTTCGGGCATTTCGTGTCGCCGGAGTCAATAGACTTTGCGACGGCGTAAACTATAGCGCGTGAAGTCTCAACTTTTATGGACATGTCTGCCAGCAGGAACCTTAAGCCCTGGTTTGCGACGATAGGTTTGTCAAACTGAATTCGCTGGCGGGAATAATCTACTGCGTCGTCCAAAGCGCCCGCGGCGATTCCGAGCGCCTGCGCGGCTACTCCCGGCCTGGACATGTCGAAGGTTTTCATAGCCACCATAAATCCCTGCCCTTCTCTACCGAGAAGGTTTTCCGCGGGAACTTTGCAGTCTTCAAAAACCAACTCATAGGTAGAAGAAGCGCGGATGCCCATTTTATCTTCTTTCTTTCCGAAAGTAAAACCCGGAGTGTCTTTTTCAACGATAAAAGCGCTTGCTCCACGCGCGCCGCGGCTCTTGTCAGTCATTGCAACAACTGTATATGTCTCGGCTTCCTTGCCGTTTGTTATCCATTGCTTTGTTCCGTTAAGAATATAATAATCGCCTTCTTTAGTTGCCGTTGCTTGAATGCTTCCGGCGTCAGAGCCCGCGCCTGCTTCCGTCAAGGCGAAAGCTGCTACTTTTTCTCCTGCCGCAAGCGGAGGAAGATATTTTTCCTTTTGTTCTTTACTTCCGAACAAAATAATAGGAATAGTACCCAGGGCAGTAGCCGCAAGGCAAAGAGAAATTCCGCCGCACTGTTTGCTTAACTCTTCAACAGCGATAACAAGGTTCATAATTCCCATACCGTCGTCGGAGACCATTCCGCCGTATTGTTCGGAAATATAAACACCGAAAAGCCCCGCGTCAGCGATTTTTTTCTGAATATCCCAGGGGAACTCGTTTTTTTCATCATATTCTAAAGCTGCGGGCTTAATTACTTTTTGCGCGATTTCCCGAGCTGTTTCCTTTATCATTTCCTGTTCTTCTGTTAAAAAATAATTCATGGTTGTAACTTGTTGTGTTAAATTTTATTTATAACTAATTTATAAGGTGAAGTATTATACCAAAAACAATTTTTTGCGTCAAATAAATTCAGAAGATAATCGGTTACATTATTAACAGTCCGCGAACCGGCATCTGCCAGTCACGCGTCCTGTTTTACATTTTTTTGCAAGGTTTTATCGTTACTCTTCAAAAATTGTGCAATATAATTCATACATTTTCTTAAAAAGCACCATTATTACTACTGTCGTGTCAACAACAAAGTGTCGGCAAAAATTGTAGCCGCCGATTGCTATCGGCGTTTCGGAATTAACCGATTTCGCCGGAAACGCGGCTGGTCACGTGGCGCTTGCGCGCTCGGGACGGCTACATCTAATTAAGTCGCCCCTTAAAAACTGCTTTTTTGTTTATTAAAGTGGCTCAATGGCTTTTTTGGGGGGAAAGTTATTTTCTTCCCCAATTATTAATTAGGGATTACCGAAAAGGGTAGTAAAGCAGGACTTCCAGGACTGCTTATTTAGCGGAAACTGATAAAACCTGATGTCCGCGAAAAAATTATAAGTGAAAAAAACAGTCCTAAAAGTCCTGTTTTACTTCGAATTCGCCAGTTTTTTGACGAAAAAGTGATACAATTGGGTTTTGGTATCAAATACCCTTTTCGAGCAACATCTAATTAAATTAAATATTTAAGAATCTTAACATAAATGGCGGTGAAAATCAATTGTTCCATAACCTTCTTTTTTTCCCGGTTGCTGTGCCGCAATTTATCATGGTTATGAAACTGGTGGCACAAACTATATTGGAAGAGGGCAGACTCGTCGCAAGAATCCCGAATATAATAGAAAAATCTGGGACAAATATGTTTCCGCTTTCGGTTCTGATGATACCTTTGGAGCTTCAGTAGCGCCGTGTAAAGGCAGGTTAAGCGGGATGATCGATAACCTAAGAGCAAGTAACGTGGGTTTCAATCCTTCACAATACGCAATAGATATTTATGAATAAAAAAACAACCACCTTGACTTATAGCCATAATATAGTTATAATGTCGATGGTATTTGATGTTATAATTGCTGAGTAATAAATCGCAAAGATTATAGTTGTGAAGGACGATCAAAACGAACAAATTCTAATAGAACCATGCTGGAAATGTCTCGGGCATCTTGCAAACTTAGAAAAAGCTATTGAGTATTGCTTTAAAGATAAAAAACTGCTTCTTAAAGCTTTGACCCATACATCTTATGCTCACGAAAACGTGAGTGAGTTTATTGCTCACAACGAGCGGCTTGAGTTTCTTGGTGATTCAGCGCTTGGATTAGTAATTGCGGAGTACCTTTTTGAAAGGTTTCCTGAAAGAAGGGAAGGAAAACTGTCTTTGATGAAATCATGGCTCGAAAGTGAAACACAACTTGCCTTGGTTGCAAATGAAATTGAACTTGGAAGCTATCTTTTTCTCGGCGTCGGCGAGGAAAAATCAAGTGGAAGAAAAAGAACAGCCCTTCTTGCCGATGCTCTTGAAGCTTTAATAGGTGCTGTTTATCTTGACGGAGGAATTCACGCTGCAAAAAATCTTATCCTTCGGCTGTTTGAAAATTATTTAGAGGAGATTGATGCAGAAGCGAAAAAAATAAATTACAAAAATCTTCTGCAGATGAAGCTGCAAAGGAAAAAGAAAGGGATTCCTGAATATTTTCTTTCCTCCAGCGAGGGCCCTGACCATGATAAACAATTTATTGTAGAAGTAAAATTGGGCGAAAAAATTTTAGGGAAAGGACAAGGGAAATCGAAAAAAGAAGCAGAGATGTATGCCGCAGAAAAAGCCCTGGAACTTTTTGAATAACTCCCGCGGTTTATATTTTAGCCACGGATGAAACACGGTTAAATATTCCTAACTTCTGTTTTAAATATTCTTTGAGTCTTTGTGGCAAAAAAACGAAATCAAAAATCTACCCGGCTTTCACCGGGCGCTAACGCAAAACCAAAATTTGATGAATGCTATTGTTACCGTTATAGGCGAAGATAAAGTCGGAATTATTGCCGGCGTAAGCTCTGTTATGGCAGAGAATAATATCAACATCCTTGATATCAGCCAAACTATCATGGGGAATTATTTTACCATGATTATGATGATTGATATTTCGAAGTCGTCGAAAGACATGCAGGCTATCAGGAAGCTTCTGGAAAAGACGGGCGAAAAGTTCGACGTTACTATTAATATTCAACACAAAGATGTTTACGAAGCGATGCATAGGATTTAATTATTGCAACGATTGCAACGATTGAATTACTATGTTAGCCCCAACAGAAGAAGAAAACACGAAATTTTACAAAACGATTTTTCTCACGGAGCGCACAAAGCTCACGGAGAAAAGTCAAAATAAATAATATTGATTTAAAAAACTTTGTGCCTTTGTGTCCTTTGTGTGAAAAAAATTATTAAAGTCTAACAAAGTCGATGGACTGGACAGGAACGCAGGGCTTTTTTTAGCGGTTCCTGCCAGTCATCGACAGCGTTCCTCGGTGTCTCTGTGGTAAAAAATTAAAATCCAAAATCAAAAATGCTTTTTTCTCCTTTAGAAATCCTGGAAACGATTAAAATGTTCCAACAGGAGCATTTGGACATAAGGACTATCACTATGGGAATTTCCCTTAGAGATTGTTCGACCGGCAGTGGCGAAAGCACACGAACAAAGATTTATGATAAGGTTACAAAACTTGCCGGAAACTTAGTTTCGGTCGGAGAAGAAATTTCCCAGGAGTTTGGTATTCCGATAATTAATAAGAGAATTGCTGTTACGCCAATAGCTCTTGTCGCCGAGTCAGCATATGAAGAAAATTTTGTATTATTCGCAGAGGTTTTAGACAAAGCCGCGATTGAAACAGGCGTCGATTTCATTGGGGGATTTTCCGCTCTGGTGGAAAAAGGGCGCACTCCTGGCGACACAAAACTTATTAACTCTATTCCCGAAGCTTTAAGCTCTACGGAAAAAGTTTGTTCTTCTTTGAACCTTGGAACCACACGCACAGGAATAAATATGAATTCCGTCAAAGAGCTTGGCCATATAATAAAAAAGACAGCCGAATTGACGGCGGATAAAGACGGAATAGGCTGCGCGAAGTTTGTCGTTTTTTGTAACGCGCCGGGAGACAATCCTTTCATGGCAGGCGCTTTTCATGGGCCGGGAGAGCCCGAATGCCAGATAAGTGTCGGGGTCAGCGGCCCAGGGGTTATTCTCAGTGCGATAAAAAATATGAAAGAAGTTTCGCTGGACGAAATTGCCAACAGGATAAAAAAGGCAGCCTTTAAAATTACACGGATGGGTCAGTTGGTTGCCGAAGAAGCTTCTAAACGGCTGAAAGTTCCTTTTGGGATTATTGACCTTTCGCTTGCCCCGACCCCCGCGGTCGGAGACAGTGTTGCGAGAATCCTTGAAGAAATGGGCTTAGAGATTGCAGGCGCGAGCGGGACAATAGCGGCTCTTGCTGTATTAAACGACGCAACAAAAAAAGGCGGAATTATGGCGTCTTCGCATGTGGGCGGGCTTTCCGGAGCTTTTATTCCTGTCTCCGAAGACGAGGGAATGATACATGCAGTCGAAAAAGGCGCCATGAATCTTGAAAAGCTGGAAGCCTTGACCTGCGTTTGTTCCGTGGGCCTTGACATGATTGCAATTCCTGGCGACACTCCAGCTTCTACTATTTCCGGAATAATTGCAGATGAAATGGCGCTTGGGATGATTAACAATAAAACTACTGCTGTAAGAATTATTCCTGCTCCGGGGAAAAAAGTGGGGGATAGAGTTTCTTTCGGCGGACTTCTTGGCGAGGCGCCAGTGATGAAAGTAAATCCTTTTTCATGCGAAAAATTAATTAAACGCGGAGGAAGAATCCCAGCGCCGGTTCATAGTTTTAGGAATTAACTTTATACGAAAGCTGCGTGTTGTTACATTAAAATCATGATGAAAAAAGTTCTTGCAATAGATATTGGCGGCACAAACATAAAGTCCGGGCTGGTTGACAGAGACGGAAACATTTCTCACCAAATTCACTTGCCTTCGCGCGCGGCGGAAGGACGAGAAGCTTTGCTGAGTGTTTTAAAAGAAGTTGTTGAAGCACAGTCCGAAAAAGAAAAAATCCACTGCATCGGCTGCGGGTCGCCCGGAACAGTTAACCACAAAACCGGTATGGTTACTTATATGCAGGCGCATATTCCCGACTGGACAGGAATCCCACTTGCGAAATTACTTTCCGAGTACGCAAACGGCGTTCCCGCTATCATCGATAATGATGTAAATTTGATAGCCCTTGGAGAAAACTGGAAAGGCGCGGGAAAAGGCTTCAAATGTCAAATCTCTCTCGCGCTCGGAACAGGGCTTGGCGGAGGAATTGTAATTGAGGGAAAACTTTTCCGCGGGGCGAAAGACAGGGCGTCGGAGTTCGGACACATGATAGTTTGCCCGGGAGGCGAGCCGTGCACTTGCGGAAATTTCGGATGTGTTGAAGTTTACACAGCGCCAGGCGCTATGACAAGGCGCGCTGCCCATTACAAAAAGAATGGAATTCCAAGCGCCTTATCAGATTGTGAAGAGATTAACGCCGGAAAAATTGTTGAGAACGCGCTAAAAGGCGATCTTCTCTGCAGGAAAATCTTTGGAGATGCTGTAAAATATCTCTCCCTGTTAATTTGGAATCTTGCTGAAGCTTTTGATCCTGATGTTTTTGTCTTAGGCGGAGGGTTAATTAAAGCCGGAGACTCCTTTTTAAGACCGTTAAATGACGAACTGGAAAAATATTACTGCGCGCCCGAACTAAAGCCTATGTACAATATTAAAAAATCTGAACTTGAAGATGACGCGGGAATCCTTGGCGCGGCAAAACTTGCCTGGGATGAAGTAGAAAGGTTGAATTTGTGAAAGTAAAAAAAAACAAATAAATTTCAAGTTTCGAATTTCAAATAACCAGTAACTATGAGAAAACTAAAAATAATATTAGCCTCTGGTTCGCCGAGAAGGCAGCAGATGATGAAACTGCTGAAAGTTCCTTATAATGTCGTCATCAGCGACTATGAGGAAAAAAATTCAGAAAATGATAATCCCGCATTAACTGTAAAAAAACACGCGAGAAATAAAGCGCTGGACGTTATTCCAAGAGCTGGAAAAGGAGTGATCGTCGGCGCGGATACTATTGTTTACCTTGATGGAAAAATTATCGGGAAACCCAAAGACATTAACGATGCTTACCGGATGCTGAAAAAAATACAGGGAAGAACCCACGTTGTTTATACCGGCATGGCGCTTTATGATACAACAACAAAAAATTTAGTTGTTGATTACATTAAAACTAAAGTGACGATCCGTAACCTTTCTAAAAAAGAAATATCAAGATATTTTGAGCTGATAAACCCGCTTGACAAAGCCGGAGCTTACGCGATTCAGGAAGCAGGAAGCCTGATTGTTGAAAAAATATCAGGATGCTATTACAACGTTCTTGGCTTTCCTGTCTCAAAGCTTGAAGACATGCTTCAAACACTAAATTATTCACTTTTTTACTAGTCCCCTTTTCTAAAGGGGCTTGGAGGATTTTTAACCACGAAAGACACTAAAAACACGAAAACTAACTATAAATAAATATTTAAAAAATCATTTTGACAAAAAAATCCTTAAAATTAAATTCTGTTCTATTAACCGCGAAAGAAGCCGCAAAATCAAGCGGCGAAATTCTTCGCGAAATGTGGAAAACTTCTTCCTTTGAAGTTGTTCAAACCACTGCACATGACGTAAAACTTTCTGCTGATTTGAAATCGGAAAAAAATATAATTGAAATTATAAATAAAAAGTTTCCGGAAGATAAAGTTCTCGCTGAAGAAAGCGGCGGAAAGAAAAAAAATGAAAAAGGGCTTTGGGTAATTGACCCGCTTGACGGAACAGTGAATTTTTCTCATGGCCACCCTCATTTCTGTATTTCAATTGCATGGCAATTGGCCGGCGAAACTCTTGTAGGTGTAATTTATGACCCTGTTCGAGACGAATTATTTTCCGCTGTAAAAGGGCGGGGGGCTTTTTGCAACAACAAAAAAATTTCCGTTTCAAAAATTTATGAAATCGGCGGAGCCATGATAACAACAGGTTTTGGCGCATATTTGCTGGAGTCGGATTCCGCAGATGAGTTGAAAAAACTCTCGAAAACAGCGCAAAAAATAAGAATAAGCGGATCGGCTGCTTTGGATTTGGTTTATGTCGCAAGCGGGCGTGTTGATGCCTATATTGAATCGCAAATCTTTTTATGGGATATAGCCGCCGGAGCTTTGATAGTTGAGGAAGCAGGCGGAGTTTGCTGGCTCACAGAAAAAGAAAACGGAGCTTATTACTCCTGCGTCGCGACAAATAATTTAGTGGATTGCTGATATTGGAATTCTTGCCCTTGGCGGATGCCGGTTCTCGGACTGTTAAAAATGTAGCCAACATTTCTAATGTTGCAACTATCGAATATCCTGACGCAAATACAATAATTAAAACTTCCCGCTCTTTGAAAAAAACGTTCTCATCGGACGACCGCGGAAATCTTGTTTCAATTAACAATTATCAATTGTCAATTGTCAATTTGATAATGACAACAACATGGTCGGAGCTTCGGCAGGCGGAACTAATTGGACTTTCCGGTATAACGCCGACAATATTCTAAAGTTGAACTTGGTGGTTCGACACTTGACGAGAGATTCTACATTTACGACCGAGCAATTAACATCCCCCTTAATCCCCCTTCAAAGGTGGACTCGCCGCAATCGGTCAAAATTGGCTTTGCTGCTTGGCGCGAGGTAATTCAAACTTCTAAATTATTATAAAAACTTACGATTTCGCTGCATTGGTTTTCTTGGTTGAACCGCTGCCTGACATTTTCCAACCCTTTTATTCTTAATTCTTTTCTGTAATCTTCGTCATCAATAAGTTTTATAATAGCACCGGAGAGTTCGGAAGGTGATTGCGGAGGAACAAACACAGCGGTTTCTCCAAGAGTTTCAGTTAAAGGTTCAATATTAGTGGCTACGACGGGAATTCCCATGGCCTGGGCCTCAAGAAAGACATAGCCGAAGCCTTCCCGCAAAGTCGGCAGGCAGAAAATGTCGAAGCAGGACAAAACTTCCGGGACTCCTGTCTGCCAACCCAGCCAGCAAATTTTATCATTAATACCGAGATTTTCCGCCCGGGCTTGAAGAGTTTCTTTTAAGTTTCCGTCGCCGGCGAAAACCAGGCGAACATTTTCGCGCGATTTGCAAACTTCGGCAAATGCGTCTATTAAATCTTCCAAACCTTTATGAGGAACTAACCTTGAAAGAGCTCCGATAATAATAGTATTATTTTCCGCGCCCCAAAGATGGCGGAGTTCATCTGTCTTGTTCAGCTCGACAAGTTCCGGAGAAAAGAAAAGAAGGTCAATGCCGTTGTGAATGACTTTAATTTTATTTTCAGGAGCAACTCCCTGTTTAATTAATTCTTTTTTTACTTTTTCAGTTACCGCGACAAAATAATTTGTCCGGCGGGCTATCCATCTCTCTAAAAAACCATAAAACTTACTCTGCCATTTTTTCTGGTATTCATGAACTGTAAGTCCGTGGGCGGTGTGAATAATGCAGGGGACGCCTGCGAGCCATGCGGCAAACCTTCCGACAAATCCCGCTTTAGCCGTATGAGTATTAACAATCTTGAACTTGTTCTTTTTAATAAATCTAAATAGTCTGATGGCGGCGAAAAGATCCGAAAAACTAATTTTCCTGCTGATTTTTACGGGGAAGCACGGGATGTTCTGGTTCGTTACAAACTTTGCGTCGTCATCATCCGTGCAGGCAAAGGTTATGTCGAATCTTTCAGCCTGCAGCCGCTTAAACACAGGCACAAGAAAAACCCTGGCTGTTATGCCTACAGTGCAGATGTGAAGAACGGAACACTTGTCCGCCGCTGAAGCGGGGCAGGTATTTGAATTTTGAATTTTGAAATTTGACATTTGGCGAACTATTCGTAAGTTGATAAAATTTGTTCCTTTCAAGGCAACAAATTTATTTTCCGGGTTTTGAATTTTTGTAATTGCTAATTTTAATTAGCATTAAATTAAAATGCAGCCAACGGAAAAATAAATTGAACACGAAGTGCGTGATCAATTTTATCCATTTAAACATGAATAACACCTTTGCGGTTATCTGTTTTTATTCTTGCCGTCGAGTTTCCCGGATGTCTTCTCCAGTTTCTTCTTTTTTTGTTTCTGTGCTTTTTAATCTTCAGAACTTTCGCGGGAACTCCGCCAACAAGAGCATAAGCCGGCATGTTTGTTAAAACAACAGCGTTCGCGCCGACAACCGTGTTGTTGTTAATAGTAAGCGCCCCCATAACTTTGCAGCCTATTCCAAGATAAACGTTATCTCCGATAACTGGGAATTTAGTGTCGGAAAGTTTTGCCGCGCCAACGCCTACCTGTTCCGCTATTGTCACATTTTTTCCGAGTTTTGCCAAAGGATGAAGGTGAATTCCAAAAGGATGCAGAATAACGCAGCCCGGCCCAATTTCCGTTTTCGCGGGAATTATCGCCACATAAACTACTTTTATAATAAATTGCACAATAGCATATGGAACCAGTAAAATCCAGTTAAAAGGCGGCCATAATTTAATTATAGCATGACCAATCCTGTGAACAAGCATTATATGCACCGAAGGCACAAAGAAAAGTTTAATGAATTTTACGACCAGGTTTCCCTGCATAGATTTAAATAGCCTTTTACAGTCATAATAAAAATTTTTAATCCACATAATAATATAAGGTTTCAGGTTTCAGGTTGAAGGAGTAAATTCATTTTTTTAAATGAATTTTATATTTAAATACCAAATTCAAATCTTTTATTTGAATTTACTCCAAGTACTGAAACCTATTTAGTTATTTTTATTGCCTCTTCAAGATTTATAGCTCCTGTATAAATCGCTTTGCCGATTATGCATCCGATAGGCCTGCGGGGAGTTAGTTCCAACAGCTGCCCGATATGGCTGAGCGAAGCCACACCGCCTGAAGCGATAATATCGAGCTCTGTTTCTTCAAGCAAAGCTTTAAGAGTTTTTAAGTCCGGGCCTGTAAGCATCCCGTCAACGGCAATATCCGTATAAATTATAGTTTTGACGCCTGAAGCGCCGACACTTTTTGTAAACTCGAGAACCGGTGTTCCGGTTTGTTCGGTCCAACCTTTAATGGAGACTTTTCCTGCCAGGGCGTCTATGCCAACGGCAATTTTTTCTCCAAATTGATTAACAGCTTCGCGGATAAAATCAGGCTTTTCATGCGCCGCGGTTCCGAGTATAACCCGCGAAGCTCCGGCGGAAATATAGGTTTCAACATCTTCGATAGTTCTAATTCCGCCGCCTATTTCCACTTTTAAATTAGTGTTCGAAATAATTTCTTTAATAATTTTTGTGTGATGGCGCTTACCGTAATAAGCGCCGTCAAGATCGACAACATGCAGCCAGTTTGCTCCGGCTTTATCGAAAGATTTTCCCACTTCGACCGGGTTGTCGCTGTAAACGGTTTCCCTGTCAAAGTCGCCCTGCAAAAGCCGGACGCATTTGTTGTTTTTTAAGTCTATAGCTGGAAGAATATACATTTGTTTGTAGCCGAGGATTGCTATCCGCGTAAGTTTTCAAATGTCTGACGAGCCGGACAAGTCAGACAAAAAAATTAAATAATCTTTACAAAATTCTCCAAAATTTTTAATCCTGTTTTCTGGCTTTTTTCTGGGTGAAACTGAGTAGCGTAAACATTTCCCTTCCAAATAAATGAACAGTAGTTTACACCGTATTCGGTTTTTCCGCCGACAATATCGGCGCTTTCCAGAGCGGCGTAAAAAGAATGGACAAAATAAAAATAGCTGTTATTGTCTACACCTTTAAAAAGAGGGCAGTTTTCGCGAACTTCAACAGTGTTCCATCCCATTTGCGGAACTTTTAAAGTTTTGTCATCAGGCAGGAACTTTTTTACTTTTCCTTTGCAGATTCCAAGGCCGGGAATTCCGGGAGCTTCTTCGCTTTCTTCAAGCAGCATCTGCATTCCGAGACAAATTCCTAAAAAGGGCTTGTCGCCGGCAACCCAGTCCTTCACCAGGGAATAAAAACCACGTTTGTGCAACTGTTCTATTCCGTCGCCGAAATGGCCGACGCCGGGCAATACCACTGCGTCATGATCTTTAAACTCTTCCGCGTTGAGGACCCAATCAACATTTGCGCCGACATGTTCCAACGCCTTTGCAACGCTATGCAGGTTTCCCATTCCGTAATTTAACAGTGCAATTTTCAATTTTCAATTTACAATTTACAATTTACAATTTCTTCGCCTGCACCCAGTTGGTTTTTCCAGGGTCGCTGGATTCCCCGGCTATAATAACATAGTTGTCGCCTAAATTTCCAAAGCCGGATTTTAACACAGTTTCTTTTGCGACTTTAAGGAGCCGCGCTCTTGTTTTGCAGACAGGAGCAGGCTGCGCCACAATATTCCAATACATTTTTAAAGTCCTGGAAACATTCTTGTTTTTGCATAAAGCAAGTATCGGCATGCTCGGGCGGAACTGCGCTACCTGGATAGCCGTGTTGCCTGAATAAGTGAAAACAACAATACAGCAAGCCTTGATATTTTTTGCTATTTCCGCTGCTGAAGATGCTACAGCATCTGAAATATCATCTGAAGGAGCGTATTTCACGGGTTTAAAAAGCGGGCTTGCTTCTGTCTCTTTTGCTATTTTGTCCATGTATTCTACCACTTCAACAGGGTTTTTCCCAACAGCGGTTTCTTCCGAAAGCATTACTCCGTCAGCTCCATCGAACAAAGCGTTTGCAACGTCGCTTGTTTCTGCTCTAGTAGCAAGCGGGGACTTAACCATTGAAACAAGCATTTGGGTGGCTGTTATCACTGGCTTATTCAGTTTATTTCCGGCGCTTATAATTTCCTTTTGGACAATCGGGACTTTCCACGGCTTTATTTCCACGCCAAGATCTCCCCGCGCGACCATTATTCCGTCCGCTGCTTCAATAATTTCCGAAAAATTTTCCAAGGCGTCCGGCTTTTCTATTTTAGCTATGATTTTCGGCGGAGAAGAATCTTTGTTATGAGGCAATGAATTATAAATTTTCAGAATTCTTTTTCTCAGGTCTGTTATGTCTTTCGCTGTCCTTACAAAAGAAAGCGCGATCCAGTTGACCCCTTCTTTGACACCGAAATCCAAGTCTTTTTTGTCTTTTTCAGTCAATGAAGGAACGGAAAGTTTTACCCCCGGAAGGTTCACGCCTTTGTGCGCTGAAAGAGTTCCGCCGTGAATAATTTTGCATTTAACTTCATACTTAGTCGCGCTTAAAACTTTTAAAGTTATTGTGCCGTCAGCAAGAAGAATAGGGTCGTTTTTGCGGACTTCTTTAGGCAGTCTCGGATAGTTTACCGAAAACATTTCCGGAGTGCCGAAGCACGGGGCGGTTGTAATAGTAACTTTTTTTCCGTCTTTTAATTCGACAGGGGCGCCGCCGCGGAACTCTCCCACGCGAAGCTTAATGCCCTGCAAATCCTGAAGAATCGAAACAGATTTTCCCATTTCTTTTTCCGCTTTTCTTATCAGGCGGATAATGTGCCTTTTGTGCTTGTTATGACCATGGGAGAAATTCAGCCGCGCGACATCCATCCCCGCTTCTATGAGTTTTTTTAACTCTTCATAGGAATCACAGGCAGGGCCTATAGTGCAAATAATCGTAGCATGCCGGTGTCTGGATGTTGAATCAGTAAAAAAACTGTTTTCTTTATTATTCATAATGTGACCATAAACGCAAAACTTTTACTGTTTTAATATTTTCTAAAACCTGATAAACCAACCTATGTTGGAAATTTATTCTTCTTGAATAAGCATTAGATAAATCGCCAACCAATTTCTTGTATTCAGGTGGATTTTGATATGGTTTGATTTCAAGTATTTCAAGCAAAACTTTTGCTTTGGGTTTTAAGCCTGATGCCAGAACCTTTTTTGAATCTTTTTTTGCTTGAGAAGTATAAATTATTTTCCATTTCACCAGTCCAACTCCTCAAAACATTCTTCTACTGGAGTTTTTAATCCTTTAATTATAGAATCTCTCATCCCGGGAATCGATGATAAGTATAATGTTTCTTGAATGGATTGCCAATCTTCGTTTGAAATAAGAATTGCTGAATTCCTTTTGCCGGATATTTGAATCGGTGTATGTGAAATTGATACATCATCTACAAGACGATATAATTTTGCTCTTGCTTCTGTTGCTGTTAAACATGTCATAAAAAATCCTCTAAATCCTTTAAATTATCCAAATTATTATACGTACGTTATATGGTACTATAACTCTTGGCTTTTGTCAAGCATTAATTCAATTTCTGTGAATTTCTTACCGCGCAGAACTTTTCTCCGCACATGGAACAGAATTCCTGTTTCTGTTCCGGCTTTGCGGCGTTGTGCATGTCAAAATATTCGCGCGCACGGTCCGGATCAAGCGAAAGTTCAAACTGTTTTTCCCAATCGAAATTTTTCCTTGCTTCTGCCATTTTGTCATCGCGGTCGCGTGCGCCGGGGCGATGTCGGGCTACATCCGCTGCGTGTGCGGCTATTTTGTATGATATTATCCCGGTGCGAACATCGTCCGCTTCCGGCAATCCAAGATGCTCTTTTGGCGTTACGTAACAGAGCATTGCTGCACCGGCTGTCGCGGCGGCTGTCGCGCCTATCGCGGAAGTTATGTGGTCGTAACCAGGCGCTATGTCGCAAACTATAGGCCCGAGTACATAAAAAGGCGCCTCTTTGCAAACTTCTATTTGCCGTTCTACATTCATGGCAACTTCATCAAAAGGAATATGTCCGGGTCCCTCTATCATGACCTGGACATCAGCGTCCCAGCATTTTTGTGTAAGTTCGCCGAGAACGTCAAGCTCAGCGAACTGCGCATCGTCGCTTGCGTCCGCGAGGCAGCCCGGCCGCAGCCCGTCACCAAGGCTTAAAGTAACATCAAACTCTCTGCAAACTTCCAGAATCTTATCAAACTGGGTGTAAAAAGGGTTTTCCTGCTCGTTTATTTTCATCCAGCTTGCGATAAGCGCTCCGCCGCGGCTTACTATTCCGAGTTTTCTCTTGCAGGCGATAGGGACAATTTCTCTCAAAAGCCCGCAATGAATTGTCATGTAATCAACTCCCTGCTCCGCTTGCAATCGAATTACTTCAACTAAATCTTCAGACTTTAAATCTTCAATGAATTCAACATCATTGACCGCTTGATAAATTGGAACAGTGCCGACAGGGATTGTGCTTGCTTCAATAATTTTTTGCCGGATATCGTTTAAATTTTCACCCGTGCTTAAATCCATTACGGTGTCCGCGCCGTGCTTCACACAAATGTTAAGCTTTTCAATTTCGTGGCTGATGTCGGAACTGTTTGGAGACCTGCCGATGTTGGCGTTCACCTTGCATTTCGCGTTTATGCCGATGCCGATAGGATTGAGATTTTTGTGATTTATATTTGTAGGAATAACCATCCTTCCGCGAGCTACTTCCTCGCGGACAAATTCAGGTTTTAAATTTTCAATTCTTGCAACAGCAATCATTGCCGAAGAAATTTCTCCCGCGCGCGCTTTTGTCATCTGTGTAATCGAATTCATAAATTAATGTAAGACAGGTTTTTAACTTGTCATATATTCAATCGCAAATTTTTGATGATTGCAATCAACAATTTTTGTCGATTGAATTTTCTTTTATTCTGCAAAAAGTTCTTTCAGAACTTGTAATATTTTCTTTTGTGTTACAGGTGAAATTGTTCCAATTTTTTCGGATTTTTCAAATCCGATGGCAGGCTGGCAGCATGTCCTGCATTAATTCCTGTGCTTTTCGTGTCTTTCCCACGCTTAAGCGGGGCGGCCGTGGTTAAAAAATTTATTCGTGGTTTAAGAACGTTTCCGGCACCGGCTTCGCGGCGCATAATTCCAAAACTTCCTCACGGATAGCGCTCAATAAACTTCCGTTATCGGGATCCGCGGCGATTTTTACCATCCAGTCCGCTACCTGTCGCATTTCGTCTACTCCAAAATTCCGCGTGGTCATTGCCTGAGTGCCCAGCCGGATTCCGCTCGGGTCGAAAGGCCCGCGTTTGTCGAAAGGAACGCTGTTTGCGTTGCAGACTATTCCGGCGGATTCCATTGCCAGCGCCATTTTTTTGCCGGGAATATCTTTGTTTGTCAGGTCTATTAAAATTAAATGGTTGTCCGTTCCGCCGGTTACGAGTTCAAACCCGTTTGCCAATAAATCTTCAGCGAGAACTTTCGAGTTTTCAATAATTTTCTGCCCGTAAGCTTTATACTCCGGTGAAGCCGCTTCTTTAAAAGCTACAGCCATCGCAGCCGTAGTGTGGTTATGAGGTCCCCCCTGAAGCGCGGGGAAAACCGCTTTGTCTATCGCTTTGGCATGCTCGGACTTGCACATGATTATCGCGCCGCGCGGGCCGCGCAAAGTTTTATGCGTTGTTGTTGTTACAGCTTCTGCCACTTCTATTGGTGAAGGATGGACACCGGCTGCAATTAAGCCTGCGATATGGGCGATATCTGCAACAAGTAGCGCGTCAACTTCCTTTGCTATTTCAGCAAACCTGTCAAATTCTATTGTTCTCGGGTAAGCGCTTGCGCCGCACCAGATTATTTTAGGCTTATGCTCAAGGGCAAGTTCTCTTACTTTGTCAAAATTTATCAAACAGGTTTTCTCGCATACAGGATATTGCACCGCGTGATAATAATGCGCGCTGAAACTCACTTTCCAGCCGTGAGTCAAATGCCCGCCGTGCGGAAGGCTCATTCCCATGATCGTGTCGCCCGGATTTGCCAGCGCGTAATAAACTTCAAGGTTCGCTGGCGAACCTGAATAAGGCTGAACATTTACATGGTCGCATTTGAAAAGTTCTTTTGCCCGCGCGATAGCAAGGGTTTCCATAGGGTCTGTGTATTCCTGGCCAAGATAGTACCGTTTGCCGGGATACCCCTCGGAATATTTGTTTGTGAACACCGAACCGGTAGCTTCCATAACCGCTTTGGAAACATAGTTTTCCGAAGCTATCAAGCGGATAGATTCTTCTTGCCGCTTTTCCTCGGACGAAATCAAAACTGCTACTTCAGGGTCTTGTTTAGATATAAATTTGTGCATAATTCAAAAATTTAGTTAATAAAATTATTAGATTATCAGATATTATACTAAATAAAGCAAAAAATATAAAGACAAAAAATTTACAATTTGCAAGTTTAAAACAATTCGGCTTGTGGGGCTTGCTTTTTTTCGATTTTCTTTCCGATTAATTCCTCAAAATCTTCCCAGTTGATAATTTTTACTTCAAGCGCTTCTGCTTTTTGCAGTTTTGAACCGGCCTCTTTTCCGGCAAGTAAATATGTAGTGTTTTTGCTAACGCTGGAACTTACTTTCCCTCCGAAAGAACGGATTAATTCCCCGGCTTCCTCGCGCGACATTGTCGGCAAAGTTCCGGTGATCACAAAAGTTTTTTCAGAAAGAAGCTGAGGATTAGAACTTTCGGCAAATGCTTTGAAATTAACCCCCGCACTTTTCAGCTTTTCTATAACTTCTTTATTTTTAGGATTAGCGAAAAAAGAAACAATCGAGTCGGCAACTTCAGGCCCGATGTCGGGAACTTCCTGCAGCTGCTCAGCGCTTTGAGCGGCGATAATTTCCATGGAACCGAACTTTTTCGCCAGCGCACGGGCGGTAGCCGGACCGACATTTTTTATTCCGAGAGCGTTAACCAACCTGTCTAAAGGCTGCCTTTTGCTTTTTTCGATGCCATTAATGACATTTGCCGCGGATTTCTCCGCCATGCGTTCAAGCGCCGATAGTTGAATAGCTTTTAAATAATAAAGGTCACCATAATCTTTTACAAGGTTTTTGTCAACAAGCTGGCTTACAAGAGTTTCTCCGAGACCCTCGATGTCCATAGCCGCACGCGAAGCAAAATGCTCGATGCTTTGTTTTACCTGAGCCGGGCATCCCTGGTTTTCGCAAACGACAAAAGCGCTTTCACGGTATCTTGAAACAGGGCCTTTGCACGCCGGACATTCCGCCGGCTGTTTAATAATTTTTTCTTTTCCTGTTCTTTTTTCTGGCAAAGATTTTACAACGTAAGGAATTATTTCTCCTGCTTTTTCCACAACTATAAAATCACCTTCGCGGATATCTTTCCTTTCAATGTCATCAAAGTTATGAAGCGTGGCGCGGGAAACTGTTGTGCCGGCGAGCTGAACGGCTGTCAAATTTGCCACCGGAGTAATGTGGCCGGTTCTGCCGACCTGAAACTCAACTTTTTCAAGCTTTGTGACGGCCTGTTCCGCGGGGAATTTGTAAGCTATAGCCCAGCGCGGGTACTTAGAAGTTGTGCCAAGAGCTTTCTGCTCAGCAAAAGAGTTTACTTTTACAACCATGCCGTCGGTCTCGAAAGGGAGCTCATTCCGTTTTTCCTGCCACTCATCGCAATAGCGCATGACTTCATCGATGCCATGGCAAACTTTTGTCGGTGAGGAAACTGGAATTCCCCAGCTTGCCAAGCTTTTCAACAGTTCGCCATGGGTCTTGAAACCTAAATCTTCAGAAGCTCCGTAGCAGAAAAATTTCAGTCCTCGGGAAGCGGTAATTTTCGGGTCAAGGATTTTCAGGCTTCCCGCAGCGGCGTTTCTCGGGTTGGCAAAAAGGTTTTCGCCGTTTTTCTCCCGCTCGGAATTTATTCTCTCAAATTCTTTTTTCGGCATGTAAACTTCGCCGCGTATCTCAAACAAAGATTTCTGCGCAGAATCGGTAAGTTTTAACGGCAGGCATTTTATAGTTTTAAGGTTTGTTGTAACATCATCGCCTGAAGCGCCGTCTCCTCGGGTCGCGCCGCGAACCAAATTTCCGTTTTCATATTGAATTGCGACAGCAAGGCCGTCAAATTTAAGTTCTACAATGTATTCTACAACCATAGTTCCGAGCGCATCCCGAACTCGTTGGTCGAAAGCCTGCAGGTCCGCGAATGAATAAGTGTTGTCCATGGAAAGCATGGGAACGATATGCTTTACGGATTTAAACCCTTCAACAGGCTGTTCGCCGACGCGCTGGGTAGGGGAGTCGGGCGTTACAAGTTCAGGATTTAGCTTTTCAAGTTCCCTGAGTTCTTCCATCAGCCTGTCATATTCCCGGTCACTGATTTCCGGGGAGTTTTCGACATAATATTTATAGTCGTGATACCGGATAGTTTTGCGGAGTTTCTCGATTTTTCTTTCTGTAGAATTCATTATGTAGGTCTTATTTTTGAAGAGCTGTGGCGAAGAACAAGCAAAGGAAAAAAATAGCGCCGTAAATAAAATTGTAAGCTTCATGTAGCAGAAGAAATCCTTGCTAATTTTTTAAACCCGGGAATGAAAGTGTTGCTTAATGCCGCGTTTGCCAAAGAGTCTTTGGAGGAACCATCAAGCATAGTTATTGGAATATCAGAAAAAGACTCAAAAGTGCAGCCCGAAGTGTTTTCAGTGGTTTTAATTCGTTTTAATTTACTGTCAGGCACGCCGACTCTGACGGATATTCTTTTCATTTCAGTATCGGCGGAAATAGAACTAAGTTGTCCATAATAATGGCCTTCAAGATACCACCACCATAAATCACTTCCCTGTCCTTCATCGTTGGGTTTTTCTATAGAAATATTGTTTGCAACAGGTAGCGGTTGTGATGCGGTTTCTGTTACAGTTAAGTTTACTACACAAGGCTCCATAACAGGTGCATTTGGTGTTCCGTTGTCTTCAGCTTCTATGCTGAAAGAATAGCTGCCCGGAAGGGTTGCTTTGGCGATAAATTGTGTGTTAAGGTCATAATTAAACCAAATATTTGTAGGGAAAATAATGTCATCTAAAGTTTTCTTTTTACAGTTCGGAATTATTTCTGTATAAACCTTTCCGTTGCGAACAAGAATTCCAAAAATAGGTTGTTTTTGTGTCCCGCGTCCTCTTTTTAATTTCCCTTTAAATCCTCGTTTTCTACGAGCCCCAAAGTAGCTCTCATCAAGTTCAATTTCACCAACAAATTCTTTAAATTCTTTTTCCTGATGATACCAGATCGCTTCTCTAAAAAGTCGAAAAAAACGAGTTGTTGTGTTGCGATTCATGTTTAATAACAACGCCGCTTTTGTTGCCGGAATGTCAACACAAAAGCGCCTCATTAATTTTTTTATTTTATAATCGCTAAGTCTATTGTATTTAAGCATAGATACATTATATTATAATTGTATCATCTATGCAAGAGCCTATTTTAATTATCTATTTATTATACAATTTAAACATAAATTGGTCAAGAACTTGCTTTCTTAAATTTGTAGTCAAAAGATAATCAAAAAGGAAAGAATTCTTCCAATTTTAAATCATAAATCATTAATCTAAAATCTTATTATCCTTTTATAACTCCAAGCGGTTCTAACTTCACTATTGGTTTTACAAGGTCAAGCTGCGCTTCGATTACCGATTCGATATTTTTGTAAGCTTGAGGAGACTCGCTAAAATCCAAAAGCCCTTTATGCCTTTTATGCCGGAATTTCTTCCAAGGGTCAAAAACTACATTGCCCATTGCCTCGTCACACTCTTCTTTTGTTAGAGTTTGGGAAGCCCGGGTTCTGCTCATAACTCTTCCCGCTCCGTGAGAGCATGAACAAAAAGATTCGGGATTGCCAAGCCCTTCGACAATGTAAGAAGGCGTCCCCATGGACCCCGGAATAATTCCCAACTCGCCTTTTTTGGCGGAAGTGGCGCCTTTTCTGTGGACCCAAATTTCTCGCGCCGGACGTTCCGGTTGGGCCGGATAGTCCGGCTTTGAAAAATGTTCTTGTCGCTGCGGACGTTCCGCTTCTTTTACAACGTAGTTATGATGAATATTAATTTCTTTTTCAAAAACAACACCTTTGAAATAATCAGCAAAAACAGATTTGAAAATATTAATCATTCGTGCCCTGTTTTCTTTCGCGAAATTCAGCGCGAAATTCATGTCCCGAATGTAGTCTTGGCCGGCGTCAGAATCAGGAAACAAATAAGCAAGTTCTTTGTCGGGAATCTCCAATCCCTCTTTTTGGTTGAATTCTAAAGCAAGTTTATGATAATGGTTAGCAATTTTAAAACCCAGGTTTCTCGAGCCGGAATGAAGCATTAGCCAGATAAATCCGTCGTCCCCCTTTTGAATTTCAATAAAATGGTTGCCGCCTCCGAGTGTACCGAGACTTTTCCGCGCAAGTTCTTGTGAGTGTTTTCCGAGCCAGCCTTTATTTTCCAGGTTAGAACCAAACCCGTTCCAGTTCTGGTAATTAAAATGATGCCTACCTTCCCCGACAGGAATTCGTTTTTTTATAGTTTCGAGAATAGAACTTATTTTTTGTTTTGAAGAAATTTCTGAAACAGGAATACTTGTTTTTACCGCGCACATTCCGCACCCGATATCAACCCCGACAGCATTTGGAATAACAGCGTTTTCGCAGGCAATGACTCCGCCGATCGGCATTCCAAATCCCTGGTGGCAATCTGGCATAAGTGCCACGTGCTTGAAGACGGCGGGGTGATTCGCGAGATTCTCCGCCTGTTTCATAGCGCCTTCTTCAACATTTTCGCACCATGATTTGATGGGAAGTTTATTGTCTGTGTTTACCCATTTCATAAATTAGGGTCAGGCGTCAACATTCAACATTGCTTTTAATCTTGCCAAACTTTTTGCTAAGCTTTTGTCTTTTTTTAATCGAAGATTCATTCTTTTGTGTGCAAGACTTACACTATAACCAGTAACTCCACCCATAAGTGAGCCTATATCCCTTGTGTTTATTTTTCCTAAACAAAATTCAGAAGCAAGATAAAACGTTACTTGCCTAGGTTCATTCCCACCTCGTTGCTTTGCGGAATCAATAATGTGCTCTTTATTTATTCCATAAAAACTACTCACTACTTCAATTATTTTTTCTAAATTTACAGATGTTATTATTCGAGCATTATTTTTAGTGTCTTTATCACTTATGCCATCATTTAAAATTTTTTTTTGTATTTTTTCTATAAAATTTTTGTCTCCCAATACAGATTTTCCAACAATATTTATTGATGGGTTTTCTAATTTATTTGAAAATCCTTTTTCAACAAAACGTGAATAATTTTGCCTTTGCTCTTCTATTTCATCCCCGAAATTTTCTAATATTCCATTTGTAAAAAGAAAGTCAGGGGATACAGCTAATCCTATAGTAGCAGGATAACTACTCCATTTATATTTTTGAAGAAGCTTCCTTTTCTGTGTAATTGAAAGTTTGCAAAATTTATGAGATCGAACAGGATTTAAATGAATATATCGATTTATTTCTGTTCCGTATGCGTTGTTGTCAACAATAATTGATTTGTAACGTCCTTGAAAAAGGTGACCTACTCGTTTGTGCTTTCGATTAAACCAAACTGTATATGCTGTAAGCAAACGATGCATGAATCGGCTCAAATTAGCATTGTTAGTTTTTATAAACAGGTGAAAATGATTTGCCATAAGAACATACGAATGAACTTCAACGTCAAACATTTTGCAACTTTTGTTAAGTTGGTCTAGGAATTTTTTATAATCTTCATCGTTTGAGAAAATGCTATTCCTGGAATTACCGCGGCTCATGACATGATACCACATTTCAGCGTCTTCTATTCTTAAAGGTCTTGCCATAATTAATATTATACCATATATTTAAAACTGCGTCAAATGTTGAATGTTGACGCCTGACCCCAATGGAAGAAGAAGCAGAGCAGTGATTTATGAGTCAGATTTTTTCGCTGTAAAGGGTCAATTTTGTGGCGCGGTTGATTTTAACTTTTACAAAAGTTCCGCTTTTGGCGTTTTTGTCGGGGAAAACAACGTTGAAGTATCGGGAAGTTCTCCCCTGCGCCATTTCAGTGTTGCGTTTGCTACTGCCTTCCACCAAGACTTCCACCACATTCCCGACTTGCTGTTTGTGCAGTTCGTAAGTAACTGAATTTTGCAAGTCAAGAAGTTTTTTATGCCGGGCTTTTTTAACTTCAATTGGAATATCATCAGACATATCTGCCGCTGCGGTTCCTGAACGGACGCTGTATTTGAAAATAAAAGAGCTGGCGAATTTTACTTGTTCAACAGCAGAAAAAGTAGCTTCGAAATCTTCTTCGGTTTCTGTCGGAAAACCAACGATAAAGTCGCTGCTGAAAGCCATGTCGGGAACAGCCCCGCGGATTTTGTCAATCTTTTCCATGTATTCGTCGCGGGTATATTTCCGTTTCATTAATTTTAAAATTCTGTCAGAGCCCGATTGCAAAGGGAAATGAATCTGATGGCAAACTTTTTCGCATTCGGTTATCGCGCAGATAAGTTCATCGGAAATGTCCTGCGGGTTGGAAGTAACAAACCTGATCCATCTGATTCCGTCAATTTCGTTGATTTTCCGAAGCAGTTTAGCGAAAGAAATCTTGTTTTCAGACAGGTCAAGGCCATAAGAATTTACGTTTTGCCCGAGAAGTGTTATTTCGACGAAACGGTTATTTGCAAGTTCAGTGATTTCGTCTAAAATATCGTCAGGCGAGCGGCTGACTTCGGGGCCGCGCGCGTATGGAACAACACAATAAGAGCAGAAGTTGCTGCAGCCGCGCATGATTTCTACAAAAGCGCTCCAGGGATGCGGGCGGATGGCTATGCGCTCATCGGGAACAACAAGGTTTTGAGTTTTGAGTTTTGTCGCCGCTGAAGCGGGATAAAAGTTTTGAGTTTTGAATTCTGAAAAAGCTGATAGAAGCCTTTCGAGGTGGAGAGAATTATGATTGGTGATTTCCGCTGTCGCGATTCTTTTAATAAAAGCATTGACAAGTTTTTCAGGGATAAGCTGTCTTTCGTGGGTTCCACAGACAAAATCCACGTGAGGATTTTTTTGGATAATTCTGTCACCTGATAGTTCCGCCATGCATCCGCAGACACCGAGCACGAGTTCCGGTCTGCGTTTTCTTGTATGTGTAAGTGTGCCGAGTTTGCCGAGTACTTTTCTTTCTGAAAGGTCGCGGACGCTGCAAGTGTTGAAAATAATGGCGTCAGCTTCGTTTTCAGACTCAGTGACGACAAATCCTTTATCAGCCAGGAGGCCTGAAATAATTTGGGAATCCAGAACATTCATCTGGCAGCCGTAAGTTCGAATCTGAACAAAAACAGGCGAAGAAATTTTAGTAACATTTTTATCCATGACTATTATTATACAAAATTAATTATACTATTTAAATATTTATAATTCAAATACAATTTTGAATAAATGGCCAAAAATGGTATAATTTAGTTAAGAAATTAATATATAACGGAAAAAATTATAATGTCGCTTTTAGAAACAAATGAATTATTAGTCAAGGAACATTTCGGAGTGTCGCGCGCGCGGAATTCTTATGATATTATTGATGCGGAATCGGGCGAGAAGCTTGGTGAAGCTATTGAAGAGGCGACGGGTTTAGCGATGACATTTCTGAAGCTAACCCATTGGGACAGCGTCGTTCCATTTGATATTCATTTTATAGAAAAAGAAACAGGGGTAATGCTGAGGATTCACCGCCCCTGGACGTTTGGCAGGTCAAAAATAAAAGTTTTTGATAGCGAAGACAGGCTGCTTGGATTTTTTGTCCAGACATTTTGGTTCGGAAAGACGAAATTCAAAATAAAAAATGCGCGGAAGGAGATGATTGCCAAACTTACAGGCAACCTTTTCGGCTGGAACTTCCAGTTTGTTGATGAAAATAATAACCTGTTAGCTTCAGTCGGGAAAAAATGGATCGACTTAAAAAAAGAGCTGCTTGCCGGGGCAGACACGTATACAGTAAAGATTGACAGCGGGAGGGTGCCCGAAGGAAAACACGCTTTAAGAATATTAGTTCTTGCTGCTGCGGTTTGCGTAGATATGATATATAAACAGCATGAGCGATAATTTTGACATAAAAGATTTTGTTGTGTATAATAAATTAATTTTTTTTTGTTGTATCTATGTTGGGAAACCGGGTTAACAAATTTTTGAAAAAAGAATATCCGGAAGCGAAATGTTCATTGAATTTTTCTAATCCAATGGAACTGCTTGTTGCGACAATCTTGTCGGCACAATGCACTGATGAACGGGTAAACAAAGTTACCCCCGCACTTTTTAAAAAGTATAAAACTGCTAAAGATTACGCCGAAGCAGATGCAGTAGAGTTTATGGAGGAGATACACTCTACGGGTTTTTATAAAAACAAAAGTAAAAATATTATAGGAGCCGCAAAAGCCATAGTTGAGAAATTTGGCGGGGAAGTGCCCGACACAATGGAAGAACTTTTAACGCTTCCGGGTGTGGCAAGAAAGACGGGCAATGTAGTTCTGGGAACAGGTTATGGAAAAGCTGCAGGAATAGTAGTTGATACTCATGTAAAAAGGTTGAGCATGAGAATAGGTTTGTCAAAGAACGAAAATCCTGAAAAGATAGAGAAAGATCTGTTAGAAGTAATTCCTCAAAAAGACTGGATAAGGTTTAGCCACAGGCTTATAAAGCACGGGCGGCAGATTTGTACAGCCAGGAAACCTAAGTGCTCCAAGTGCGGTATGGCTTCTTATTGTGAAAGAAATGGAGTATAATTTAATAAAAATAATTAAATTTGAGATTATTATGAAAGCAATTTATTTACTTGTTTTTTTTGTGTTAGTTAGCACAGTTTCCGGAGACATAATATATTTCAATAACGGTGATATTGATGAGGGATATGCTGAAGTAGTTGGCGACAGGATTATTATTACGAAGAAAGATGAAGTTAATAAATATGAAATGTCGACGAACAAAATCGAAGCAATAGAATATGGAGCCTGGATAGATGACAAAGGACAGGATATCAAAGCAATCGCTGAAGACTCAAAAGGTTATACCGCCCCGGGAAGTAAAGCTATTAACAAAATAAGCTCAACGAAGGTTAAAGGAATTTCATTAAAATCAGCTTTTGGCAGTTTAGGCACGGCGAGAGGAATTTCAATGATAATTTTCGTGATAGGAACATTCGCATGTTTTATAGTAGCTTTTGTAGGAAATATAATAATACTTGTTGACGCTTTCAAAAAAAGTCTTGCCTGGGGATTTCTTTGTATATTCGTGCCTTTAATTTTGTTTATCTATTTATTAACAAATTATACCGGCAATAAAGGCAGGATGTTTTTCTGGGTATATCTTTTCCCTTTAATCTGGGTATTGGCAGGGATATTGTTGATGGCAAGGCTTTGAAATTTGAAAAAAAGCGTTAGTGTTTGTGCCTGTAACTTTTTAATTTAATTCACTTATGAAAAAATTCGGTGACGGCCGGTTTGGCCCTTATGGCGGACAATTTGTCCCGGAAACTTTGATGACAGCTCTTGCTGAAGTAGAAGAAGCAATGAACAAGTATCTTTGCGATTCTGAGTTTCAGAAAGAGCTTGCGTATTATTTTAAAAATTATGTGGGAAGGCCAACGGCTTTATATTTCGCGGAGCGGCTAACAGAAGATGTCGGCGGCCCGAAAATCTATTTGAAAAGAGAAGACCTTGCTCATACCGGCGCGCATAAAATTAATAATACAGTCGGGCAGATTCTTCTTGCCAAAAGGATGGGGAAAAGCAGGATAATTGCTGAAACGGGCGCAGGCCAGCATGGCGTGGCAACAGCTACTGTGGCATCTCTCGCAGGGCTGGAATGCGTGGTTTATATGGGCGAGGAAGATATGCGGCGGCAGGAAATTAATGTCTTTCGCATGAGGTTGTTGGGGACAGAAGTCCGCGCTGTGACTTCCGGCTCGAAAACTCTTAAAGACGCGATGAGCGAAGCCCTGCGCGACTGGGTGACAAATGTCCGCAACACACATTACATTCTTGGCACTGTAGGCGGCCCTCATCCTTATCCGATTCTTGTGCGTGAATTTCAGAAGGTCATAGGCATTGAAGCGAAAAAACAAATATTAGAGCAGGAAGGAAAGCTTCCCGATATTCTTGTAGCATGCGTCGGCGGGGGTTCGAATTCCATAGGGCTTTTCTGGGAGTTTATGGACAATAAAGAGATCAGGAAAATCGGAGTTGAAGCAGGAGGGCTTGGAATAGAAAGCGGCCAGCACGCCGCCCGATTCGCGACAGGAAAACAAGGAGTTTTCCAGGGCGCGGAAAGCTATGTCCTTCAAAACGAATCCGGCCAAATCAATCTTACTCATTCCGTTTCCGCGGGGCTCGATTACGCCAGTGTTGGCGCTCAGCACGCTTGGTTTCACGATAACAAAGAAGTAGAATATACTTATGCTACAGATGAAGAAACTTTAGACGCTTTTAAAAAGTTAAGCGAATTGGAAGGGATTATTCCCGCGTTGGAGAGCGCTCATGCTATAGCCGAAGTAGTCAAAAACGGCGCTTCGTGGGGAAAAGATAAAGTTGCAATTGTAAACCTTTCCGGGCGGGGAGACAAAGACGTGGACCAGGCAAGAAAATTTTTATTGTAGATTTGAAATTAGAAATTTGAAATTAGTTCGAAATTTCAATCGACATTTTTAGTTAATTGCAACCAACAAAAAATGTCGATTGAAAACGAATTAGAATATTTATTTCCTGTCTTTTTGTCCTTAAAGTCCTTAAAAGTCCTTAAAAGTCCAAAGAATTTTATGCCGAAACAAAAAACTCAACATATTTGTCAGCAGTGCGGTTATACTAGCCCGAAATGGGTTGGGCAGTGTCCGGGGTGCGGAGAATGGAACACATTGATCGAAGAAACTGTTTCGGTAAAAACCGGGAAAGCTTATGAAGAGGATGCGCTTGATGAAGCTATTGCTTTAGTTGACGTTCCTCTGAAATCTGCTTCGAGGCGCGAGACAGGAATACAAGAACTCGACAGAATTCTCGGCGGGGGAGTTGTTCGCGGCCAGGTTATTCTTGTCGGCGGAGATCCCGGAATAGGAAAATCCACGCTTCTGCTTCAGGCGTCTAACAGTTTTGCTGATGAAAAATCTTTAGTTTTATATGTAAGCGGCGAAGAGTCAATAGCCCAGACCAAGCTTCGTTCGCAGAGGCTTGGGGTCAACAATCCAAATATTCTTGTCCAGGCGGCAACAGATATTCGCGGGATAATTGAGAAAGCGAAAAAGACAAAACCGGCGCTGCTATTGATAGATTCTATACAGGTAATGTTTGACGGAGAGATTTCCAGCGCTCCCGGCAGCGTTTCCCAGGTTCGTGAATGTGCCGCGCAGCTTGTGCGCTTCGCGAAAAAAAATCATATAGCGGTGATGATTGTGGGGCATGTAACCAAAACCGGCTCAATAGCCGGGCCGCGGGTGGTCGAGCATCTTGTTGACACAGTATTATATTTTGAGGGCGAGCGGCATAATGTTTATAGAATTCTTCGCGGCGTAAAAAACAGATTCGGCTCCACAGACGAAATCGGAGTTTTCGAGATGACGGGCCACGGGCTTGTAGAAGTGCCTAATCCGTCAGCTATTTTTCTCGCGCAAAGGCAAACCCAGCGGAGCGGTTCTGTTGTGGGTTCAGCTTTGGAAGGCACGCGCCCGCTCCTCTTGGAAGTCCAGGCGCTTGTGGCAACTTCGCCTTTCGGGATGCCCGCGCGCAGAGCTGTCGGTGTGGAAGTCAACCGGTTGACAATGCTTCTTGCGGTACTTGAGAAAAGAGTGGGAATCCAGTTGCAAACCCAGGATGTTTTTATTAATCTTGCCGGGGGAGTGAAAATTACCGAGCCGGCTATTGACATGGCTTGCGTAGCGGCAGTGGCATCAAGTTTTTATGACCAGCCCGTTGCCGACAACACAATTATAGTTGGAGAAGTGGGGCTTGGCGGGGAAATCCGCGCGGTAAGCCAGATAGAAAGAAGAGTTATGGAAGCAAAGCGGCTCGGTTTTACAAAATGCGTTTTGCCGGCGCATAACTTAAAAACTTTCAGAGAAAAAGGAAAAGCAAGACTGGTTTGGGAAGGCGTGGAACTTGTCGGATGCAAAGACGTCAAATCAGCTTTGCAGGAATTTTTTTAAATTTTTTGATTTTTATTGAGTAACCAAGTTAATTTTAATTAGGAGTTGCTCGAAAAAGTATAAATTTGGGAAATTACAGATTTAATTGTAGCCGCAGCTTGCCAGCTGCGTTTCCAACGTGACAATTATTTGCAAATCCCGCATTTTGTCCGAAAAAGGCTGCGAATTTTATATTTTCCATCTAAAACGCAGCTTGCCAGCTGCGTTTCCAACGTGACAATTATTTGCAAATCCCGCATTTTGTCCGAAAAAGGCTGCGAATTTTATATTTTCCATCTAAAACGCAGCTTGCCAGCTGCGGCTACATTTGGTATTCGATTGTTTTACTTTGGTTTTGCATATTTTTAGGAAAAAATAATAATAAATAATTTTTATTCGACAAAAATTATTAATGATAATTAACGCTAATATGAATATAGACACAAGAGTACGCGAGCATATTTTTCCAACGAAAATTGTTTGGAAAAACGAAAATAATGAATTACAGAAAAATTGCGAAAGTGTATTAAATTCGGGAAGCAACAACGCCAGTTTGGCTTCGCCTAAAGGCTGTATTTTAAAAGCCGGCGGCGGTTTTTGCCTCGATTATGGAAAAGAAATTCACGGCGGAATAAGAATTATTACCGGCTTAAATACTTTGCCTGTCAGTAAAATTAGAGTCAGGTTCGGTGAGTCGGTAAGCGAAACGATGCACGAGCCGAACAATGACCATGCTATTAATGATACAGTATTAGATATTCCATGGCATGGCTCGTTGGAATATGGAAACACGGGTTTCAGATTTGTCAGAATCGACATGATAAAAAATCCTAAAGAGCAAAATAAACCAGAAGGAACTGAAACTGAACAGGTTATTGAAATTAAAGAATGCCGGGCTGTTGCTGTTTACAGAGACCTTGAATACAAAGGAAGTTTTGAAAGCAGCGATGACAGGCTTAACCAAATATGGAAAACCGGCGCTTACACAGTTCATTTAAATATGCAGGAATATGTCTGGGACGGCATAAAAAGAGACAGACTTGTGTGGCTTGGTGATATGCATCCCGAAGTAAAAGTTATTTGTTCGCTTTTTGATGATGATGGAGCCGTTCCAAGCAGTCTGGACTTAGCACGAGATGAGACACCGATACCACAATGGATTAACGGAATCAGCTCTTATTCATTGTGGTGGATAATTATTCATAGAGACTGGTATTTGTACAAAGATAATTTTGAATATTTAAAAGAGCAAAAAGAGTATTTGCTGAACTTGTTGGAATTGCTTCAAAGCTGTGTTGATGAAAAAGGTGTGGAAAAACTTACCGGATGGAGGTTTCTCGACTGGCCTACAAACGGAAATGACGAAGCGATCCACGCAGGATTGCAGGCGTTGCTTATTTGGTCTTTTGAAGCAGGAGCAGATTTGTGCAGCTATCTTGATGAAAAAAATGTTGAGCAGGAATGCAAAAAAACGATTAATGAATTGAAAAAACATAATCCGGAAGTTTCCGGAAATAAGCAGGCAAACGCTTTAAAAGCTTTAGCCGGCCTTACTTCAGCAGCAGAAACTAACAAAAAAGTTCTGGCGAAAAATCCATTTGAAGGAGTTTCTACTTTTTATGGTTATTATGTTCTGGAAGCCAGGGCGAAAGCCGGTGACTACAAAGGCGCTCTCGACCTTATCCGGAATTACTGGGGTGGTATGATTGATATGGGCGCCACGACTTTCTGGGAAGATTTTGATATTTCGTGGATGGAAAACGCGTCCCGCATTGACGAACTTCCCAAAAAAGGGAAAAAAGATATCCATAAAGATTTCGGTGAACATTGTTATAAGGGATTGCGCCATAGCCTGTGCCACGGCTGGGCAGCGGGTCCCACTGCTTGGCTGTCAGAACATGTTCTTGGTTTCAAGCCGCTTGAACCCGGCTGCAAAAAAATCATTATTGAGCCCCATCTCGAAAATTTGGAATGGGTAAAAGGCTCTCTGCCGACCCCTTATGGCGTAATAACTGTCAGCCACAAAAAAGACAAAGACGGAAAAATAAAAACCGAGGTGAGCGCTCCGGAAGAAATAGAAATTATTTTGTCATAAAATTTCTTAAAGAAATTCCGTGTTTTTGAAAAAAATGCAAAAAAGCATTGCATTTCCGAGAAAATCTTGCAATCCTGCAAAGGGTAGAATCAAGATTTTTGTGAAAAAAGACCTAAAATAGAAAGCGGCCGGCGTGTGCCGGCCGCATTCTATCGAGAAGAAACATGAAAAAGCAGTTGCATCACTAACTGCACTATATTATACAGCAATTGCTGTGCCAAAAAATATGGAAGACGGAAGACGAATAATTGATAATTGATAACCGATAACCAAATCTACCTTCTCTGCTTTTTCAAATATTGTATTGGAGTAACACCGGTGATTTTTTTAAATTTACGCGCAAAATACCCGCAGTTTTCAAAGCCAGAACTGGTACACACTTCAATAACTTTAGCATCCGTTTTTTCTCTCATCATTTCCGCTGCTTTTTCTATGCGAATATGAATCAAATAATCTATAGGAGAACTTCCGGTGATTTTTTTGAAAGTTCTGCGGAAAGTAGTTTCAGGCAACTTTGAAATCTTGCTTAATGTAGATATTCGCAAGTTCGACAAGGAATTTGAAGCTAAACGTAGTCACAGTCGGGGCTGTATGCTATTTTAAGTTAAAATTTTCTGACCTACATTATTAATGCTTATTCCAAAATATTTTATCACCTCCTCTTTCATTTCTGTCAGCTTTTCTACTCGGGTTGCTTTTACACATGCTAAATCTATTGTGCCAACGTGAACTTCTTTTAGCATTTCCCATATTTCGTTCCAACTTTCTCGCTTGTCAACCGCATTATCTTTTTTATGGCGCTTTTGCCAAAAAAGTTTTGTCCTTTTCTTGAATTCATGCCAGACATTGTATGAAAGATAACATAAAAATATATGACCCCGTATTCGATGCTCTTTGCGATGAAATATCGGGCGCGTCCCTATTCTAATCGTTTTTAACATCCGTATTACTCTTTCTACTTCGGCAAGATTCATATACTGCTTTTTAATTTTTTCTGTCGGCGCTTCTGTTTTTCAACTTCTTTCCCATTTAGTAAAAAATGAGCAGAAAGATTTTTTTTAAGTCAAAATGATTAATAGATTTTAAGTCATAAAATTCATAACAAATCTAAATTCCCCTTGCCCCCTTTAGGAAGGGGGGACTATGTCAGAAAAAAAGCAAGACAAATTTGGGACAGAACAATTTTTAAATCATCTTGTAAATCCTATAAATTCCCGAAGTACTGCGCTATCGGGACAAGCCTGTCAAATAAATTGTGAAAGTTTGACTTTTTTTGTAGTAATCTGTACAATATAAGTATGAAAACAACTGTATCTGAAAAAGGACAAATTACCATTCCTAAACTTATACGCGATTTGCTGGGATTAAATCAAGGAACTATTATTGATTTTGAAGTTTCTCACAGTAAGTTGGTAGGAAGAAAAATTGTAACAACAGACAAAATTTCTGCCTGGCGTGGGAAAGGCAAATTACCTGTCGGCAAATCTGTTGATGATTACTTAAAGGCGGTGCGCGGTGATTACAGCAATTGACAGCTCGGTCTTGCTTGACGTAGTTTGCAATGACCGCCTATATGCCGACAAGTCAGAAACGGCATTGCGGGTTGCTTCTGCCGAAGGATCACTTATAATCTGTGAATGTGTCATTGCGGAAATACGTCCGGCATTTCATCCATCCCAATTCAATCAATTTATTGAAGACTGGCACTTGACATTTGTTCCTTCATCGATGGAAAGCGCGGTTTTAGCCGGCAAGAATTTTTCCAAATATTTAAAACGCGGAGGAAAATCTGTCAATATAGTTCCGGATTTTTTTATTGGAGCGCACGCAGTATATCATGCCAATCGTCTTTTAACACGTGACCGCGGGTATATGCGCGATTATTTTTCCGGTTTAAAGTTGATGCAACCATAATTTAAGTCAAAATAATTGACTTTTAATTCTAAATTTGTTTAAAAAAAAAACAAATTTCCACTTTTAGATTTTGCTGGAACGTCCGGCGCGAAAAAAATAAAATATGTCAACAAATACTGAACTATCAGCTGTTTTTTCACGAATTGCCGATATCCTTGATATTCAGGGCGAAAATACTTTTCGGATCAGAGCTTATCGGAACGCCGCTCAAATAATTGCCGGCCTTTCCGAACCGGTTTCCGATTTGATTTGCAAGGCGGATGAAAAAGGAGAAAAAATTCCGGGTATTGGCAAAGGGCTTCATGATAAAATTATTGAATTTTGCAAAACAGGTAAAATTAAAGAGTATGAAGAGCTGCGCGCTTCGATTCCAACAGGGCTTATTGAAATGCTCGATATTCAATCTTTCGGGCCTAAACGGGTCAAGCTGGTTTATAACAAACTCGGAATAGATTCGGTGGAAAAACTTGAGAAAGCTGCCGCGGAAGGAAAAATCCGCGTGCTTGACGGTATGGGGGAAAAAAGCGAGGAAAAACTCCTTAGAAGCATTCGCGATTTCAGAACTCTTCAGACTGACAGAAAACCGTGGGAGGAAGCCGACAAAATCCTTAAACCTTTTCTGGTTTATTTAAGAAAAATAAAAGAAATAGATAAACTTGAGCCGGCTGGAAGTTACCGCCGAAAAAAATCAACTGTTGGTGACCTTGATATTCTCGCGACTATTTCCGGCGACCCCATTCCGGTAATAGATGCTTTTGTGAAATACCCCGAAGTAGAAGAAATTCTTGCCCAGGGGTCAACAAAAGCAAGCGTAATTTTAAAACAAAAAATCCAGGCGGATTTGAGGGTTGTCGAACCGGAATCTTTTGGCGCCGCGCTTCAGTATTTTACAGGTTCCAAGCAGCATAATATTGGGCTTAGAAAAATAGCTATGGAAAAAGGGTTGAAGTTGAGCGAGTACGGCGTTTTCCGCGGTGCAGAAAAAATAGCCGGAGAAAATGAAGAGGGAGTTTATTCGGCTCTCGGCCTTAAATGGCCCCCGCCGGAAGAAAGAGAGTAAATTTTTTTGAGTTTTGAAATTAGATATTAGAAATTAATTGTCCTTTTTGTCCTTTCAGTCTTTTCTCCTCATTTCATACAAAGCGATTGCGGCAGCAGCGTTTACATTCAACGACTCAACATTATTTTCCATCTTTATCGAAAAACTTTCGTAGCGATTTCGAATTTCTTCCGGCAACCCGTGCGGTTCATTTCCAACTACTAAAATACTTTTATTTTTTTCAGAACTAATAGTATTTTTTCCGTCAGCGGTTAGAACCGCGACAATTTCTTTTCTTTCGTCAAGATAACTTTTAATCTCTCCAGTTGAGCAGAAACACAAGTTAGCGGAGAAAATTTCGCCCGAGGTAGCGCGGACAGTCATAGGATGAAAAAAATCTACTGAAGGTTCCACAGCGAAAATATCATTAAATCCAAAAGCCACCGCCGACCTGATAATGCTACCCATGTTTCCCGGAGATTGTAACTGGAATAAAACTACTTTTTTAGAATTATTATTTATTTCGGACCGGCTTTTTGTTTCTTTTTTTCTGACTACAGCGCCAATTCCTTCGGGATGTTTAAGAACGGAAAATTTATTAAAACAGTCACGGCTGTATTCAACAATTTTGCAGTTTTTGTCTTCAGCGGCTTTAATAGTTCCGGCAAAATTTGACAGAGCATCATCAGAAACAGCAACTTCCTGAATTTCCCAGTCTGAGTTCAAAGCGGCATCAACACAATTTTTGCCTTCCGCCCAGAAAATACCGAGCTCGTTGCGGAACTTACGTTCCTGCAGGCTTCTAATTTTTTTTATTTTAGGATTTGTTTTGCTTGTGATCATGGGATTAGGTGTCGGTCATCGTTTTTTTCGGCCAGCTGAGCAGGGGAACTATTTGACGACCTTCGTGCTTGGGCTCCTAATTCATAACGTTCTTCTGTGGGCCATTTATGCGAAAGGTCACAAATCTCAATATGTGAAATACAAAGTTTTTGACAAACTTCTAAATCTTCAACTTTCAAAAACATAGTTTTTTCTCCAAAATTATTGCCCCCCCGACACCTGACACCTCACTCCAGTATTTCCCCTTTATAAGGGTATTTTAAAAAAGTTTTACAATAGTTTCTTAAAAGTTCAGAATCAAACTTAATTTTTTGCGAGGCATGGTAACATTTTATCGCCATGTCTCTTTGGTTCATCATGTCGTAAACGGTTCCCTGCCTTAAGAGCGACCACGCCTGGTAATGCGGCTTGTTTTCCGCAAGTTTATAAGCTGAAGCAAAGTTGGCAAGCGCTTTGTAATAGTTGGATTGCGCGGTGTTAATTAACCCGAGTTCATAATATTGGTCAACGAGCAGGCCGTGGACATAAAACCTGTTATCATTTTCGATTTTTCGCAAATTATTAGTGGCAGATTTATAAGCTTCGGAATAAAGGCGCTGCTCAACAAGTATTTTTTGTTTCAATGTGGCGAGGAAAAAATTGTCAGGAAATTTTCTTGACAGTATAGAAACAACTTCAAGCGCCCGGTCAGGTTCTCTTTCCCAAAGGAAAGCAGCCGCAAGAAGCATCTGGGCTTCCGCCCTGACAAAGACGGCATTAGAGGCAGCGTCTTCAAGCCTTTCTAATCCCTGTTCTTTGCTTGTCGGCTCAATAAACAAAGTGGCGAAATAACGGATGTACCAGGGCATATAAGAGACATAAAACTTGTACGCTCCTAAAATCATATTAGCGTCTGCGCGCGCCTCTTCAAAAGCCCCGGCCTTGTTAATTTGATTTAATCCGTGCTTGAGCCATCTCAAAGAAGAAATGTAATTTTCCTGTTTGCTTTCAAGGTATGATTTAAGAAGAAAGGCTTCGCCAGCAAAGAAATTTGACCACGGTTCGTTAGTTGAAAAGGCTGTTCTCAAAGCGGCTTTTAACGCATCATCAATATACAGTTGAGTTTTTCTTTCAAGTTTTTCAGATGAGCCATCAAGTGTTTCGCGCCCGATAGTTGTAACAGCAAGATAGATAAAACTTGCAGGGCAATTGGATGAAGTTTCTAAAACAGAATCAAAGTAATAATCGGCTTTCTCAAATTCAAGGTTATATAGATTATTAATTCCAGATAGAAGGCAACTTAAAGTTTCGGGGGCAAAATATTTTTCTTTTGTAGAGGCAAAAGCAGCATTTATTAATAGAAGAAAAAGAAATGTTTTTAAAAAGGTTGGCATTCTGGGAATGAAATTCTAATTTTTTTATTAATCTAATTTCTAATTGACCTAATTATGGTTTGCTCGAAAAGGGGTAACGCCGGGAATTCGCGAATTTTACTGTAGACGCCGGTTGCCACCGGCGTTTTTCGGGAAACAATTGTTTGCGATTTCCGCGTTTTGTACGAAAAGGTTGCGAATTATACGTTTTTCTCTTATAACGCGGATAGCAATCCGCGGCTACACTTGGGTTTTGGCATCAAATATCCTTTTCGAGCGGCGTCTAATTAACCTGATCAAGCACCAAAATCCAATGACCAAAACCCTATCCCGCAAAAGCGGGATTGTTTATTTCTTTTTCATATTTATTGGTTATTTTTTAGGTCAATTAGAAATTAGATCAATTAGATCAATTAACATTCGACCTTTCCGCTTATTTAAACTCCTTCCTGTGCCTCATGTTGGGAATATTAAGGGCTTTTCGGTATTTCACAACTGTTCTGCGAGCTATAGGAATGCCTTCTTCGGTTAATAATTGAGCGAGTTTTTCATCACTGTAAGGATTTTGTTTGTCTTCAGCCTCAACAATTTCACTGAGCTTCGCTTTGGCGGCGTTGGTAGAAACTCCGTTGCCCTCTTCTCCGGAAATATTTGAACTGAAAAAGTAACGCATTTCGTAAATTCCCTGGGGAGTGTCCATGTATTTTCCGTTTACAGTGCGGCTTACTGTAGCTTCATGAACGCCGACTTCCTCGGCAACAGTTTTCATGCAGAGCGGCTTGAGGAAAGTAGGCCCGTTATTAAAAAAATCCTTTTGTTTTTCCACTATAGCTTCGGCGACGGCAAGGATAGTTCGTTTGCGAAACTCTAAGTTGTTAACAAGCGCTTCTCCTTCATTAATTTCCTTCTTTATGTATTTTAGATTTTGTTTGTCCAGCGACTTGTCTTTTGCCATTTTTTTTATCTTGGGATTAACCCTGATGTAGGGCAAAAGGTTGTCGTTGGTTTCAACGTTAAAAGAACCGTCTTCTTTTCTCGTTACAATTATATCCGGATTAATTACTACTGCATTATCCGTAGACAAATCGCGTCCCGGCTTGGGGTCTAATGTTCCTATTTGATGAACAGCGTCCTTGATATCATCCATTGTCCGCCCGAGCTTTTTAGAAATAATTTGAAGCTGGTTGTGAATAAGTTCGTTGTAAAAATCTGAAATAATCTGATACGCTAATGAATCATGCTTACCCATTCTTTCAAGCTGTATCAGCAGGCATTCCTGTAGGTCTTTGGCTCCGATTCCCGCGGGATAAAAAGTCTTAAGGATTCCAATTAATCTTTCTACTGTTTCCGGAGGCTCTTTTATTTCTTCAGCAATTTCCTCGTAATCCTCTTTAAGAAAACCATTGTTGTCAAGACTTCCAATTAAGTATTGAAAAATTTCGTTTTCTTTCTCCGATAAGTCAAGGTTGATATACTGCTCACGAAGGTCGTCTGAAAGGTTATGCCTGACCGAAACTGACTGAAGTTTGTAGTTATACCATTCATCCTGCTTGGGAGAATACTCATGATATGAAGCTGATTCCAATCCGTGGCGGGAATAATTCTCTTGCGATTCATAATAATCTTTCCAGTTTTCGTCTTCGGAGGTCATGTAATCAAGCTCTTTTTCGCACGCTTTTTCTTTGGTAAGAGTGTTCTGAGAAATTTCCCTTTCCGATTCTTCTACTGTCTGGTTCCTTACCTCGTTCTGTGCGGAAACGTCCTGTTTGTCAGGATTGAAGTCTTCAAGCTCCTGTGAATCGGGATTGTCGCGGATAGGATCGTATTCTTCAAGAGTTGGATTGGTTGCAAGCTGAGCGTCAATAAGGGATTGTAACTCCATCGACGTTGTCTGCAGCAGTTTTAACGACTGCTGAAGTTGAGGAGCAAGCAATTGCAGCTGCTGCTGTCTGAAATCCATTGAAAGTTGAGCGCTCATATAATTTACTTAATTATTTTTACCGGTAAATTATAACAAAACCAAATTCTAAATGTCAAATAACAAACAACAAAAATTGTAAGACAGGGGCGCCGCGCCCGGAGAATTTCGGGAATTCCTGGTTCCATCCTGTCGATTTAGACAGGCAAGATGCCTCCTATATTGCCATTTCTCCCTCCAGCGCTCGCAGAGCGCGGCAGGGAGCTTGCTGCACCCCATTTCTCCATTTCCACTTTCTACTTGACTTTTACTTAAAACTTTGTTTTAATTATTAAAAAGAGCAAATTACAAAATGAAGATAGGAGTTTTAGGAGGCACTTTTGACCCTGTACATAATGCCCACATTGCTATTGCAAATGAAGCGGTCAAGCAGCTTTTGCTGGATGAAGTGATTTTCATTCCTGCATGGTCAGCCCCGCATAAAACGGATAATTTATCAGCAATTGGGCGCGCGTGCCATCGGCTGAAAATGCTTGAGCTTGTCTTGGAGGATTACGACAATTTCTTTGTAAGCGATATAGAAATAAAGCGCAAAGGAATTTCTTATACTTATGACACATTGGAAGAATTAAAAAAAACTTATGATAACAGGGCGGAACTTTTTCTTTTAATCGGCTCGGACAATTATTTGATTTTTGACAAATGGCGGAATTTCGAGAAAATTCATGAAGTTTCAACAGTTGTTGTTTATAAAAGGCCGGGCAGTTGCCCCTCGGAAATAAAGCCGCCCTTTAAAGTCCTTGAAGGGAAAGAACTTGAAATTACTTCTACGCTTATCAGGGAAAAAGTTGCTAATGGAGAATCTGTTAGTCAGCTTGTGCCCGCTAAAGTTGAAGACTATATAATTACTAATAATTTGTATAAGGAATAATTTGCAAAATAAAATATCTAAAGATACAAAAGAATTGTTAAAAACTTGTGTTAACCTGCTTGAAGATAAGCATGTAATAGATATCAAAGGTTATGATGTTCGCGGAAAGTCGTCTATTACAGATTTTTTTCTTATTGGTTCTGTTAGGAACGACCGGCAAATGAAAGCCGCGGGTGGAAACCTTATTAGACAATTAAAAAAACTCGGGATTAAATCTTCTCATAAAGATGGTGAAATGGATAATACATGGGTGGTTCTTGACTATATTGACTGTATTATCCACCTTTTTACCATAGAAACAAGGGGGCATTATAAAATTGAAGATTTGTGGGAAGGATGCGAGATAGAAATAAGAGATTAGAGATTGATCGTCCGACCTTTTGACCATTAGACCTATTGACTTTCAATGAAACCATATGAAAAAGGAACACTTTTCGTAATTACCGCTCCTTCCGGCGCGGGAAAAACTACTTTAAGGGATTATTTGCTGGAAACTCATCCCGACTTGTATTTTTCTGTCTCGGCGACTACGAGGCGCCCGAGAAAAAATGAAATTATTCATAAAGACTACCATTTTATTACTCCAAAAGAATATAAAAAACACTTAAAAGAAGGTAATTTTCTTGAGCATGCAGAAGTCTTTGGAAATTATTATGGAACGCTTAGAAAACCGATAGAGGAATGCCTGGAAAACGGGCAAAATGTTTTGCTGGACGTTGATACTAAAGGAGCTCTACAGGTAAAAGAAAAAATTCCGGAAGCAATGCTTATTTTTATTGAGCCGCCTTCAATGGAAGAGCTTGAATCACGGCTCCGCGGCCGGGGAACAGAAAGCGAAAAAGTTATTAAAAGACGCCTTAAAGAAGCTCAAGTAGAAATGGATAAACGCCACTTGTTTGATTATATTGTCGTAAATGATAATCTCGAGCAGGCGCAGAAAGACTTAGATGCTTTGATGTATCCCTAATGTAGGGCAAGTTTCCAGCCTGCTATAAGTGCAAGAGTAGCCGCGGATTGCTATCCGCGTAATTTGGTGAAAAGCGCAAAAGTGTGAAAGTGTGGAAGTGTGGAAAGTCGGTTTACAAACCCCTAACCCCCATTGGTAAGGGGGAATAAACCCAAAATCTTAACCCGGCATTCGCCCCGAAATTCTCCGGGCGCGGCGGGCTCTAAAGCGAATCAAAAATCAAAAATCAATAATTCTTCAAACCCATCTTCCCATGTATCCTTCAGGCGCTTTTATTTCACCGCGTTTAACTCTTGCCCGGAGCTCCTGCCCGAAGTGAAGAAATCCGGGAGGTTCTTCGCAAGCTATGCAAGCCAAAGGGTCAGGATTATCAGACCTGTACTCTTCAAACCACTGATGCATTTTTTTTAGAAGATTGCGGATTTGTTCAGGCTCATTTTTTGCCTGGTTTTGAATTTCAGCGGGGTCGTGTTCTATGTTATAAAGCTCGGTGTTGTCAAAGTTCCAGAACCCGTTGTGCCATGTACGATTTAATTTCCAGTTATTTGAAATCAGAGACCTTTGAACTGTGTATTGGGCGTGGCCGCAAACAACATAGTCCCTCCCGCCCAAAGAGTCTTCCGCGCACAGGTCAATTATCGATTTTCCGTCATAACCCACGGGAACATCCAGTCCGAACATTTGGCAAATTGCAGGTGAAAGATCCAGCCCGTAGCAAAGCCCTTGCATAACCGAATCTGGTTCGATGAACCCCGGAGCTTTTATTATCAAAGGTATTCTTACACAATTGAAATGAGTTGAAATGTGTCCAAAGTAACAGCCGTGCTCTCCAAGAAGAACGCCATGGTCGCTTGAAATAATTATTGCGGTATTATTTTCTATTTGTAATTTTTCCAGCAATGAAATTATTTCGGATACAGCTTTATCAACCCGCATGATTCGAATATCATAGTTATAAAGAAGTTTCCAAATGGCTTCTCTGGTTGAAGCCCTGTGAACCCTTGGAGAAAAAGCGGCGTGAAGTTCGCGGTGCTTTGAAAATTCTTCTTCATGGATTCCCGGCTCGGAAGCATAAGACTCCAACTCTATTTCATATTCTAATTCTTCTTCTGTCAATGGAGAATCTATTTTGGAGCACAGGTCGTTGTAGTTAAGGTAAAGATAAAAATTTTCTGCTTTGTTGTCTTCGAGCCATGGAACAGCCAGCCGGTTAATTTCCCGGGATTGAACTTCCTCGGGATTTTTATTTTTCCATGGGTCATGAACTTCGGACCAGCCGGCGTAAAACCAGCGTGCAGGCTGTCTTCCGAACGGAGTAATAGCGGCGGTTTTTATTCCGTTAGCAGATAAGTATTCAGGAAGCAAAGGCCTTGGGGCAGAATTTCCTATCTCACTTATAGGTGTATGTTTTAAAATAACATCAGAGATCAAACCGTCGGAAACAATGCTGTTTTTCAGGCCGAACCTACCGGAGAAGAATGCTGCTCTGGCTCCGGCTGTTGTCGCATCAGAAGAAAAGGCTGACAGGCATTTCAACCCTTGCTTGGATAGAGAATTTATTGCGGGCGAAGTAGGGCGCGTATAGCCATAACATTCCAGATGGTCGGCGCGTAAACTGCCTATATCAAAGTGAATTATTTTCATGCGTATATAGTATACAAAAAATCAAAAAAAAAGTCACGTTCAATTGTATTATACTTCTGTTTTTGTTATAATACACAAAAAACCGTGAAGTGTTGGAGTGTTGGAGTGATGGGCTGCAATACTCCAGCGCTCCAATATTACAATACTCCATTATTGATTTATGAAAGTTTTTGCGTTTAGAGGAGGCGTTCATCCGCCGGATTATAAAGAGTTTTCAAAAGACAGGCCTATAGAAGTTTTTCCCCCGCCGGAAAAAGTTAGAGTTCCGTTGTCGCAGCACCTTGGCGTCACGGCTAGCCCGGTCGTTCAAAAAGGTGACGAAGTTGCCGCTGGACAGATTATCGGGCAGCTGAAAGGATTTGTCTCGGCAAATGTCCATTCGCCGGTCTCCGGAAAAGTCACAGCTTTGGCTGATGTCCAGTTGGCTTCGGGGCTTATGTCCCAGGGAGTAGAAATCCAATCAGATGGCCAGGACAACTTTTCCAGTGGCTTAGCTCCTTTGGGAAATATTAATAAAGAGTCCGTTGTGCAGGCTGTGAAAGACGCGGGAATTGTCGGAATGGGCGGGGCAACTTTTCCCGCTCATGTTAAACTGCAGCCCCCGGGAGATAAAATAATATCTCTCCTGATTCTTAATGCCGCGGAATGCGAACCTTTTCTAACCTGTGATTACCGGCTAATGCTTGAAGAGCCTGATAGAATTATACGCGGCGCAGAACTGCTTATGGTTGCTCTCGGAATAAATAAGTGTATAATTGGAATTGAAGACAACAAGCCTGAAGCTGTGGAAGTAATTCGCGCCACAATTGAAGGCCGTGACAATATCTCCGTTCAACTTTTAAAAACTCATTATCCGCAGGGAGGAGAAAAACAGCTTATTTATGCTCTTACCGGAAAAGAAATTCCTTCCGGCGGATTGCCGATGGACGTCGGTTGTGTTGTTCATAATGTTGGAACTGCTGCAGCTGTCGCGGATGCCGTCGACAAGGGCCTGCCGTTAATTGAGAGAATTCTGACTGTAAGCGGAGACGCGGTTTCAAATCCTTCTAATTTTAAAGTTAGGATAGGAACTCCTATTAGCGAAGTGTTAAATGCCGCTGGGCTCGACGAAGAAAATTGCGCGAAAATAGTTCTCGGAGGGCCTATGACAGGAATGGCTCAGGCAAACCTTGAAACAACTGTAACTAAAGGCACATCGGGAATTCTTGCCTTGACCAAAAATTGGGTTAGTGAAAAACTGCCGGATCCGTGCCTAAGATGCGGCCGATGTGTTGATGTTTGCCCTGTCGGGCTTGAGCCAACGGAAATAGAAGCGTTTGTAACGAAAAAAGATATTGAAGGCTTGAAGAAATCTAATGCCCTGGATTGTATAGAATGCGGGTGCTGCGCCTATGAATGCCCGTCGCGCCGCTCTCTGGTCCATTCTATCAGGCATGGAAAAGCACAGCTTACCGCTCTTAGAAAAGCAACATAATGTAACCGAAATCTATGATTTTGATTTGTTATTTTCAATCGACGTTTTTTGTTGATTGCAATAAACAAAAAATAGTGAATAGTCTTTAAATTTATATTTTTTAGAAAAATATAACAATGATAAAATACAAAGAATTTAATGTTAATTTCTCTGCTCCGTTAAAAACGATTGACGTGAAAACTTTAAGCGACTATGCCGGGCATTTTAACGAAAATGAAATTAAAATAGTTCCTAATTGTGCTGCTGCAAAAGTATTTTTAAGAGAAATTGATTTAAAATATGCAAAAAAACTTTGCAGGCAATATTCAGGAAATGCCAGTAATATTATTAATAATATTATTGTTGAAATAGAAAAAATAAAAAGTTACGGCCTTAAAGGTTCAAAAAGAATTTATGTTGATTATGATAAAGAGAGAAAAGTAAAAAACAGGGCTGAAAAAGAAGAAAAAAGAGGGCAGTTTTATTATACTGCTGATAATGAATTTAAAAAAGAAGTTAACGATGTCCCTGCGAAATATACTAATAAAATTATTTGTGGAGCCAGTGAATCTGTCTTGAAAAAATTGCCCGACAATTTCATTGATTTGATTTTTACTTCGCCGCCTTATAATTTTGGATTAGAGTATAATGGATCGGCTGATGACCATGTTTGGGAAAACTACTTTTCTAAATTATTTGCCATTTTTGATGAATGCGTGAGAATCTTAAAATATGGCGGAAGAATAATTGTTAATGTTCAACCTTTGTTTTCCGATTATATCCCGACTCATCATATTATAAGCAATTATTTTATGAAAAAGAAATTAATTTGGAAAGGTGAAGTTTTATGGGAGAAGAATAACTATAATTGTAAATACACGTCTTGGGGAAGTTGGAAAAGGCCGAGCAGCCCTTACTTAAAATATACTTGGGAATTCATAGAAATTTTTTGTAAAGGTAATTTAAAAAAGACCGGGCAAAAAGAAAATATTGATATTACGGCGGACGAATTTAAAAGTTGGGTTACGGCAAAGTGGTCAATTGCGCCTGAACGAAATATGAAAAATTTTGATCATCCGGCTATGTTTCCTGAAGAACTTGTTTCGCGTGTTTTAAAATTATTCAGTTTTAAAAACGATTTTGTTTTAGACCCATTTAATGGAGTGGGTACTACAACAAAAATAGCGCATAATCTGCAAAGAAAATATCTTGGTATTGATATTAATAAAGAATATTGTGAAAAAGCTGAAGAACGAGTAAATTATTTATTATGAAAAAGAAACTATAATATTACAGTTAAAAAATCTTGAAAAAGGTTTTGTTCATGGGAAAAATCTACTTGCTAAAGTTGACAATATTTTTGTGTTAAGAAAGCAAAAAAGAATTAAGACAACCGGTAAACAGAAACCAATAGCGGCTGATGTAATTGAAGCTATTTATACCGAAGTAAAAAATCATTTAAAATCCGACTGGCGAAATGTGAAAGATAATATTGAGAAATTCGGGAAAATAAAAATTTGAAACCTAACACCCGAAACTAGACACCTGAAACCTAAAACTTAAAACTATGCTTATATCTTATAACTGGTTAAAAGAACTTGTAGATTTTTCTTATTCGCCCGAAGAACTCGGTAGAATTCTTACCGATCAGGGAATGACCGTTGACGGCATGGAACGTGTGGGATTTCCTTACGAAAAAGTAGTTGTTGGCGAAATTGTTGAAGTGGAAAAACATCCCGACGCCGAAAAACTTACTGTGCTAAAAGTTAACGCCGGAACAGACGATCTTCTTCAAATAGTTTGCGGCGCGCCGGGTGTTGCGCCGGGGCAGAAGGTTCCTGTAGCGCTTGAAGGCGCTGTGCTTGGCGACTTCAAAATTAAAAAAACAAAGCTGCGCGGAGTGGACTCTTGCGGAATGTGCTGCGCGGCAGACGAACTTGCTATCTCGAATACTCACGATACTTTACTTAACCTTGACGAAAGCCTGGAAGTAGGCACACCTTTTGAAAATATTCTTAAAGGTGAAGATTATATTTACGATCTTGACATAACCGGCAACCGCCCGGACTTGCTCAACCATGTAGGCATTGCCAGGGAAATCGCAGCCCATCTTGCTTTTGAATCGGGAAGTTCTTCGCCTTACGAACCGCCCGAAATTTCTTATAAAACTTCAGATGAGAATGTTGAAGATAAATTCAGTGTCAGGATTGATGATGAAAAGCTTTGCCCGAGGTATACTGCCCGCCTGGTCGAAAATGTTTCTATTAAACCTTCACCGTTATGGATGCAGGCAAGATTGTTCCGCCTTGGAATGAGGCCGATTAATAATATTGTTGATATAACAAATTATGTTCTCCTGGAGTATGGACATCCGCTTCACGCGTTTGATGCCGACAAAATTGCCGGGAACGAAATTATTATCCGCCGCGCGAATAAAGATGAAAAAATTATTTCTCTTGATGATGTAGAACGTGAACTTGATTCCGAGATGCTGCTTATTTCAGACAAAGAAAAAGGAATAGCCCTTGCGGGAGTAATGGGCGGAGCGAACTCCGAAGTTCATGAAAACACAAAGAATATATTAATTGAAAGCGCATATTTTGACGGTCCTAATATCAGAAGAACCGTGAAACTTTTAGGGCTTGAATCAGAATCTTCTTACCGTTTTGAAAGGAATGTCAGAGGCGCCGCAGCTGCCGCAAGCGCGAGAACAGCTGAGCTGATCGTTAAATATGCAAACGGTATCGCTCTAAAAGGAATAATCGACAATCAAAAATCAAATAATCCCCCTTTGAAGGGGGAGCCCGAAGGGTGGGGGATGTTAACTGTCGATTACAATCGCTGTATTTCGTTGCTTGGGCTGGACATCCCGAAGGAAAAAGGAATTAACGCGCTTTCGGTTCTTGGATTTGCTGCAGAAGAATCCGGCGACAAAATCAATATTACTATTCCCGAGCACAGAGTAGACATAAGCGAATGGCCTGACATAGCCGAGGAGCTTGCGAGAATTGTTGGTTATAATTCTATCCCTTCAGATATAAACGTAAAATTCAGAAGCGAGAAACAGCAGTCGAAAATCTTCCAATGCAGGAATTCCATCCGTAATGTTTTTTCAGGGATAGGATTATATGAAGCATACAATCCCAGCCTTGTTTCCAAAGAGCTTCTGCTTTCCGCGGGGTATCCCGAAACAGCTAAAGAATGCAATACAGTCCAACTGGCAAATGCTTCAACTCATGAACAATCTGTTATGAGGACAGTATTAAGCCCAGGTTTATTGAGAAATCTGCAGCATAATATCGCCCACGGAGCAAAATCTTTAAAAGTTTTCGAAATAGGAAAAGTTTATTCACCTGAAAATGATGGAGAAGGCTTCGTTGAAAAAGAAAAACTGGGGATGCTGCTTTGGGGAGATAAATCTGATGTAGGCTGGTGGCAAGACAATGGTGAGTTTGAGTTCTCCGACGGAAAAGGCCTGCTGGAGCTGCTTTTTGGAAAACTGAATTTTCCCGCGCCTGTTTTTGAAGAACATAAAATCGATGGTTGCCATCCCGGAAGAACTGCTCTTATTAGAGCGAGAAACAAAAAAGAACTTGGCTGGATTGCTGAACTTAATCCGGGAATGCTTCGGGCTCTCGACATAGAAGGAAGAGTCGTTGCCGCGGAAATAGATGTTGAAATATTGTCAAAAATGAGTTCGAAATCGGTCAAGTTCAAGCAGCTACCTAAGTTTCCCGCGTCAACTCGGGATATCGCTTTTGTTATTTCTGAAAAATATTCTAATGATGAAGTCTGTGAAACCGTTGATAAATTAAAAATTAATTTTCTCGAATCGGTTTCATTGTTTGACCTGTATCATGGCGAACAAATTCCTGAAGGCATGAAAAGTATGGCTTACCATTTTGTTTACAGGGCGCCCGACAGAACTTTAACTGACAAGGAAGTAGATAAATTCCACGAGAAGATAGTTAAGGAATTAACTGATAAATTGAAAGCAGAAATTAGAAGTTAGAGATTAGAAAAATTTGGCTTTGTGTAAAAATGAGTGGGTAATAATATACGAGAAATTGCCAAAATTGACTAATACTAATATGCCGTAGGTTGTAGCCGACCTCGCTGAGGTCGGAGATAAGTTCCAAATTGCTCATATCCCCCTTTGCAATAGTCGGGCTACAAAAAAAGGGAAATTAATAATCCGACCTCAGCGAGGTCGGCTACAAAAGGAATTCAAAATAATATAAAGTATGCCAAAGCAAGCTAAAAAAACGGAAGATTATTTGATTTACCCGCTCGTTTTTGCACAAAGCCAAATTTTTCAATCAACATTTTTTGTCGATTACATTCGACATTTTCTGTCGATTGAAACATCGTAACCTTAAAAACCTTAAAAAAAAAATAGAAACTATAAACTATAAATTTGTCCCGATGTATTTCTATCGGGACTAATTTTCTCCCTACTTATGAACTTTAAAAAAATTATATTTTTTTCTTTTCTAATTTTATTTTCGGCTTCTATTTATGCTGAAGAAAAAGTAGAAGTTTCCGTTACTGTCAACGAAACAAACCTGACTTCTGAAGTCGAAAAGGATGTATTTGAGGAAATAGGAACACGTGCTAATAATTATTCTGAAAAGCTGCCTTCGTGGATGAAAACAAAAATTTTCAATGTTGAATTATGGCATATTATTATTGCTTTTTTATTTATTCTTTTCGGGTTTATTCTCAAAAAAATAAACAATTCAATTTTTAAACACTACGAATTCGATCCATCAGATAAATCAGTTTACGCGTTTGGCAAAACTATTGTTTCAGCGATTAGCAAGCCGTTAGGCACTTTTTGGCTGCTAATTGGAGTCGCGTTAGCAATCTCAATACTTCCGTTGCCGACAGAGCCAAATATAAAGAAACTAACTTTCAATATTCTGAAAATAGGTTTTAGCTGTTTATTTATTTGGTTTTCATTCCGCTTAATCGACATTATTTCCTTGCATTTTGCTTCTTATGCGAATTATACAAAATCGAAACTGGACGACCAGCTTGTTCCTCTTATAAGAAAAGCTCTCAAGACCGTTGTAAGTATAATCACATTTCTTTGGATGGTTCAGCTTATGGGCTATAAGGTTTCCGCGCTTCTTGCAGGCTTGGGGATAGGAGGCCTCGCTGTTGCTCTGGCGCTTCAGGATACTCTTTCAAATCTTTTTGCTTCAATTATTATTCTTCTTGATCAGCCTTTCCGCATCGGTGATAGAATAAAAGTAGAAAGTGTTGATGGTGTAGTTGAAGAAATAGGATTGCGCTCGACACGCATAAGAACATTGTCAAAAACCCTCGTCTCGATTCCGAATAAAATTGTTGCGGGAACAACAATTGACAACGTTGACAAAATGCCGAAAAGGAAAGTTTCTCAGATTATAGGTGTTACCTATGAAACAACTGCTTCTCAAATGGAGCAGGCTCTCGCGGAACTTAAAAAAATAATATTTGAAGACGAAGGTGTTGATAAAGATTTTTATGTAGTCAGGTTCGTAGAGTTTGGAGAATCAAGCTTAAATATCGAAGTGATTTATTTTACTGTAAAAGTAGATTATGATGCGCATTTGGAAGTAAAAGAAAGAATTAATCTTGCGATTATGAGAAAAATCGAGGAACTCGGCCTGTCAATGGCTTTTCCGTCGAGGACTGTGTATATTAAAAATGAGCGATAACTCCACAAGTGAAACGCTGATTTTAAACTATAAATTTATCCGCGCTTTAGCGGGATTAATTTTCTCTCTTTATGTCAAAACATGAAAAAGACATTACCCTTGCATCCGCATGCGTACAAAAAGATGAAAAAGCATGGTCGGAACTTATTTCAACATATAGACGTGATTGCATAATTATAGCTCGCAAATTTGACATATCACATTGTTTCGATGAAGTTTTTTCCGAATTCATTTTAAAACTTCTTGGCAAACCAGGTCAAATAAAAGGCTCCATTGAACGTTACGATGGTTCTACATCATTAAAAACTTATCTGTCGGTAGTTTTTAGCCGGATTGTGTTGAGTTACCACAGGAAAAGAAAAACAAGAGGATTTGTTATCTTTTCTGATAAATCTGAAGAATTATATCAACCAATAGAGTTTGCAACAACAGAAAATGATTGCAATGCAGAACTTGCGGAAGCTATTGCTATGCTTCCCGAAAATGAGCGAACGCTTATAGAGTTATATTATTATCAAGAACTAAAATTACGACAGATTGCGGAACTTTTTCAGTGCAGTGAATCAAAAATAAGCAGACAATTTAAGAAAATTCATGAAAAGTTAAAAAGACTTTTGCAGTAAGCCGCATTTCCAAATGCGAGCACAAAATCTGTGATTTTGAACATCGGCACGAAACCATAAATGCCAAAAATTATATAAAAATAGAATTTTGCAAGAAAACTAATTGGCTTGCGTATATATAATGTTGGGCAAGCATCTTGCTTGCAGTAAGCCGCATTTCTAAATGCGAGCAAATAGAATCAATATGAAAACAAGCAACATAGAACAGCAGCTTCGCGATTATTATCGCGAAAAGAAAAACGAGCAATTGCCAACTGCAACGCCTGAAACCATTGACGATAACTTAATAGCAAGATATATCGAAGGCACTGCGAGTTTTGAAGAAGTTGAAGAACTTGAAACCCATGCGAAAACTAATGCTGAACTCAAAATGCTATTACAAACCCTGACTTCAACCGAACCGGCGGAACCCCGAGTTTCAAGTTTCAAGTTTCAAATTTCAAATATTTTCTCTTTTTCCAAACCGCAAACTATGATTCTTCTTCGGTGCGCGGCATGTCTTCTTATTATAGTTACCGGTTCATTTTTTATTGTTAAAAAAATAAAATCAACTTCCGAAACTGCCGGACCGCAAATTACGCTTCGCGGCGTAATAGCCTCAAATACCGTTTCCCGGTTACCAACAACCAATAAAAATGACAAAGTCAATTTTAAAAAACATTGAAAAAGTTTTTAGGTATGTCGCTGCTGCTGTTTTGATTTTGACCGTTGGAGTTTACATTGGTTCGCGCTCCAAAACTACTACAAAACTGATACTATCCCCGGGTAAAATCGACAAATCCAGATTCGGTGTAACAAACGGAATCTGTGTTCAGGCGGTTGATATTGATTCAAGTAATTTTACTCCAATTTCTCTCAAACTTTATGACAAATCTTGTGCTCTGTTTATCGGCATAGATGAATACGATTCATTGAAAACAGGGTTTGCCCCTCTCAAACAAGCTGTAACTGACACGGAAAAAGTTCGCGCGAAACTTGGTGAGTTTCAGTTCAACAGCATTGTGACGCTGAAAAATTCTCATGCTACCAAACAAAATTTGCTTAACAAAATGCGGATGCTTATGCGTGAAGCCGGTCCGGATGGAGCGCTATTTATCTATTTCGCGGGACATGGATACCGGCATCCGAAACTCAAAGGCAGAGGCTATCTCATTCCTTACGATGGTTCGCGAAAATTCCCGGCGCTTGATGATCGCAACATCTCCATGGCTTCTTTGCGCAAACTTGCGAAAGAATCTAATGTAAAACACGTTTTCATAACCTTAGACTGCTGTTATTCCGCGCTTTTTTGTTCGCGAGACGCTCCGGCTTCGTCAGGCGGCTCGCCGGATATTTATCGTTTGGCGCACCTTACCGCCGAACCCGTTATCAATGTTCTTGTCGCTGCCGGAAGAGATGAGCCCGGTGTAGACGGCCTATTCGCGGATGCTTTTATTGACGCGCTTGATATGTTCAAACAAAACGCGTTTGTTACCGCCGGCGATATTGCTTATCACATAAGCAGAGAAGTTCCCCGCCGCGCGAGGAAACTTTTTCGCGTGCAAAATACCGCTTCTACAAAACTTTTTCCCAGCTCCGGTGAATTCGTTTTCGCGAGAACAAACTCCGCGCCGGTTGCATATTCCCGTCCTGATCTTTCACTTATAAAAACTTTTAATTTTACAAATATTCAAGACCACACTGCGTTAAATATTTGCGATATTGACGATAACGGCGATCCCGATTTCCTGAAAGTCGGCGACAACGTAGTAGAAATATTGGACGATTCCGGCATGCTTATTTATAAAAAAACTTTCGATTTCAAGCCGGGGAAAAATCCGAAAAGACTTAAACTTTTCGTACTGGAAGATATTACTAAAAATGGTTGCAAAGAAATTGTTGTTGGCTTTACTATTTATTCTACTAATTGGGTTTATATTCTTGACCATCAATTACGCGTTATCAGAACTTTCTCTTGCCTTAATACGGTTTTCTCTAAACTCACAGTAAAAAAAAGTGATATTCTTAAAAATAATCTGGGAAAAATTGCCGATGAAGCTGCAAACAATTCTAAACGCCTTGCTAAAACATGGTTTCGCGATGATATCTGGGCTATCTCAAACCAATTCAAAGGCCTTGTCTGGATAATTGACGGAAATTCTGTAACTGTAGACTTATTTTTTGCGGCAATTAACGGAAAAAACAACGAAACTAATGCCGTAAGCCCGGAAAAACTTATTCGTTACCTGAAATTTAAATCTTTCTGGTGCGACAAAGAGCATTTTAATACTTTAAGCAATCACGGGATTATTTATTCCCAAAAAACCAGTGTTGATAGAATTGTGTTTGCCGATGTAAATGATGATTATTATCCCGATCTGCTTGTCTCGTTTTCCGCCGGCTATGGCTTGACGCCGCGGGGTATTGTCGCTTTTGATTTTAGAACATGCAAACCAATCTGGAGGTTCCCTACTGCTTCAGGCACCCAGTATCTTAACAGGGATTTTGATCCTGTTACTGGTGAAAAGGTAATTCTTCTTACTTGCGGCTCAAACGGAACAGGCTACAAAATGAATGACGGAACAGATGACAGTCATGCTTATGTTCATCTCATTAATCAAAACGGTAAACTTCGATGGCGGAAAGAAATCGGGGGTATCTTTAATTATGCTTTATCTCAATTCGCTGACCTTGATATGAATGGGGACGCAAATATTCTTGTCGCAACGTGGGGCGCCAGTTCAGCGGGACTTGGGCACATCGGGCGCTTGTGCTTATTGGATAAAAATTCCGGAAAGACTCTGGCGAATTTCAATGATAATCTTGGTATAGACAGCTTTGCGATTATTCCTGATTACGAAAACAAACAAAATACTGTCGCTGCCGGGTTGCGAAACGGCAAAATCGTTCATCTTGACTCGAAACTTCGTGAAATAAGTTCCGTTTCTTTTGCCGGCTCCTCCTCCCTTACAAATTCTGCCGACTGGTATGTGGAGCCTGCTCTTAAAGGCTTACTTCGCACATTTTACGGCGAGTTCATTGTCGTCTATTATACTGAAAGACAATCATACTATTCCGGTGTGAGAAGCGATATGGGACGCCATCCTTCCATAAAGCGCAACGAGCATCTTAAACTCTTAAACTTAAAAACTCTTGAGGAAGAATACAATATCCCCATCTGCATGAAAGAAGTTCCGAATATAGAACTGGAAAATGACAACAAGCACCTGCCTGTTATTCAGGACATCGACCAGGACGGCCAGGACGAAATTCTCGTTTATCACAAAGATCGGGTTAATGTTTATAAATTAACACTCGATTAAAAATAATGATTTCAAAATTCTTTCAAAAATTATTGCCTGTCATTATGATAATTGCCACCCCGCTTTTATCTGAAGAAGTAACGAAAAAGTTCAAAGACGAGCTTATAGCTTTATATAAAAAAGGTGAGTTTGATGAAGGAAGAAACATTATACAACAAAAACTTAATGCTGCTATTCAAAAGACTGGAACTAACAATGCCTATGTTGCGGGATTATATGACCAAATGGCTATGTCATATTATTATAATGGGAAATTTGAAGATGAACTACCTTATTATTACAAAGCCCTAAAGATTTGCAAAATTATTTACGGTAAAGCACATCATAAAACCGCTGAAATTTATTACGGGCTCGGAAACGTTTACAGGCTTATCGGGGAATACGACAAATCAGAATATTTTCATAATCTGGGTATTGAGTCATCTGAGCAAGCACTCGGTAGAATACATCCGGCAACCGCTAACCAATTAAATAATAAAGGGTTATTGTCTCATATTCAATGTAAATACGCAGAAGCGGAAAAACTATTCAAAGAAGCTTTTGACATTTACAATAAAACATTAGATACAAATGCTTTTCAAGTTACCTGGTCAATGAATAACATAGCTTCACTTTATTATTCTATGGGCAATTATGAGGCCGCTGAGCAACTTTTGAAGCGCGCCTTGAAATTGCGGATTCCTTTGATTAGTGAAAATAGTCATGATTCGCGTAAAATAAAATTTAAGCTCGCGAGCATTTATTCAAAACAGAAAAAATATGAAAAAGCTGAAAAAATATATTTGGAAAATATCGAATTTTATGACTCGCTGCTTTATCCCTCCGAAGGCAAAAACTTTAATTCAAAAAATTTAGCGAATCTATATTTTCTTCAAAAACAATATCATCTCGCTAAAAAATATGCTGATAAAGCTTATAAAGCAGCACTCGATTTTCATTCATTAAATCATATAGCAACTATGTCGGTTATTGTCTTACTTGGCGATATTAACTTTAAACTCGAAAAGTACGATGCTGCGGAAAATGAATATAACAAAGCTCTTAAAATATCTAAACTTCTCTTCGGTAAAAATAATCCGAATACCGCTAATATTATTGGAAAGCTCGCAAGTGTTTGTGTGAAAAAAACTAACTATATCAATGCTGTAAAACTGTTTCTCTCAAGTACTAAAATTCTTGAATCATCAACCATTACCGCCGGCGGAGAAGATTTTTCTAAATCACTCAGAAAGCAGCAACAAAAAAGTTGTTCTGATTTTCTTGAATGTGTACTACATCTACTTAAAACCACAAATAATCTGGCTGACGTTTATGCTGAAAAGGCTTTCTGGTCAACGGAGATTTCCCGTTCACGAAAGCTACTTCAGCAAATCTACAATGCTACCGCTAACAAAAACTGTAATTTATCCCCCGAAGACAAAAAAAGAGAAAAGAGACTTATTGTAAAAAAACAAAGTATTGAAAAACGAAAGCAAAACGAAATTGCTAAACCAAAACAATTAAAGGATAATGACCTTGTAGCTGATCTTGAACTGCAATTGTCGGACATAAGATCAAAACTAAATGACCTTAAAACTGAATTTGATAATAAATACCCTCGTTATTCCGAGTTGAGAAAACCGAAGCCCATTACTGTAAACCAGGTGCAAAATAGAATATTAAATGATAATGAAATTCTTGTAAGCTATTGGATAGGAAATGAGCATCTCTTTGCTATTGTTATCGGCAAAACTAATTTCCATTTCCTCGCTCATAAAATTTCGACCGGAAAACTTAATGACCTTATAGCAGATTTTCGTCATACACTCGAATTTCGTGGAACACTTTCCAAACTAAATGATTTTAAATCCGCAAGTCATAATCTGTATCAGCAAATTTTTCAACCCTTCGCCGGGAAAATAACTAATGGAAATCCTAAAACGGTTTTTATCATTCCATACGGAAATCTTGCCGCCATCCCATTTTCCGCTCTTATTTCAAATACGAAAGGAACATCATTCTCAACATTAAATTATATGCTGAACAATGTTAAGTTTGCTTATATTCCTTCCGCTACGGTTCTTAGAGCTGTTAGAAAAAAAGAAAAAACAAATCATACAGATTTCGGCTATAAGAACCGTTTTCCGGCAATCCTTTTTGGAGACCCGCTTTATACAAAAAATCAAGCAAAAAAATCAAAATTATCAACATTTCTAAATAAAGCGACTATTGAAATTGCAAACATACTTGTTTCTCTTGATAATACTTATGATAGAATAGCAACTCGCTCAGTTCAAGTTAGTCATAACGGGGACATATTTCTTACGCCTCTGCCTGCCACAAAGATGGAAGTTGAGAATATTGCGCGTATTTTCTATGGTAGCAAGAACAGCCAATTTACTTACATTCAAAATCGCGCGCACGAATCTATAGTAAAAAAGTTGAATAAGAACAGCAATCTGAATAAATATAAATATATCCATTTTGCTGTTCACGGAATTTTGCCGGGCCAAATTAAAGGCCTTGCGGAACCTTGTCTTGTGTTATCAATTTACGGTGATAAAGAGAATGATGGTTTTCTTAAAATGAGCGAAATTTTCGACCTGAAACTTAACGCGGACATCGTTGTTTTAAGCGCTTGCCAGTCAGGATTAGTTGAACATGGCGATGACGAATCTATTTCCGGACTTGCTCGCGCTTTTTTCTATGCCGGCGCGAAAAACGTTGTTGCCTCTCTTTGGCGCATAGATGACAAAGGAACTAATGAACTAATGAAACAGTTTTACAAAAATTTAAATAAAAAGCAGAATCCCGTCAAATCTTTATCAAACGCCAAAACCAGCCTGAAAAAATCCAAACAATTCAGCCATCCCTTTTACTGGAGTCCGTTTATTCTCAACGGAGACGCAAGGTAAGCAGGTGAGAAAGTGGGAAAGTGA
>Ga0190283_1000063_pt1 | contig 59717 bp, 38 predicted proteins | sample 48691801_MG_FD_161669 | JGI IMG/M metagenome (GOLD analysis project Ga0190283, IMG submission 161669) | Hydrothermal vent microbial mat bacterial communities from Southern Trench, Guaymas Basin, Mexico - 4869-18-0-1_MG | ecosystem: Environmental > Aquatic > Marine > Hydrothermal vents >...
TGAGGGTGAGTACAACAGATTAGCCCAACAAACGGATTGACTAGGGGGCCATTTCCAAACGGAAAAAGCGAGAATTATCAACTGATTTTGTCATCCTTTTTTATAACGAATCCTTGTAGTTATTGAAGGTTAGTACTTAGGATTAGCCCAACAAACGGATTACTTATTTTATCATCCTTTTTTATAACGAATCCTTGTAGTTATTGAAAGTTAGTACAACGGATTAGCGGAATAAACGGATTGATTAGGGGGCCATTTCCTCAAATTGAAGAAACGGAAAATATCAACTCATTACTCAATCAACCTCAGAAACAATCCTTTTAAAAGCAAATCCGTTGTACTACTCGATACGTTATACGGGGCACCTTGATTATCATCTCAAGTTGACAGACAACGAGGCGGTTTGATAAGCCGTGAAACCCTAATAAATAAAGTACCCGTTTTATTCGGGTGAGAAGGTAAGCAAAGGTGGGCGGTGGGTTTAGCTTCCTTCGCAGCTCGATGATTGTCATAAATAATTAATAATTAATCATTAATCATTAATTGTTAATTATTTTCACCACCCTACGGCTCCATCCTCTCAAAATGGAACAGGAATGCGCAGATATTTGCAAATCCGTGCCACCGTAAAATTGGGAATCTCTCGATGGCGTGGCACAGAAGTACGTCGGTTTTTTGCTGGGTTCTCCCAAATAGAGTGTTCTTGGCCTTCTCGCACAAATCGACAACCCTGCCGGTTCAAGTAATGCAACAAATCACGCCGCTTCATGGCCTAAAAAAAACCTCCTCTGGGACAACACGTACCCGATGTGTCGCTGTTAATAGCAAGTGGATAGGTTCCTCCAAGTCGGCATCTTGATCGGTACATGAAGGATTAGGCTTTGGTAGTGGTTCTCCTTGCATAAGATTGGTTTCCGCCATGTCTACCAAGGCACTTGCCAAATTCCTACGTGCATTTTGGATGTTTTCGCCAAAGCTGAAGGTGCCAGGAAAATCCAACACTTCGGCGTGGACACCCTTATCAAGAAATTTATACATAGCTTTGTAGGTTAGCATATATTGGTCGTTTTTCACCTATTTGTCAGGCTAAAGTTCAAAAGTCTACGTGACTGAGTATCTGCAAAACTAAAATGACAGATAATACCACAAATTAGGAAATAAACGAATTTGATAAAAAGGCCAATTCGTTTACTTAGGCCATTCGTTGTACTGGATGGATAGATAGATAATCCGTTGTACTCGATACGTTATACGAGGCGCATCGACTCTCATCTCAAACAATAACTACAAGGATTAGTTATAAAAAAGGATAGATAACCTCCGATTGATAAATCCTTATAAACAACGATCCGAAGGTTCGCAAAGCTAATCCTTGTAGTTATTGAAAGCTTAGTACAACGGATTAGCCCAACAAACGGATTGATTAGGGGGCCATTTCCAAACGGAAAAAGCGATAATTATCAACTGATTTTGTCATCCTTTTTTATAACGAATCGTTGTAGTTATTGAAGGTAAGTACAACGGATTAGCTTAAATCTCTGATTTAATACTTTTTTATAACGAATCCTTGTAGTTATTGAGGGTGAGTACAACAGATTAGCCCAACAAACGGATTGACTAGGGGGCCATTTCCAAACGGAAAAAGCGAGAATTATCAACTGATTTTGTCATCCTTTTTTATAACGAATCCTTGTAGTTATTGAATGTTAATACAACGGATTAGCTTCAATCTCGGATTGATTAGGGGGCCATTTTATCAAATTAAAGAAACGGAAAAAGCTGATTTTGTCATCCTTTTTTATAACGAATCCTTGTAGTTATTGAGGGTTAGTACAACGGATTAGCGGAATAAACGGATTGATTAGGGGGCCATTTCCTCAAGAAGTACAGTAGCCTTGACGAAAAGAAAAAGGCGATAATTACTGATGAGTCAATAAGCCTCAGAAACAATCCGTTTAGTCCGCAAATCCGTTGTACTACTCGATACCAAGTACAGGGCGCATTGACTCTCATCTCAAGCTGACAGACAGCTAGACAGTTTGATAGGCAGTGAAACCCTAACAAAAGGCCTATTCTGTTGACAATGTGAGCAAAGCTAGGTAGTGGGTGTAACAAAATTCTACCAGCCTACTGCCCACCCTACGCTCGTTCTTTAGACTGAAAATCATGTATTTTATTGTACAGCGTTTCAACCGTTTCACCTTCAAACAATTGTTCTCTAAGGGTTAAAGAATCACGACTGTCTTTGTATAAAATGGATAAAAAACGGGCCATCTTGGCTGTACTCATATTTTTTAATAAAATTGTCATGGCTTCATAGAACACTTCTTGTTCACTCAGCGTTTTCACTTTCATGGTCATTTTCCGTTGTTAAGAGAATAAAATTCACCGGGTTGTCAACCTTAATGTTTCCATTATACCGCTTAATTAGGCGATCATCACAAGTGAGAAAATAATCACATCCGGCCGCTTCGGCACACGCGACATGAAGCGCATCCATTGGCTTGACCGCTTGAGCTTCCATTTCTTTGGCTCGTTTTTTTATCTTCTCATCAACCTTTTGATGTTGTTTAGCGATATGAATACAGTCATTCACCCACAATTGGTGTAACGGAAAAGGATTGTTGCTGTTTTCAAATTCCAACACCGAAGAGGTGACCAATTCTATTTCACCTATTTCAACCATTTGCATGAGAGTGACAAAAGCGATGGTTTCTAAATAGATTCTGGGGTGAGATTGGTCATCAAAAGGCCGATTGTACACACAGATGTCCAAATAAACTTTGGGAATTTTGTGAGTGTTTTCCATTGGTATTTATAGCATTGTTTTTGAAACTGACGTGGTTTTGAAAGCTTAGTACAACGGATTCGCGGAATAAACGGATTGATTAGGGGGCCATTTCCTCAAATTGAAGAAACGGAAAAAGCGATAATTATCAACTCATTACCCAATAAACCTCAGAAACAATCCGTTTATTCCGCTAATCCTAAGTACTACTCAATACCAAGTACAGGGCACCTTGATTCTCATCGATAGTTGACAACGAGGCGGTTTGATAAGCCGTGAAACCCTAATAAATAAAGTACCCGTTTTATTCAGGTGAGAAGGTAAGCGAAGGTGGGTAGTGGGTTTAGCTATCGCTGAACGAAGTATCGCTATCACTCTACCCACCCTACGCTTGCTACCAAATCACTTGAACGTCAGCATATTGTTGAAATATAGCATCTTTGCTGATTATCGGTATCGTTTCCGTCATCGCTTGTGCAAGAAGTAAACGGTCAAACGGATCTTTGTGGTGAAAAGGCAAAGTGAACAACACCTGAAGGTGTTCAGGTGTAATAGGAAGTAGATTTATCGCATTGCCTTGGATTTGAGTCGTCACCAAATCGGTGAAGGGTATGGAAAGCTTTAATTTGCCTTGGCTGGCTTTGATAGTTATTTCCCAAAGACTCACTACGCTTAATAGGCGTTTGTTAGCCATATCTTCGATGAGCATACGGGCACGGTGGCTCAGTTTTGGATTAGCTGTGATAAACCACAGAAAAGTATGTGTATCTAACAAAAAAATGTTGGTCATAGATACCTCCTAAACTCCTCCAATGGTTCATCAAAATCGTCGGCTATTTCAATTAATCCTTTAGCACTTCCAAATTTGGGACGTGGTTGGTTTTGATTAATTGGCACTAGCTTGACAAAGGGTTGATTATCTTTAGTAATCACCACTTCTTCTCCACGAGCGGCTTGTTCTAATAAACCAAACAAATGTGTTTGAACTTGTGCGACATCAATCTGTTGCATGAGTTGTTCTCCTTATCAGTGAGGTAGAACACACGATTATCTATAATGGAAGGGTAGAATGCAGTCAATCTTTCCCCATTTATTATGATGAATTTAGCAAAGCTCTACCCGCTTTACAATCTATTCTGCACTCGCTAGCTAAGTCTAGTACAACGGATTAACGGAATAAACGGATTAATTAGGGGGCCATTTCCTCAAATTGAAGAAACGGAAAAAGCGATAATTATCAACTCATTACCCAATAAACCTCAGAAAGAATCCTTTTAAAAGCAAATCCGTTGTACTCGATACAAAGTACAGGGCGCATTGACTCTCATCTCAAGTTGGCAGCTATGCAGTTTGATAACCCGATAAACTCTGAGAAAGGTACATTCCGACGCTCGCTCTACCTAGTTGTTTTTTAAAGCGTTACCAGATTATCGCTACTTCTGTCTAGCAAATACCCAGAAACATATTTATGGAGAATGCTAGAAACTAACGTTTGATAAGGAATGCCTTCTATTAAAGCCCGTTTCTGAAGAACATTAAAATCCCTAACAGACAGGTAAACATCAAGATGTTTATCTTGTTCAAAGGTAGCTTTGGCGTAGGCTTGATGACGTTTGATTTCAGGTTCTTTATCAGAGACAGATTGCCATTCTCCACGTTCAAAAGATTCTAACATGTCAAGTTCTTCTTGATCTAAATCCATTATCTATCCTCCGATATATTTTTTGGTGGCTTTGCGGCTTGGGATAATCGTTTTTAAAAAGATTTCTGTTTCAGTCTCAACGAAAGGGACTAAATAGGCGTAATTTTCAATAATGACAACAGAAATTTTTTGGCCTTTATATCGTTCTTGATTGGGATGTTCGTAAATATCAACTTCATCCCCTTGTTCAATATGGAATACAATCTCTTCAAAAGAGATATGACGTTCACTTTTTAGCTTCAAATTTTTTTCTGGATTCCAAGTGTAGTGTTTCATAACAGAGATAATGTTAAAGTGATATTTTTCAATTGATATCGTGATCAAAATGATGTTGACAGTGAAATTGAAGTCATTGTGACAAGCAGTACGAGTAGGTTGGACTGAGGAACGAAGTCCAACATCCCAGTGTCATCATTAATTAACTTCAACGAATTAGTACGAGTCAGCTGGACTGAAGAACGAAGTCCAACCTCCCGGTGTCATCATTAACATTGAATGTTGGAGTGATCTCGTTTCACAAGCGAACGAAAACCTACGCGGGCTGGAAGGTGAGTACAACGGATTGACTTCAATCCCGGATTAATTTGGGGGCCATTTCCTCAAAAAGTACAGTACCCTTTTTGAAAAGAAAACCGCGAAATGATCACATCACGAGATATCAGCCAAAGAAACAATCCGTTTAATCCGCAAATCCTAAGTACTACTCAACGGAAAAAGCGATAATTATCAACTCATTACTCAATAAGCCTCAGAAACAATCCTTTTAAAAGCAAATCCTAAGTACTACTCAACGGAAAAAGCGATAATTATCAACTTATTTTGTCATCCTTTTTTATAACGAATCCTTGTAGTTATTGAGGGTAAGTACAACAGATTAGCTTCATTCCCGGATTGATTAGGGGGCCATTTCCTAAAAACGTTTGACGAAAAGGAAAAAGCGATAATTATCAACTCATTACTCGACAAGTTTAAATGAGCTGCATATCCATACACACTAGAACGATAAAGTCAACCGTCAAGGCCGATAATTTTTTTTTACCTAGGGAAATGACGGCATTAGTGACAGTGCAAGTGCAAAGCACGGGGCCCACAAAAAGCCAACCCGTGAGGGCTTTGCGAGAGAAGCCAAAGGCTGATACCGAATGCGCTCGCTCGGCTCTCGCCCCACCCATTACCAACTTATCCACATCGCAACCCACAACGCGGCCCATAAATACGTGAGTTCGACTTTAATTTTCAGTGGGTTATATAAATTTGATACTAATCAAGTGTTTGACAATAATTAATTGATAAAAAAAACGTTTTTGACTATTAAACCTTTAACATTCATACGTCAATAACTGGAAAATTGTGGGCCATAGAATGAAATGAGCCAGTCAATGTTTTTTTAACTGATTGATTTAAAAGTAATTATAAATAACTATTTGATAGCATAACTAATTCTATAACTCACTGATATTTAAAGCCGAGCTCACGTTAAATAAGTGTCTAAAAACCTCCGAGTAAGGTAAACCTCTTGCTGTTTTCAAAAACGAGTAGCGCGTGCGTCGGCGGCGCATTTTAAAGAAGCTGAGATGACATTTCACGCACTAAATGGTTGCATGGCGTGTTACATGGAATGTGACAAGCATAAACTCTTGGCGTGGATGTCGGTGAAATTATACTGCACACAGTTTGCGCTTTATTTATCTCGCTTCGCTCGTTATTAAAATCTGGCGGCAAATCTCGGATAGACATAAGAGGCACGACAGAGGGCCATACTTTAATTTGATAACATCCAAAATATTTTATGGCCCCCAAACAAGACTGTTCTCAATAGCCATACAAAAAAAATGGAAAAGGCCAACCTCGCAAAGAAGTGCCCGGATTGTTATTAACACATCCGATGTTTAGCTTTACGAGGATGTGTTTTCCAAGTTATTTTTCGTCGAACACTATATTAATAATAAGAGGCACGACAGAGGGCCATACTTTAATTTGAAAGCATCCAAAATATTTTATGGCCCCCAAACAAGACTGTTCTCAATAGCCATACAATGGAAAAGGCCAACCTCGCAAAGATGTGCCCTGATTTTTCTGAACAATTATTATAGAGTTTCAGAAAAATGGATAGGTGGTGAGCTACCCTCTCCAAGGCTTGGTGTTGTTGGCGTGGTACTCGGCTTGGTTTCAAGACGAATGGTTCTCTCCGCCGGGCTTGGCGTCGGAATGGTACTCGGCTTGGTTTCAAGACGAATAATAATACTACCCTCTCCAAGGCTTGGCGTTGTTGGCGTGGTAGTCGGCTTGGTTTCAAGACGAATGATTCTCTCCGCCGGGCTTTGAGTGGTACTTGGCTTGGTTTCAAGACGAATAGTCCTATCCGTCGGGCTTGGCGTTGGAATGGTACTCGGCTTGGTTTCAAGACGAATAGTCCTATCCGTCGGGCTTGGCGTTGGAATGGTACTCGGCTTGGTTTCAAGACGAATGGTTCTTTCCGCCGTGCTTGGCGTTGTACTCGGCTTGGTTTCAAGACGAATAGTTCTTTCCGCTGGGCTTTGAGTGGTACTCGGCTTGGTTTCAAGACGAATGGTTCTATCCGCCGTGCTTGGCGTTGGAATGGTAATCGGCTTGGTTTCAAGACGAATAGTTCTTTCCGCCGGGCTTTGAGTGGTACTTGGCTTGGTTTCAAGACGACTAGTACTCTCGGCCTTGCTTGGCACCGGGCGAGCCGTGGCTTTGCTACTAAAAGCATATTCGCGAGTGGTGCCTTTTTTGGGCAAGGGTTTTAAGGCCTCCACATTGATTTGGATGGCTTGCGATTCGTTGGCGTTTAGAGAAAGCCCAATGACTTGAGCCGGTGTTTTAACCAATTGGATTTGTGGGCCATCATCAATGGTTTTAATGTTAACACCATTGGCACCGGCTTTTTGCCAACGCTCAAACAATGGCCCTAAATCAACGATAACTTTGGTTTCGGCCTTATCAAGCAGATTGTTCTGTTCATCAAACACAAGGCGCGTGTTTGTTGCCTCGTTTTCGGGATTAGACACCGATGCCTCAAATTGGCCGCTGACATTGGCTTTTAAATCAAGTACATAACGAATCGTACTCTCGGCAGCTTGGCTTGGCGTTGGGCGAGTCGTGGCTTTGCTACTAAAAGCATATTCGCGAGTGGTGCCTTTTTTGGGCAAGGGTTTTAAGGCCTCCACATTGATTTGGATGGCTTGCGATTCGTTGGCGTTTAGAGAAAGCCCAATGACTTGAGCCGGTGTTTTAACCAATTGGATTTGTGGGCCATCATCAATGGTTTTAATGTTAACGCCTTTGGCACCGGCCGTTTGCCAACGCTCAAACAATGGCCCTAAATCAACGAGCACTTTGGTTTCGGCCTTGTCAAGCAGATTGTTCTGTTCCTCAAACACAAGGCGCGTGTTTGTTGGCTCGTTTTCAGGGTTAGACACCTGCGCCTCAAATTGGTCGCTAACATTGGCTTTTAAATCAAGTACATAACGAATCGTACTCTCGGTCGTGGTTGGCGCTGGGCGAGCACGGGCTTTGGAACTGAAAGCGTATTCGCGGGCGGTATCTGATTTCTTGGCCTTCTGAGGCGGTTTAGGCTTGACAACACCACAGAGTGGGCTTGCAGAGAAGTTATCAAAAGCCACACCAAGGCCCCTTCCGCGCTGGACAATCTTGACTGTCTTAATGACCGGCGCTTTCATCTTAAAAGACCACCGAGTGGCCCGTCCATCACCCGAATTGGGTGAGTACTTGTTAATTCGTTTCCGTGACAGTACTTTGCCCTTGGCATTGCTGGCAATGATCGTTAAGGCTTCCCTGCCATCCACGTCAAGAATATCACCACTGGCTTGTGCCACCGGCTGCCGGTATGTAAGGGTTAAGTCAGCACCTCTGGGATGCTTCGCCATGACTAAAAACTGTCCTATGTTCGCACTAGGGGCCGGACGGTTGAGTTTGTTTTGTCGGCGCGTCCTTCTTCCATTTGCATCATAGACGGAAATAAATCCGATAGGTTTTTTACCGACTTTGATAAGGATCACTTTTGCTTTTGATGAAGAAAAAGTAACACCATGCGTTTTATCAAATTGATTGGTGATCTCCATACCCGGCGTTAAGCGACTACCCAGCATTTTTTCAAAATCAACGGTAACTTTCGCACTTGCAGGAATCGTATCAAAAGGAACCGTACTGGCTACTGTGCCATCTGCGGGATCGAGAGGATTCAATCCGGCTTTGATTTCCCAAGCATCGGGGCGACAATCGTTATCATCATCCTCATCATTGATATCCTTGATGCCGTCACCATCCGTATCTATGTCTTGCGCTCTCGTCACCCTAGCATGATCCACGCCCCCAACGAGTCCGCCATTAACCCCTTCTTGGGTACTGAGCGGGTATTCGCGGGAAGTGCCTTCACTGGGCATCGGTTCAAAAGCCGCGACTTTCAGATTGACACTCTGCGAGTCAGCCGCGTTCATCTGAATACCCGTGAATTGAGCCTGTGTTTTCAGCGGCAGGGCCGTGCCTTCAATCGGTTTAAGGTTGATTCCTTTGGCAGCCGCCGCCTGCCAGCTCGGCAACAGCGACGGCTCATTTTGAACGATGACGCTTGCCTCCTCATTGTCAAGCAAATCTGTCGGTATAAGCTCACCAGCACTCATATGCAATGGAAGCACAACTAACGCGCCAGTCATTAACCAAGGCATAAGAGAACCTTGCCACCATTTTTTAGGGGGCTTAAAGCCAGTATCCGGTATAACCGGAAACCGTTTATTGAGTATGACACTCATAGACGCTCCTTTTGTCAATGCGAATTAAGAATGAAAAATGAAAAATGTAGAATGAACAAAGATGTCATTTCGTTTCGATTTCGATGACAGGATAAATCTTGATAAAGCTTGAGAAATCTTGAGAAATATTGAGAAACCTTGAGAAACCTTATAAAATCACTTCACTTTCAATGAGTTTTATAATTTATTGAGTTATATTAAATTAAACCCTTAATTTAAACCCTTAATTCGCATTGTCAGTTGAAATAAAGCAGAAAGTTTGTTTAAACCTACTTTGTCATATTCAATGTAACTCAGTGATTTAAAAGGTTTATTGCGATAAAGCGAAGAAATCCTTTTTTATATACAATCCTTGTAGGCGAGAAAATAAACGAAGAAATCCTTTATTATATACAATCCTTGTTGTTTGGGCGCACAACCTTCGGGATTGGGCCGTTGGTTTTCAAAAAAAAACCTTGGAGGTTTAAACCAAAAACCTTGGAGCTTTGAACAGAAAAAACTTCTAAGGTTTAATTAAAAGATCAGTTACCGACTGACCGAACATTTACACTGTCCGCCTCGCACAGGCCACACGTAAAAAGGATAAGACTTGTGTTCTGTGAACACTAAGCCGCGATCAAATCTCGTGCGCCATGCAAAATCGGGGTTTCCAGCATCTGGGGTAGATGTCCAGTAGTTGTCCGATTTGGCGTTAGAAAACACATCGTCTGGTTGCCAAGGTTTTGTGCCAGCCGCATTAGACATCGCCGGATTGTAAAAGCCGTAGTGGACAAGGCTTTGCATTTCTTGAACCGTGGGCAGTCGCCAATCGGTGTGTTTCGCATCACACTCAGGGAACCGGCCGGCGTTAAGTCCGTCCACAAAAGCTTGTGCATTTTGCCAAGTCACTTTGCCGTCTCCGGATATATAGTCTCTATCGACACTCGGATATTGACTCCCAACGCAGTTGGCGTTCTTGAGCCATAGAAGCCCAGTCTTATTGTCGGTGACGGTGCCATCGCGATTGTCGGTATAGCGTGGGTAGTCGTCGATTCCCTTGCCGACGGTTGGGCGAGTACTAGGAATCACTTCAAAACGAATGGTACCTTCCCGCGGTAGAGGGCCAGTCCAAGGTATCATTTGATAATGAATGGTACCTTCCGGAGAACCCTTGCTTGGGCTAGTCCGGGGAACCGTTTCAAAACGAATGGTTGTATCCGCCGGGCTTGGCGCTGGGCGGGTACTCGGCTTCGTTTCAAAACGAATGGTTGTATCCGCCGGGCTTGGCGCTGGGCGGGTACTCGGCTTCGTTTCAAAACGAATGGTTCTATCCACCGTGCTTGGAGGTGTTGCTGGAGGTGTTGGCCGAGTAGGGCTTCTGGTGCTGAAACGGTATTCGCTAGGAACAGTCACTTTTTCTGGCTTTGGCTCCAAAGCATCCACTTTGATCTGGATGATCTGCGCTTCACCACTATCCACGGGGATATCCATGACTTTGGCTGGTGTTTTCACCAATTGGACTTGAGTGCCCTCATCAAGCGTCTTGACGTTGAGTCCTTTGGCACCGGCCGCTTGCCAACGCGGAAACAGCGAGCCTAAATCAACGAAGACTGTCGCTTTATCCTTATCAAGAAGATTGTTCTGTTCCTCAAACACAAGGTTGATGTTTGCTGGCTTCTTTTCCAAGTTAGACACTGGCGCATCAAATTGGCCGTCCACATTTTCCGATAAATCAAGGATATAACGAATGGTACTCGTCGTCGTCTCTGCCGGGGTAGCCCATCGACGAATGCGCGTGGTTTCTTCCACCGTGCTTTCCGTTGGCCGAGTAGTGGCTTTGGTTGAGAAACGGTACTCCTCGCTCGTGGTTTTTTCTCTGGGCTTGGGTTCTTCTAAAGCCTCCACGCTTATTAGCAGCGTCTGCGATTCACTCGCGTTCAAAGGAATTCCCATGACTTTGGCTGGTGTTTTCACCAATTGGACTTGAGTGCCCTCATCAACAGACTTGACGTTGATTCCCTTCGCACCGGCCGTTTGCCAACGCGAAAACAATGGCCCTAAATCAATGAGGACTTTCGCTTGTTTCTGCCCAATCAGATTGTTCTTTTCTTCAAACACCAGGTTGATAGTTGTCGCCTTGTCTTCAAGGTTAGACAGTGGCGCATCAAATTGACCTTCCACTTGATCCGCTAAATCAAGGACATAACGAATAGTACTCGTCTTCGTCTCTGCCGGGGTGGCCTCTCGAACGTGCGTCGTGGTGGTTTCTTCTACCGTGCTTTCCGTTGGGCGAGTAGTAGTGGCTTTGGTCGTAAAATGGTACTCCTCGCTCGTGGTTCTTTTTCTAGGCTTAGGTTCTTCTAAAGCCTCCACGATTATTAGCAGCGTCTGCGATTCACTCGCGTTCAGAGGAATTCCCATGACTTTGGCTGGCGTTTTCAGCAGTTGGACTTGAGTGCCCTCATCAACCGGCTTCACGTTGAGTCCCTTCGTACCGGCCTTTTGCCAACGCTCAAACAATGGCCCTAAATCAATCAGGACTTTCGCTTGTTTCTGCCCAATCAGATCGTTCTTTTCTTCAAACACCAAGTTGATAGTTGTCGCGTTGTCTTCAAGGTTAGACAGTGGCGCATCAAATTGACCAGACACATTTGTCGCTAAATCAAGCACATAACGAACGTTGCTCTCTACCGTGCTTGGAATTGGACTCGCACTTTTAGTGGTGAAAGCATATTCGCGGGTGACTTCTTTGGGCTTGGGTTTTTTGGCATCCACTTTGATTTGGATGGTTTGAGACTCATTGCCGTTCAGAGGAATACCGGTGAATTTAGCCGGTGTTTTCAGCAATTGGACTTCGGTCGTCTCACCCACCCGCTTAACGTTGAGTCCTTTCGCACCGGCCGCTTGCCAACCCTCAAACAGTGGCCCTAAATCAACAAAGACTTTCACTTCACCCGTGTCAAGCAGATGATTTTTTTCCTCAAACACGAGATCTATGTTTGTCGTCTTGTCTCCAAGGTTAGACAGCGTGCCCTCAAATTGGCCTGGCACATTTTTCGCTAACTCAAGCACATAACGAACGGTGCTGGTGGTCGGCGTGTCTGGGGTTGGGCTGCTGCTTTCTGGAGCCGTTTCAAAATGAATGGGTTTCTCCGTGGGGGCAACGGTTGGATCCAGAGGATCCAGAGGATTCGTTCCTGCTTTGATTTCCCACTTATCGGTTTTGCCATCGTTATCATCATCTTCATCAGTGATATCCTTGAGGCCGTCACCATCGGTATCCGTGTCTTGCGCTCTGGTCACCATGGTATAATCCACACCACCAGCGAGTTCGCCGTTCACCAATTCTTGGGTACTGAAGTGGTATTCGCGAGAAGTTCCTTCTCCGGGCATCGGTTCAAAAGCCTCAACTTTCGTCTTGATAGTCTGCGATTCAGCGGGCTTCATCGGAATACCGGTGAATTTAGCCGGTGTTTTCAGGAGTTGGACTTTGGTACCCCCCACCTTTTTGATGTTGAGTCCCTTGGAACCGGCTTCTTCCCAACGCGAGTACAGGCTAGGCCCCAAATCAACAACGACCTTGGCCCCATCATTGTCAAGCAGATTGTCCTCTTCTTCAAAGACGATGTCAATGTCTGCATCCTCGTCTTTGGTGTTATGCAGCGTCACCTCAAATTCATCGGTCACGTTTTTCAACAAATCAACCACATTGAAGTTGCGCGAGGCAACCGCGTTGTTTTTACGCATATTCACTAAGGAATCGCCACCTTCTTTGGACGTCATCGGATCAGCATCGTTCAGTGCGCGGACATATAAACAGTAGTGTCCGGCTTTGGAAATGTCGTCCTTATCCCACCGAATTGCAACCTCTTTAGTGCCATTCGGCTCAATGGCATCAATCTGAGTTTTGCCAACGAATTGCCAGCCTTTGGGCCAGCGGGTACCGATTGAAGGAATGGAACGGTAGACTTCAACGGTGGTATTCTCGGCCGTTGCAGTGCCGCGGTTTCTGGCTCTGACATAGATATAATTGTCCTGCCCAAACTCCACATTCTGATACTTGGAGATACCATCCTGTTTGTTTCGGATCCAAACATCAGGACTCAGCCAAAAACGCCGACTGACTTTATTGGGTTCGGCCCCCTTATCACGTTTGGAGTCAGCCATCCAGACATCAACACTTCCTTTCCCAACCGGCGCATATTGCTCACGATATGTCAAAGAGAGGATATCATGATTAGCATAAGCACCGCCCGTGGCTGAGGTAAAGCCTAGATAAGCTCTAGGGATCCCACCCATAATGTCTGAGATATTCAGTTTTCGCGTCAACAACGGTTCTGAAGGCCGCTTGCCGCTGGTATTTGTCCTGACTTCCAGTTGGTTGCCATCGTAGTCTATCCACGCATGCCAAATTTGACCATTCTCAAAAGATGGCGAAACGCGGGCCGTTGTGCCATCAAATTTGCCCAGAATGTTGATACCGACATGGTTGTCGTCATGATCATTGTACGACTTTTTCTCTTTTTGGTTGTTCCAAATGTCAAATTCCACGCCGACACTTTTTGGCATACCTTCGTATCCCAGACCACCCCCTTCGCCTTTGGCGAGTGAACTGACCGGCTGTAGCACAAACATAAAACCATCACCGCCACCAGGACGCACGCCACCCGGTTTTGTGATTCTGAAGGTGAAATGGGTACTGAAATTGGCGGTACTCGTTTTAGTAGTACCAAAAACACTGCCGGACTGAATTCTGGCAGCCGAGGTTAAACGTAGCACCACACCGTCTGGGGTTGATACCGTTTTTGCGTCGCCATTCAGGCTGAAGTAAGAAGTATCTGAAAAATCTTTCAGTACGAATTCATCTACAGCCGCACTTGTGTTCAATGGCAGAACAACTAACGCGCCGGTCATTAGCCAAGGCACAACAGAGCCTTGCCACCGCTTTTTAGTCAAGTCGGTGTCTGGTATGACCGGAAACGGTTTATTGAGTCTTATACTCATAGACGCTCCTTTTGTCAGTTTTCAATAATGCTTTTTAGAAAGAAAATCAGCAAAATGGTTGGCACCATTTGCCACTTTTTAGACGTCGCACCGGCACAAATTGCGCTTTTGTCATTGACGAGATTTGCGACGAAATCTTTCGCACGTCCAATATCGATTTCTCAGATTTCTCGTGCAAGTCGAAATGACAAACGGCTCAGTTTATGACGATGCTCAGTCTATTGCTTTTTAGAAAAAAAATCAACAAAATGACTTGCGCCATTTGCCACTTTTTATTTAGACTTCGCACCCGCACAAATTGCGCTTTTGTCCCGCAAGAGATTTGCGACGAAATCTTTCGCCCGTCCAATATCGTTTTCTCAGATTTCTCGTGCAAGTAGAAATGACAAACGGCTCAGTTTATGACGATGCTCAGTATATGTGAATTAAGGGTTAAATTGAATCTTATAAAATCAATAACTTATAAAAACATCTTCATTGAAAGTTATTTTATAAGCCCGCTTGTTTGTGAATTAATGAACGTTCTAATCTACTTTTTATGTCTTCACGTAATTCTAAGCCGTCGTCTGGATCACCAAGCATGTCTAAAAAGGTTTGCTCAACCTCTGTTCTTATTAACTCTCGTAGTTCATTCACCGTCAACTCAGAAACGATTGAGTCAACCATTGTAATACCTCTTTGAGAGTGGAACATGTTTTATGAACCGCCATCATTTGTAGTAAGCGATTTATCGCCTCACGCGCAGTCGTCCGACTGAAGTTTGGAAGAAGTCCATTTTAGAATAGGACTTACGCACTTTGCAAACTAACCAATTGATTTTATTTTAAAAACTTTCCAAATAACCGCTAGGGCCTTTTAGAGGTAACTGATTGAATACTCAATCAATTAATTTTGTCAATGCCACATCCAAGATAAATCTTGGACTCCAACCAAAGGACGTCCAAGATAAATCTTGGACTCCAACCAAGATAAATCTTGGACTCCAACCAAAATGCCCTATATTTAAGCTATTATCGTGCCAGCAACCGAAATTTGTTCCGTAACTACCAGTAATATAAGGCACTTGCTAAAAATAACACGATTAATTATAAGGCTGATTCAAGAGGCCGATCGCTCAAATTGCGAATAGATTGCGAATATAAACTTAGAGTTTGTTGATTTACCCGCTTTTCTATTCGCAAACGTTGCGAATAAATTGCGAATAGATTGCTAATAACGCGAGTTCTATTTTAAATATCAATGAGTTATAAATTATTTAGTTATAACGACTTAAATATCAATCAGTTAAAAAAAAACCTAAGTTGTACTGGCTCATCCCAATTGATGGCCCACAAATATTCGGTTTTAACATATTAATGCTAAGGGTTTAATAAAAAAATGTCTTTTTAATCAACTAATTGCAATAAACTAATTGATTCACATAATATTTATATAACTTATTGAAAAATAAAGCCGAACTCACGTTAATAAATACCGGCCTAGGCCGGTTATAGGTAACTCACTGAATACTAAATAATTTTATTTTGTCAATGCGATGTCCAAGATAAATCTTGGACTCCAGATGTCCAAGATAAATCTTGGACTCCAAAATTTTTCAGATATAAAGGCTTCCCAATACCACCGCCTGGCGTGCGCCCGTCACGGAGGGCAAATTGCTCGGTTGTTTATCCAAGCGCCGTTGAGCCAACCACGCAAAACTTATCGCTTCAACCAAATCGGGATCGATGCCAACCGTTGCCGTCGATTCAACCACGCAATCTGGCAACAGTTTAGCCAACCCTTCCATTAACAATGGATTATGTACGCCGCCGCCACAGACCAATAAACGCTGTGGTGCGTATGGCAACACGGCCTGAGCAATGCTGCTAATCGTGAGTTGACACAAAGTGGCTTGAATGTCTTGTGCATGCAGAGACAAGCCTAAAGTATGGCAGCTCAGCCAATCAAGATTAAAATAATCGCGCCCGGTCGTTTTAGGGGCCGGTTTGGCAAAATAAGGATCAGCCAGCATGGCATCCAACAATGAAGGCTGAATTTGTCCCGTCGCGGCCCACGCACCTTGCTTATCCATGCTCAAATGTTGTTGCTGATAAGCATGGGCATCTAACAGCGCGTTGCCGGGGCCAGTGTCAAATCCAATCACGGCCTGATTTTCGTCAGCCGGTAGCACACTGATATTGGCAATGCCACCGATATTAACTATCACACGATTTTCGTCTAGACTACGCCAGTGGGCGTTATGGAACGCTGGCACTAAAGGCGCACCTTGTCCACCCGCGGCCACATCCCGTCGCCGAAAATCGGCAACAGTAGGAATACCAGTGATTTGTGCAATAACATTGGGATCACCTAATTGCCAAGTATAAGGCGGCGTACCGTCCGGGTGGTGATACAATGTTTGCCCGGGGCTACCTATCGCACAAATTTGTTCACGCGGCGTTTGTGATTTTTCCAATAACGCCAAAGAGGCCTCAGCAAATAATTCACCCAGCCTGATATCAAGAATGGCTATGTCATGTAGTATGCTTTGCTCTCGTGTGTGTTGGCTGAGATTTAGCAGCGCCTCGCGCAAAGATGGCGGCCAAGGCTGAGAATGCACAGCATGTACCTGCACGTCGGCCCCGACAAATTCAACTAATACCGCATCAATGGCATCCACACTGGTGCCCGACATAAGTCCAATAAATAAGCGCATATTATTAACTCAAGTTGTTATCGGTTTGGGAGTTCAAAACGTTATCGATTTTATCACCTATCATTTTTTATAAGTCAAGTACAACTAATTACGCGGATAATCGAATTAGCCGCAACGTAGTACAACGAATTACGCGGATAATCGAATTAGCCGCCACGTAGTACATCTAATTACGCGGATAAACGAATTAGCCGCAACGTAGTACAACGAATTGCGCGGATAAACGAATTAGCCGCCATGTAGTACAACGAATTACGCGGATAAACGAATTAGCCACAACGTAGTACAACGAATTACGCGGATAAACGAATTAGCCACAACATAGTACAACTAATTACGCGGATAATCGAATTAGCCGCCATGTAGTACAACGAATTACGCGGATAATCGAATTAGCCACAACGTAGTACAACTAATTACGCGGATAAACGAATTAGCCGCCATGTAGTACAACTAATTACACGGATAAACGAATTATACTCAAGATGGGAACAAATTGGACTTTTTGATAAACCAAACTGGAGAGCAACGACGGGGCGATATTAATATAAAAAGGGGCAACGCTCCTGGCTTTTAGCCTCAATGCCATATCGTACCGCTTTTGGGTGAGGGCAACCATAAAGGATTGCCCCTACATTACATAACGGTTTGTAGGGGCAATCCCACGTGCAAAGCCCTTAACTTAATGGCATTGGGCTTTTAGCCTGGGGTGTTACATAAGGGTTGATTTTGCTCGTTTTTTTTCAGCCTCTTTTTATTCCTTATGATCTCGCGGAGCGAATTACTGCCCATGGTTCGTTCATTTTTAACGGAGTTAACAAAATTGGATGATGTAAAATCAATGAGTTATCTAAACAGTGGAAGTCCGATTATCTAAAAAAAATGGACACAAAAAATATAAGTCATTGTTTTTATAAGAACAAAAATAACAGAACCGTGGGTTACTGCGTTTCACATTCAACTTGGGGTGGTGAAAAGAAGGTACCTTTGGTGTCTAAAACTTAATCCCATTTTTATTCCGCTTCAGTTCTATTATTTTAAAAACAATAAATTAAGTATTCTTTAATTCATTAATCATTAATCATTAATCATTAATCATTAATCTTAGCCCCAACGGGGCGATATTAATATAGCCAGGGGCACCGCCCCTGGCTTGGAGCGACTCATGCGAAAAATTCCCGTTACCATGGCAACACAACATCCAGATAATGCCGGCCCGTCAATCTGGACGGATAAGTGCTTTATCTCCGCTAATGAAGAAATCGAAGAATGCTACCGATGTTTCTCTGAACTTGGGATCGATGAATATATGTGGGACTGGGAAGGTAAATTTGTCGATGAAGCCGTTATTGATCGTCTTTACCATGACTACCACGACTACTTCAAACAAAATCAGATCGGCAAAGACAAATTCCTAACCTTTCGTATTCCCAATATCTGGGAAGAAACCTCCCACCGACTGCCGCGGGCGTTTATGAACCTGATCTCGGCCGAAGAAGCGGCTGGCATTTATGATATGCACACGCCACCACTTTTTGAAGTCATTCTTCCCATGACTACCCGGGCGGAACAGTTGGTGTATTTGCAAAAAAGGTTTTCACGCATTGCTCACGCTGCCGAAGATATCTTTGAAATGAAAACCCAGATGAAGCGTATTGATCTCATCCCTTTATTTGAAGAAGTCGAAACCATGATGGACTCGGATAAAATCCTTGAAACCTATCTACAGTTTTTGCAAAAAGAGCATTACTACAAACCTGAATACATGCGCGTTTTTATCGCACGTTCTGATCCCGCCATGAATGCCGGGCTTATTCCGGCCATGCTGGCATGCAAACACGCCATTTCGGCCTATCATACTTTTGGTGAAAAGCACAATATCAATATTTTTCCTTGGATAGGCGGCGGCTGTCTTCCGTTTCGAGGGAGCATTAACCCAGAAAATACCGACGCCGTCATAGAAGAATACAAAGGTATTAACTCCTTGACGCTTCAGAGCGCTTTCCGATTTGATTATCCACTTCAAGACGTCAAAAAAGCAATCGCGGAATTCAACTTCCGCATTCCCCAAAATCTCAAGAAGTATCGGAAAGTGACTTCAGAAGAAGGAACGGCTATCAAAAAGTTTAATCTCGAAGCCAAGGGCTACTTCCAAGAAACGATTGAAAGCATTGCGAATATCATCAATAAAGTGGCATCATTTTTACCCTCGCATCGGGAACGTATGCAACATATCGGTATTTTTGGCTACTCTCGGGGCGTGGGTAATGTCAAACTGCCACGCGCTATCAAATTTACTGGCGCACTTTATTCCCTTGGAGTCCCACCAGAACTGATTGGCACCGGACGCGCGTTGAAAAAAGCGCAAGAAATGAAAATTCTACCGCTTGTCAAATCATTGTATCCAACCCTCAAAAGAGATATCCTCCATGCCGGCCACTACTTAAACCGGGAAAACTTGGATCTACTCTGTCATAAAAACGAGGCTTGGAAAACAATTCGAGAAGAAATTCTGGAAATCGAAGCAATCATAGAAGAACCGATAGGCCCCAAAGAATGCCACCACATGATTCATCGTAACTTCACCTCGAATATATTTTACAAACTCTCGCTTGGAGACGATACCTCAGAAGATATCCTCCAAGCTGCACGGATACGAAAGTCTTTAGGATGATTATCACCGCCATTTCAGTAGGAGTCCAAACTTTAGTTTGGCAGTAGAAGTCCAAGCCGGAGTAGTTTGGCAGTCGTCCAAACACTCGTCCAAACTCACGTTTGGCAGAGTAGTAATACGCGGCCCTTGTTATTAACCTATATTTTTAGGGTTATTTAGACTATTTGAGGGCCATAAAACACTCACGTCGACGTGGAAGTTTCCAAATTAAGTTATGGCCCTCAATCGCGCTTAATTACTTATACTTTTTCTAGGTGTTTTATTGCTAAACTTAATTTTTGCGTGCCTAAGTTTATAGTAAGCGCTTTGCGCGAGTTTGTAGTAGGCGCTTTAGCGCCTTGCGTTTGTAGTAGGCGCTTTAGCGATTTTAAGTTTTACTATTGACTAAAAAATAGCGATGGAGTCCAAACTTTAGTTTGGCAGTAGGACTCCAAACTTTAGTTTGGCAGTCGTCCAAACACTCGTCCAAACTCACGTTTGGCAGCGTAGTGATACGCGGCCCCTATTATTAACCTATATTTATAGGGTTATTTAGACTATTTGAGGGCCATAAAAGAGTTTGAATGTTTTCAAAATAAGTTATGGCCCTCAAACGCGCTAATAACTACAAGGATTGTATTTTATAAGGGATTAGACGGTGGGATTATTGGAGTCCAAAGCTTTAGCTTTGGGAAGGTGGTTTAGTGAGACTATCGCTTTTTGCTATAGCATCACGAAGGGTTATGGAGATTTTTTAATCCTTTCTAAAATACAATCCTTGTAGTTAGAGTTTTTAAGATTTCGTAGCGAAGCTCGAAATGACAAGCTTCGTGCCCAAAAAGTAAACCGTTATAATTTAAATCAAAACATAAACTTGAACATCAAGTTAGAGAAAATAGTAGCCCTCCTATTCAAAGATGAGTTGACGGCATCTATAGTGGAAGGGTTTTTGGAAAAATGCAGAGAAAATCGGGAGGTTATTTTGGAATTGAAGATTGTGGAGAAAGTCTTTAGCCCCTTTGTGCAGAAGGCCGTGAGAAAAGTAGGAGGCAAGGCCAAAAATATCTGGGAAAGATTGACCGGCCAGCAAATAGATAGCTTCCTCCCGAAAACAGGCGCCTATGCAAGCAGAGAAGAAATGCCAGCTAATTTAATAAAAGCCCTTAAGAACGACGCTATTATAATAGAAAAATTAGCACATCAACAAACAATCATCAATGAACTATACAACGTAATAGACAACATTGCATTAGAATTAAGTAATGTATCAACAACTCGACAAAAGCCCTTATTAAATAGATTAGATATGATGCTTGAAAAGATTAATAACTATGACAATATTCCCTCAATTATCCCAACGACTATTGTCTCCATAAAAGTACAATATTTGGATTCTCTTTCTTCAGATGAAATATTAGACTGGTTGAAAAAATATAGATCATTTCTACTAGCAGAAGATTACTCCAAGCAAGTACAGAAGATAAAAAAGAAGGAACTCTCTAAAAGGCTAGAAAATCCGAATGAAGGCTTGCAATGGTTGAAAGATAACATCGACAATATGACTCTGGCTGAAGTGAACGTATTTTTTGATTGGTACAACAATATTTCAAAACCTCTACGGTCACAAACTCAGGAAATCGTTCGGCAGGGAAAACAAAAAATGTTAGCCAAGATAAGGCAAGAAACCATAGAAGAAGCGAGTAACTTGGTGCTTGATCCCCCCGAGTTACGAGAATTATTATCAGAGGGAGGGACAAGGTTGGTGGGGACAGGGGCCAATGGAATAGTACTAGAGAGTAAACAAGCTAATACGGTAATCAAGATTTCTCACTCAGGTGATACAGAGAGAACTCTGCTGCGAGAGGTCAATAATCATGCGGATTTTCAGAATGCTATCCTATCCGGGAAATTAGCTAGAACACCCGACGGAAACCAGTGTGTTCCCGACTGGGTACATGTCCCTGATATATATCAGAAACCTAACCCCACAGCCACCGATGTCAGGAAGCGAGCCTATATCATGGAACTGGTGACGGGTATGACCTTAAAAAGATGGGTCTATTTAAAACTAGACGAGTACTGGTCAAAATTGGAACCTTTTACGGATCAATAAATTCGATCCCTTTCAGAAGTAGAATTTGATAAATTAGTGAAAACAAGAGAAGGGGATATGCCTACTTATTATAATATCTATCCAGAAGAGGGTGAACTCCTGCCAGAAGTTTTTTTTCAGGCTTTTCAGAACGAACCAAAGAAGACGAAGGGATTAGAGCAGGCTTTGAAGTATCTGAGAGATGAGCATTCTTTGGTACATCCAGATTTACACTGGAAAAATATATTAATTGATAGTCAAAATGAGATTTATTTAATTGATTTTGGTTGATAAAAAATATAAAATTCTATATTATTACTCATGACAATTTTTAATGCCTCATTTTTACTAAAATTATTCGTCCTACCAGACGAGTGCAGGAGAGCGGAAGTTTCGATACCACGCCAACGGCTAAAGCCGTTGTCTAAAAGCTTAAGTACCCTAAAGGGCACTAAGTATTTTCATTCTGCTTAGTAGTGCTAGGGACTCCCTGAGAACTTGGAAAGAATTTGCATCGTTGATAAAAGCAGACTTTTCTTGCCTAGAACTTAAAAATTTCAGTCATAAAATATATGAAACCAGAAAACCATTCAGCATCCGAAAATACTTATCACCTGCGAGAGGAACCTCAACCTGGACACACAGAACCCCTCGAAGTCGATTTCTACGATATCGATCCAAACGTGCTTTCGTGTTTCTTACGAAGTCTAGCCGTCTATCTGCAAAATCCTACCTACCGATTAATCTATGACTTTGGCACTAATACGAACATAAAGTTGCCCTTAAACTCAGGAGACAGTCCTCTTATCCCGATAGATGACGAAAGGGCCATAAGCTATATGGGAATGGGATGCTATCTATTAGGATATCTCCATTCCGAGGCTCGAACCCGAGATAAAGCGCTCTTTTCCAAAATAGCCATCCGTACTTGTGAAGTACAAGGAGCAAACATTCTAGCTACTTTTGATTATGGGAAACGGTATTATCTCGTTTTGGAAACGGAAACAAGACCTAATGGAGAAACCAATGAGATGATGTTTGAGGGAGTTATCGTCAATCCCCAAAAATATCTAGTGCAGGATCGCTCCAATTTCCAGAGCACCTCAGCCAACAGCGCCTAAGTTTGTAGTAGGCGCTTTGCGCGCCTAAGTTAAAAGCAACTACAAGGATTCCTTATAATAACGGATAATATTTTTGGTGGGTGGATAGTGTTTTAATGCTTTTTAAATGCAATCTCCTAGATTAGCCTTGCGTTTGTAGTAGGCGCTTTGCGCGCCTTAGTTAAAAGCAACTACAAGGATTCCTTATAATAACGGATAATATTTTTGGTGGGTGGATAGTGTTTTAATGCTTTTTAAATGCAATCAATCCAAACTTTAGTTTGGCAGTCGGAATCCAAACATTAGTTTGGCAGTAGAAGTCCAAGCCGGAGTCCAAACGACGCTAAAGTTTTTAGTTTGGCAGTCATCCAAACTCACGTTTGGCAGAGTAGTAATACGCGGCCCTTGTTATTAACCTATATTTATAGGGGTTTTTAGCCTATCGATTTTGAGGGCCATAAAAGACTTTGAAGGTTTCCAAATTAAGTTATGGCCCTCAAACGCGCTTAATTACTTATACTTTTTGTAGGTGTTTTGTTGCTTATACTCAACGTGGCCATAACTTGGATTTCCAGGTAGTTACACTGGCTATATTAATCTCGCCTCGTTGGGGCTTCCAGGTAGTTACACTGGGTTATTTTGGTTTCTAAAATGTTCAAGAAATCCGAGTTTTTGAAAAAATTTGTCTAACCAATCAATTGAAGTCAGTGACAAAACCTATAAATAAGGTTTGGAAATCTCAACATGATGCACTATGCTAAAAAAGCAGAAAACAGAGAAATTGTCAGACGCTTCGATTCTAAAGCCAATATAAAAAGTGCCAAAAAGAAGGCATCACTTACGATTCGACTAAAGGTTCTGGAATTCCAGCGGCAACAACAAACATAGAACCAGTAGGTGCTGACAAAATAAAAAAATTATTAGGTGCAAAAAATGCTGATTATTATATGGATATTGATATCACAGACAAGCCCGTATTAAGAAGAAAAACGAAACAAGGGAACCATGAAATCGTCATTCAACAAGACATTAAGTCAGAAGATATTGTTGACAGCGGAAGAGTCAAGAAAAGTCAAAAAAGTCAAACCAGTGGCGAGGATTAATTAATATGTCAAAACTGATTGAAGAACTCAAAGTGTATGGTAAGTTACTATCACACACCGATTTTAAAGTAGTCACATTGCATCCATTGGCAGATGAAACCGAGATTCTGGATCGTTTGGATATGCAGCCCAATGAATGCACCAGTTGCGATTTCTATTGGGTCTTTAAAAACGAGATGTTCTTTGTGAGCATTATGTCGGAAAACCAGGAAAATTCGTTGGTCACATATTTTTTTAAACCCAATGTTGAACATGGCCATTCATTTTATGTCGTTACGCAGATAAGTCCTTTATACACGAGTACCCTAGAAACGGTTTTAAAATACTTATCCAATTGGATAATTGACAATCATAAGCGATTAAGAAAAAGACATCGTGCCGAAAAAGTGAGAATAACTAATAAGGATATTTGCAAGCGTTGAAAAACACGCTCAACAAAAGTCATCGATCACCGATTTGTTGAACAAATCGGATTGATCAGATCAAGTTAAGGTTTTCACCGGAGGAAACAGCAATGGAACTCTCAGAACTCAAATCAAAATTACAACAAATTGAAGCCGGTTTGCCATTATCAGCTTTCTCAATTTATCATTCATTTTGTCGAAATGGCCGATTGATAAACGTCGGTATAACCATGCGATTAAAAAAACGTGCGATTAAAGATCGGGTATGGAAATCAAAATCCATGCTTAAAGCACTTAAAAATGCTGCGTATGGATTTGATGACAAACAAACGCGAAGTCGGGGAGGTGCCGATGGTATCTTTTTAATTGATCGTCAATTTACCCCTAAAAATGAGATGATGAAAAAATTATTTGACGGTTTTTTTGATCAACCGAAAAGTGGTCTCATTGAGATTGCTACGACTCTTGACGTAGAGCCATCGGTATTGTTACCGGTGAGAGTGGTTTCTCACGATTTACGGTTACTTGGCGTTTTATATCGTGCTGAAAAAGAAGATTGGCTTATTTTAGTAGATTGTGATGTCAGTTCGTCCAAACTTTAGTTTGGCAGTAGAAGTCCAAGCCGGAGAGTTTGGCAATCGTCCAAACACTCGTCCAAACTCACGTTTGGCAGAGTAGTAATACGCGGCCCCTATTATTAACCTATATTTATAGGGTTATTTAGACTACTTGAGGGCCATAAAACACTTTGAAGGTTTTCAAATTAACTTATGGCCCTCAAACGCGGTTAATTAGTTATACTTTTTGTAGGTGTGCTTAACTTAATCAAGCCGGAGTCCAAACTTTAGTTTGGCAGTAGGACTCCAAACTTAAGTTTGGCAGTCGTCCAAACACTCGTCCAAACTCACGTTTGGCAGAGTAGTAATACGCGGCCCCTATTATTAACCTATATTTTTAGGGTTATTTAGACTATTTGAGGGCCATAAAAGAGTTTGAATGTTTTCAAATTAAGTTATGGCCCTCAAACGCGGTTAATTACTTATACTTTTTGTAGGTGTGCTTAACTTAATGGCAGTGACTTATAGATAGTTATTGCGGCGATTCGTCCAAACCTAAAGGTTTGGACTCCAACGTAGCGAATATGACCACTTCCACTCAATATTTTGTACAAAAAAGAGTTTATTTGGACGTTTGTGCCTTAAGCCGTCATTTTATAATCAACGTCAAGTTCGGATTCAAATAGAAAACAGTGCTGTCGCCCTTATTTTAGAACACGTTAAACAAATAGAGTTAATTGTTTCTACAATTCAAATTTAATATGAAAGCAAAGCAATACCTTCCTGAAGAAAATTTGGTTGAACAAGCCCTAGTTGCGCTCATGAAAGCACTTGCACCAGTAGAAACCATGCGTTTTCTCAATTTGCCTCGTTCGCGGTGCTTAGAATCGGTAGAACGGCATCAAAAGTGGCAAGCGACACTTAACCAAGAAGATAGTCAAGTGTTTGGCTCACATAATAACGACAATAGCCCCACAGTTTGATTCTTTCAAAGCGACGAAATCCAAACCTTCAGCTTTGGACGCGATGGCATCCAAAACGATGGAGTCCAAAGCTTTAGCTTTGGCGATGGAGTCCTACGCTTGCCGCTTTGGACGAAAGCTATATCCAACTCGTCCAAACCTAAAGGTTTGGACTCCAACGCGGGCTCCAAAACGACAATAACGACAAATAATGTTTAATGCCATCCACCAATTGGCCGACAAAATTCTTCGCGTTCTACAACGCCGCGTCTTGAGAAACAACATCATCAATTGTGGGCCATGTTAACGCTTGAAACCGCTCGTATTTTCTCAATACTGAACAGTGGCAGAAGAGTCGGCTTATTCACTTTCGACAACGCACCGTCTTGAGAAACAACCTCATCAATTGTGGGCCATGTTAACGCTTGAAACCGATCGTATTTGGGAAAGACTGAACAATGGCAAAAATGTCGGCTTATTCACTTTCTACAACGCACCGTCTTGAGAAACAACCTCATCAATTGTGGGCCATGTTGACACTTGAAACCGCTCGTATTTTGGAAAGAGTGAACTGTGGCAAAAGTGTCGGCATCTTCACTTTCGACAACGCCGCGTCTTGAGGAACAACCTCATCAATTGTGGGCCATGTTGACACTTGAAACCGCTCGTATTTTCTCAATAGTGAACAGTGGCAGAAGAGTCGGCTTATTCACTTTCGACAACGCACCGTCTTGAGAAACAACCTCATCAATTGTGGGCCATGTTAACGCTTGAAACCGCTCGTATTTTGGAAAGAATGAACCGTGGCAAAAGTGTCGGCATCTTCACTTTCGACAAAGGCACCGTATTGAGGAACAACCTCGTGTGGGCCATGTTGACACTTGAAACCGATCGTATTTTCTTGACAGTGAATGAACAGCAAGCGTATGAGCAACTCCATTAAGTTAAGGATAGGAAGCCTCGCGTTATTGAGACATAGCGAAGTTTGGCAATCGTCGCCCAAACTTTAGTTTAGCAGTAGGAGTCCAAACTTTAGTTTGGCAGTAGGACTCCAAACTTTAGTTTGGCATTCGTCCAAACTCACGTTTGACAGAGTAGTAATACGCGGCCCTTGTTATTAACCTATATTTTTTTCGGTTTTTAGCCTATCGATTTTGAGGGCCATAAAACACTTTGAATGGTTTCAAATTAAGTTATGGCCCTCAATCGCGGTTAATTACTTATACTTTTTGTAGGTGTGCTTAACTTAATGGCAATGACTTATAGATAATTATTGCGGCGATTCGTCCAAACTTGAAGGTTTGAACTCCAAAGGTTTGGAGCCCAGCCTTAAATAGTATATAATATCCGCTTTTTTTGATTAGCAGGAGAATTTTTATCTTATCGATTGTCGGCAGTCGGGTTGGCCGTCTATTTGGGGGCGATTTCTGTCGTACATGCGACCACTGATTGTGGGACCGTTACACAGATTTCTCAAATTGAGTGTGAGTCGTTGTTGCAACTTTATCAGAGTACCAATGGCGCAAACTGGGAGCAAAATAAGGGTTGGAATGTGACCAATACGCCTTGTGATTGGGTTGGTGTGACTTGTGACAAGGCTGGTGTCATTTGGCTTGTGTTAAGTCAGAACAATCTCACTGGCACGCTGCCTAATTTCCGTGGCTTGCCCCAGTTGCAGACGCTTGCTCTCAACAATAATCAACTGACGGGCGCGATTCCCGATTTCAGTGGCTTGCCCAAGTTGCAGACGCTTAAACTCAATCAGAATAAACTGACGGGCGCGATTCCCGATTTCAGTGGTTTGCCGCAGTTGCAGACACTTGAACTCTATCATAATCAACTGACGGGCGCGATTCCCGATTTCAGTGGCTTGCCCAAGTTGTCTGATCTTAAGCTCTCAAATAATTCACTCTGCCAAAACCCCAACATCAATTACGGAGCCTGGCGAAAAGAAGTGAACAAATTTCCATTTTGCCCGGTTAATCAGTAGTCTAGGGCCGAATAGAAATCAGAATTGTTGGAAAAATTTCTGGGAAGAGTCTGTTATTAACCTATATTTTTAGGGTTATTTAGACTATTTGAGGGCCATAAAAGAGTTTGAAGGTTTTCAAAATAAGTTATGGCCCTCAATCGCGCTTAATTACTTAGACTTTTTGTAGGTGTTTTGTTGTTTAACAGGAGTCCAAACTTTAGTTTGGCAGTAGGACTCCAAACTCACGTTTGGCAGTAGTAATACGCGGCCCCTATTATTAACCTATATTTTTAGGGTTATTTAGACTATTTGAGGGCCATAAAAGAGTTTGAAGGTTTTCAAAATAAGTTATGGCCCTCAAACGCGCTTAATTACTTAGACTTTTTGTAGGTGTTTTGTTGTTTAACAGGAGTCCAAACTTTAGTTTGGCAGTCGGAATCCAAACATTAGTTTGGCAGAAAGCAAGGAATGATTAAATTCTGAAAATTCTGAAAATTCTGAAAATTCTGATTAAGTTTGGACTCCTGCCAAACCAAAGTTGGCCGACTCCAACCTTGAAAAAATCCATTTATTCCGCAAATCCGTTGTACTATCACTATATGAAAGATCAAAATCTCCCTTCTCTCAGTTATCGCGATGCCGGTGTCAACATAGACAGTGGCAATCTTTTAGTTGAGCGCATCAAACCCATTACCGCCCGCACCCATCGCCCCGAAATGTTAGGCGGTTTAGGCGGCTTTGGGGCCTTATTTGAAATCCCGTTAGCGCGTTATAAAAACCCGGTGCTAGTCTCCGGCACCGATGGCGTAGGCACTAAATTAAAGTTGGCTCAGGCTTATGACAAATATGACACCATCGGCATTGATTTAGTCGCTATGTGTGTTAATGACATTGTCACATCAGGAGCAGAGCCGCTATTTTTTCTCGACTACTACGCCACCGGCCACCTTGACGTAGAAATTGCCACGCAAGTCATTGAAGGTATTAGCAAAGGTTGTGAATTAGCCGGGGCCGCGTTAGTGGGCGGAGAAACGGCCGAAATGCCAGGCCTGTATAATCAAGGCGATTATGATCTCGCTGGCTTTTGTGTGGGCATCGTCGAAAAGGCCGCTATTATTGACGGTAGTCAAGTACAAATCGGTGACGCGCTAATTGGAATGGCCTCCAGCGGCCCACATTCCAACGGCTATTCGCTGATTCGTAAAATCCTCGACAAAATCCCCAAATCCTCCCAACCCCCCTTTTTCAAACAAGGCCAAATCTTGCCTTTTTCAAACGAGGAAAATTTTAATGGGCGCAGTTTAGACGAAGTCTTATTAGAACCCACCCGCATTTATGTCAAACCATTGTTGCAGTTAATGCAGCAAATACCGGTTCATGCCTTAGCGCATATCACCGGCGGCGGCTTATTAGAAAATGTGCCGCGTGTGTTACCGACGGGCTTTTGTGCTAACATCAACACTAACAGTTGGCAACGCCCACCGATTTTCGATTGGCTGCAACAACAAGGCAACATTACTGACAAAGAAATGTATCGCACATTTAATTGTGGTATTGGGATGGTCATTTGTGTGGCCCGAGAAAATCTTAATAAAGCCTTGATATCTTTAACAGAAATCGGAGAAACGGCGTGGCATATTGGCGACATTGAGACTCATCCTAGCGAAACCATTACTCTAACATTAAGTTGAATTTAAAACTCCAAAAATAAATCACTTATAAGCCACAGGCGAAACCTGTGGTAAGGCAAATGCCTCGCTCAACCCCGTAGGGGTTGAATGTGAATAGCCACAGGTGAAACCTGTGGTATATGATAAGGCAAATGCCTCGCTCAACCCCGTAGGGGTTGAATGTGAATAAATAATCTATTGCTTATAAAAACAATGAGTTAAGTCGAGTTTTAAAACACGCTTTTAGCTTTGGACAGAAAGTACGTCGTTTAAATTGTAAAAACTCGCAATGCCGCAAAATTCGGCCGAAAAGCCACTTTGCTGAACGAAAACTCAATCACTTAGGAACGATGACGGCCTGATTTTGCGCTATAGCAAAAAATCAGTTTCAAATCCCAACCGTTCGCACTAAACTTTAGCACTTTTTTTTTGGGACAACCGATGAATAAATTACCGCTAGTGGCCCTCATTTCAGGGCGCGGCAGCAATTTAAAAGCGATTATTGACGCGGCCGATCCATTAATTGAAATACGCGCCGTCATCAGTAATCGCCCACAAGCACCGGGTTTGGGCTACGCAATAGAGGCGGGCATTTCTACCGAAGTGATCGATCAGACACAATTTAAGTCGCGCCTTGAATTTGATACCGCTTTACAAACACGCATAGACGACTACCAACCAAAACTGGTAATCTTAGCCGGCTTTATGCGTATATTCACCCCCGAATTTGTCGCTCATTACCAAGGCCGCTTGCTCAATATCCACCCCTCCTTACTACCGGCCTTCAGAGGTTTACATACGCATCGACGAGTATTAGAATCAGACGCTCAAGAACATGGTGCCAGTGTGCATTTTGTCACAGACGATTTAGACGCCGGGCCTGTGATAATCCAAGCGCGTGTGCCCGTTTTGCCAGACGATGATGAAAACAGTTTAGCCGCACGAGTGTTGCGAGAAGAACATCGCATTTATCCGCAAGCCATACACAGGTTTGCAGAAGGCCGTTTACAATTACAAGGCAAACAAACTTTATTAGATGGACAACCCATCAACGCGAATTAAGAATGAAAAATGAAAAATGAAGAGTTATAAAATCACTTCTCAACACGATGTTTTTATAAGTCATTGATTTTTTTATGATTCAATTCAACCCTTAATTCGCATATAAAGAATGAAAAAATAAACGCTCTGTGGCACAGCCAAACTCAAGTTTGGACGACTGCCAAACTAAAGTTTGGACTCCGGATAACTGATAACTGATCAATGAACACTATTGCTAAAAAGGAAACTTGCTTATGAAAACCGCCAAAACGGTTGTATTGTTGCTATTGGGCTTATTTTGGCTTGCCCCAGCCAGTTGGGCTGAAACGCCAACGATTGATCCCTTCTGCCTAGACAGCCCGCAAGTGTGTCAAAAGCGTGCCGCGAAGAAAGAAGCCCTCCGTCAGCGTTGTGCCGCCAATCCCGATTGGTGTAAACAGTGGCGTGCCAAGCAAATGCGAATACGCGAAGAGAGACGCGCTTTACGAAGACAATGTAAAGCCAACCCGGACAAATGCGGAGAGTTTAGACGGCAATTCAAGGAGAAGCAAGCACAGCGGAGAAAAAAAGCGCAACAGAAACGAAAAGAATCGCGCAAGAAACTCAGAAAAGCGCAAAAGCAATGGTGTACCAACAATCCCACACCTTGTGAACAATGGAAAACCGAGAAAAGAAAAGTGGACAAAAAATACCAAGAACAGCTTCGTCAATTGGACAAAAAATATTCTAGGCCACATCGTCAGGATGGGTAAAGTCGTCTACAGGCTTTCACGGAGACTCCTCGCACTCTCGGAGGAGTCGCCGTTAGTAATGAAAAATGAAAATCCAAGAGACAAAAATGCACTCGAACTGTGCCGTCATCTACCCTATCCTTCGTTTATCCGCGTAATTCGTTGTACTAAATTCGTTTATCCGCGTAATTCGTTGTACTAAATTAATTAACAATTCACAATTCACAATTCACAATTCACAATTAATAAAATGAACCCTTACTCATTTCGCAAACGGCTTTTCGGTATTTCCCCCGAAGAGACAACTTTTTCTAAGCGCGGTTTTCATGCCGTGTCTGCTGAGGCGCGTGAGCGACTAGAAAACATCGGAGAAACATTTGTTTACGGCTATCATGCCGCCTTATTGGACGACAACCCCGAATCATTGAGCCAGCAACTCGACACGCTACCAAATGAAAGGCGTGGTTTTGCCTATGAAGGCGCAGCGATGGCGATGACGTTGCTTGATTTTCTATCGCCCTTCAATCGAAATCGCTTTAAACGATTTGCACAAGGTACCGGGGCGCATCATATCTATATGGTTCACGTCGGCGCCGGATGGGCTTGGGCGCGATTGCACCGCAATGTGAACAAAGCACTAACTGCCCTCGATCCATTATTCAGGTGGTTAGCAGTAGACGGTTATGGATTCCATGAAGGCTATTTCCATTGGCAAAAAACCATCACACAAGCTATCGTACCTCGCCACCTGTCTGGATATGCACGGCATGTTTTTGATCAAGGTATCGGGCGCAGTTTATGGTTTATCAAAGGTGCAGATATTGAGGCGATTGTCAATACTATTAATAACTTTCCCGCCGAAAGACAAGCAGACTTATGGAGTGGGCTTGGGCTTGGTGCGACTTATGCTGGGGGCGCAGATGAAACAGCACTAACACATTTAGTCAAACTCAGCAACGATTTTCGCCCTCAATTAGCCCAAGGTTCTGCATTTGCAGCCAAAGCGCGTACACATGCTGGCAACCCAACCCATCACACGGCACAAGCCTGTCAAATCTTTTGTAACAGCGAAGTCAAAACAGCGGCGCAAGTCACCGATGACGCACTCATTGATTTACCTTATGACGGCCCAGAACCCGCTTATGAAATATGGCGACAACGCATCCAAAATCACTACCGCTGATTTGATTAATTAGAAATCAATGTTCAAGTTTTCTGCAACCCATTGATTTTACAAGAAGCATCGTTTTGAACCCAAAAATAATCTTATAATTTAACTCAATCTATTACAATCTCTAACGATAATATTTAGACGAGCAGAATTTAAAATATTATACTTAATGATGCGAATTAAGGGTTAAATTGAATCTTATAAAATCAATAACTTATAAAAACATCTTCATTGAAAGTCATTTTATAAGTCTTTTTTATTATAAGTTTTGCGGAGCAAAACTTTAGCCTAAAATGTTCATTCTACATTTTTCATTTTTCATTCTTAATTCGCATTAATGGCATTGACTACGACGTTACTATTTTGATGACATAAACAAAAATAATTTTATTTTGTTTATAAAACAATTAGCCGAAGACATTTTAGCTCAAATGAAGGGTGCGTGGGACGCACCCTACGCTTGCTCCCGCCGCTTTTGGCAGAGTGCTGCTGCACCTGATTAGGGCATTTCTGTATTAAATGCTCCATTCAAGTGTTGCTTGAATCGCTTTAAATCATTTTCCACATCTGCATTTTTAAGAACATCGTAGCAAGAAAATGTCGGTAGTGGCGCCATCCCAAAAAACTGATAGTTTTTATGCAGCCACATAAAGACACCATCAACTCCTTTTCCCTCAAAGAACTGATTAGAGTCCTCAAAGGCTTCAAGCGGCGCATTCCAAGTCGTGGAAATCATATATTTCTTGCCATGCATGAATCCACCCGAACCATATTTTTTGCTCAAGTCCGAGCGAGTTCGACCATCATCTTTACAAAACACTTCTCCAAGCCCCGCTGTGTGTACCTCATCAATGTACTTCTTAAAAATATAAGGCACACTCATCCAATAAACCGGCGTTTGCACAAACACAAAATCGGTCCATTTGTATTTCTCCAGTTCTTCAGCAATATCATAACCATTTTCCACAATGGTTGTTTTGATCTCATAACCCATGCCACTGAGAAAATCCTTAGCGGCATCAATAAGAGTTTGGTTGAGTTTGCCTTCGGCAAAACCTTCATAACGCTGATGTGCGTTAATCAATAACACTTTTTTCACAAAAAAACCTCCAATTTAATATTGCCCTAATACTGCGGCTCAAATAAAGGGTGCGTGGGACGCACCCTACGCTTGCAGCACCAATGAGCAAGCAAGCGTAGAAATTGTCATTAACACCCGTTTACTCCAACCGACTGAGCCGCTACAAAATGAGTGTTTTTCACACCCGCTAATTAAAATTTCAATCAATTGGAAAATCATCATTTTTCGTTTGGTATTTTAACACCTCAAAGTTCAAAAATATCAACTTGATTACCATTCATTTTTCAAATCTAATCAAAGAGCAAAGAAAGCATATAATATAAAAGAATAACGAATGCGAATATCGATATAAAAATGAAAAATGAAGAATGAACTACAAGGATTGTATATAAAAACGGATTTCTTCGCTAATTTAGCGCAATAGACATTATCGGTTACTAACGTGAGCTCGACTTTTCAATAACTTATATAAATCTTATATTAATCAAGTTGTTGATTACAAATAATTGATTAAAAAAACATTTTTATTATATGAGATACCCTTAGTATTAATACGTGAATACCCCTTATTTGTGGGCCATCAACTGGAATGAACCAGTACAGCTTAGGAGTTTTGTGCTTAGGTGTTTTTTTAAACTGATTGATAACTAAGTCATTATCACTAAACAATTTCTAAAAATCCTTTATTAGATACAATCCTTGTAGTTATATTTATCCTACGCGCCCACAAACGAATTGATAGTGGCAAAACCATTTATCAATTCCTTCTAAAAATCCTTTATTATATACAATCCTTGTAGTTATATTTATCCTACGCGCCCACAAACGAATTGGTAGTGGCAAAAAAACAGGATGAAAAATTAGACGAATGGCAAACTGAAAAGGATTGTCATCGTTTTGAGCCCCCAACCGACTTATCGAAAATTTCTAAGCGCGGTTTTCAAGCCGTGTCTGATGAAGTTTGTCAACAATTAAAAATGCAAATTGATTCTATAAATAATAAGTCGATAATTTGACTAGAAATTACTCAGATAGGGGAATCTCTGTGAAACGTAGTAAAGCGCCGTGTCTGAAGTGTTGATGTTAAAAACTGATAGGCGGTAAGCATGAAGCTTATTTCCATTGGCAAAAAACCATCACATAGGCTATCATACCTCGCCGCCTCTCTGGATATGCACGGCGCGTTTTTGATCCATGATGGACGTAGTTTATGGTTTATCAAAGGTGCATATGTTGAGGCGATTGTCAATACTATTAATGGTTTTTCTGCCGAAAGACAAGCTGACTTATGGAATGGTATTGGGCTTGGTGCGACTTATGCAAGGGGCGCAGATGAAATAGCACTAACACATTTAGTCAAACTCAGCAACGATTTTCGCCCTCAATTAGCCCAAGGCGCTGCATTTTTTGCCGCCAAGGCGCGTGAACGTGCTGGCAACCCAACCCATCACACAACGCAAGCCGGTAAAATACTTAGTGCCACCGATGCCGTAGCGGCGGCGCGTATCACCGATGACGCACTCATTGATTTACCTTATGACGGCCCAGAACCCGCTTATGAAATATGGCGACAACGCACTCAAAACTATCATAATGAGTAACGGGTAATACTCGATGATCACGTTTTTAGTCTGACAAGAATAACTACAAGGATTGTATGTTTATGAAGGGATTTAAATCGAATCGATATGAGATATCTCAATTATCTCACCTAAATCTAAATTTAGACTCGAAAGAATAACTGGCGATCCGCTTATTAATCCTTTTTTATATACAATCCTTGTAATTCTATTTTCCAAGGAAAGCAAAAATGTTATAGAACTTGTTCATTATCTGTCATTAGCGAAGAAATCCGTTTTTATATACAATCCTTGTAGTTATTGCTTGGGTTTAGAAAAACGTGATCATCGAATGTCATAAAGTGAAACTATGATAGGAACTACCCGGATCATTCAAATGAAACAACCTGTTACAAGCAAGAAATTTTCTCTTATTATGGGCCTAACAACCGTTCTCATTTTGGGCCTACCTAGCTGTGATGATGATGACGAAGAAGTGAGTAGCGAGGTAACCACACCTAAAACCGAACTACTACAAATTGGGGGCATTTTTCCATTAACTGGAGTACTTGCTGAATTTGGAGAACCCTCGCAGAAAGGCGCTGAACTGGCTATCAAAGATTTGACAGAAGCCGGCTTTCAGGTTGAGATGACCTCAAGAGACAGTGGCTCTGATCCCACCGAGAGTGTAACCGCAGCCAGTCAGTTGGTTTCCGAAAAAAACGCACAAGTCATTCTCACGGCCTCAGGCAGTGAAACTATCCCGGTGGCTGAACAAGTCACGATTCCCAATCAAGTGCTGCAAATTTCCTACGCAGCCGTTTCACCCACTGTCAGTGTGCTACCCGCCGATGACGGGCATGATTTGTTGTTCCGTACTAATGTGCCGGGTACAGCACAAGGGATTGTTTTAGCGAAAACCGCCATTGACAAAGGCTACAAGAAATTAGCGATACTTTACGTTGATGATGCCTTAGGCCAAGGCACTTCCCAAATCTTTACCGACAACTTTGAAAATTGGGGCGGCCAAGTGGTTGCCGCAGTAAAGCACAGCACTCAGGTTCAAACCACTTACGTGGATGAGTTAACCCAAGCGGCTGTAGACGGTGCCGAAGCCTTAATTGTTATCAGTTTTCCACAACACATTATCGTCTTTCTCCAAGAAGCCATGGCCGGTCAGTTTTTCGAGAATTTTCTCTTTATCATGGCACAGCAGACCGAAACGGTTACTAACGCTATGGGAAGCATGCTTGAAGGAGTCTGTGGTACGGCACCTGCTGTGGTTTTCACCGATTCACTGGAAAAATTCAATGTCCGTTACCAAGCAGAATACGGGACACTCTCAAGTCCGATTGCCGGTAACGCTTATGATGCAGTTGTGGTTTCAACACTAGCGGCTTATGTAGTCCAAGCCAAAAGTGAAACCCTGACACCAATCACTATTCGTGATCAGTTACGTGAGGTAGCCGGCGCACCGGGTGAGCGGGTGGAGTCTCAGATTGACGAATTAAAACGTGCACGGGAACTGTTGCAAGCGGGTAAACCGATTAACTACAACGGTGCGTATACTGACGTTGACTTAGATGAAAAAGGCGATGTTTCAGCACCCATTGACGTTTGGTGCATTAAAAACGGTCAAATGGTCACTGAAAATACCTTTATGCCTAACAACTTTGAAGTAGTCGGTCAAGCCGGGATGTTTTTTGATGGCAGCAAAGACTTTGTGCGCTCCCAAGAAAGCCCATTAGGTAATCTCGTCGCTGACGTGATGTTAGCTGGTGCCAAAGCCAGCGATAATACGGTGGCGGCCTCTTTTATCAATGCCGGTTCACTGCGTAATAGCATTGGTGAAGGCGAGGTCACTCATAGTGAATTGTTGATGGTATTACCGCTCCTAGAAATCTGATACTATCTACTACTATATAGTAAAATGTAACAAGATCACGCTGGCCGAGCAGTATTGCCTAGCGGTTCGTGTGCCGGAATCGCGCCGGTCAAAGTTCGAGAAAGAGGTGGCCCCTTCGTCCCAACCAAAGGCCCTTGCGTTTGGTTGGATCGGTCAGTTATTTCCGCCGCCCGAACCCGTGCTACATGCACCACTGATTTGAGTTTTCTGGACACACGCCGCCAGAATGACCACACATGCTTCTTCCGATTCCTCACGGGTAGGGAGAAGGTGACGTGACCACCTTTGTTGTTTGGGATGAAAATTTCATCTTTACAACTAGACGGGGCGCGTTCAGAAAATCGGCATAACCGTCGCGCTATAACTAACGCGGCGGCATGATGTACTGTTAACCCATATCGAGTTGCATACTTGACTCGACCTATTACTGAGGTAAACGCTGGATTGACTTTATAAACTCTCACACCAGACTTTAAAGCCCTAGCTTCTATAAATTGTCTGAATTTTGTATAAGCAAAAGAATTGAGCATCCGAGCATTCTTTTTTGAACTATTTTCTTTTAAAACACTCTTTTTCTGTGAAAAGTCTAAGTCTTCAATAACAACTGGTTTTAATGTCTTTTCTGAACGTTCGACAATGACCTTAACAGCTTCGCCAATGAGCGCTTCTGTTTGACTTTTCGACAAGCCAACCGTATTAAGTGGTATGGTTTCTGTCTCAATAGGATTACCAAATCGGTCGGTTTCAACCAAAGCAATATGATTGGCGTTTAAATCTATACCTATTGTACCTATATGTTTCAAGGATTTAATGGGAACGAGAGGTCTCGCAGTACTAACAAAAACTCGCCAGCCTTTTTTGTCACGCAAGAACCTGTAGGTAATAGCTCTACCATAATGTTTGCTCTGAGCATTTTTTATTTTTTTCAGAAAACGACGTGCTTCATTCTCGTCCAAGGCCGCTTCAATAATATCCAGCCCATATTCAAATTTTACACCCGCAATGGAAACATATTTTCCATGTTTCGGGACTAAAGCGTCTGGCATCCGTATTTGTAAAGTCAATGTTCCATCTTCTTGGGGTATTGCTACACAAAGTTGGTTTCCAGCCGTTTCATCTTTTGAACCAATCAAAATAAACTGATTGCTACGCGCTTTTTGCCAAGCTTTTTTCCATTGTTCAAAGCTTTTATAGCCATTCGCTTTTAAATTAAATTGTGCATTAAACAATTTTTTTGAACCAAAACAAATACGAACACGCCCAGTAGCCTTATCTGATTTCAATTGTTCTAGACGCTTCTCTAACCGTGCGAGACGACGCTTTTTTTGATGAAGTTTATAATCATGTTTTTGACGCTGACTAGCTTCTACTTCTTTTTTTGAAAGTTTTTCAATCGTTTTTTTGGTTTGTTCGACTCGTTCTTGATTTTCACTAATGTAGCGTTCAAGATTTGAACGATAAGAATTAATCTTACCTTGCAAGGTAAAATTAATAGAATTAAAGTGCCTAGACAAAATTCCAAAAAAAGACAAGAAAAAGGATTTGATCTGATTAAATACTTTTCCTTTAAATGTGTCCACCTTTTGGCTCTGGGCAAAAAGGTGACGTTCTACCTGCGATAACAACGTAGCGCAATCATCTAAAGCGGCTGTCTTCGCCTCTGGCAAGTTCTTTAAACGAGTTTGATAAGTGCTAATAGGATCGTCTATAGTACCTGAGTTATTTTTTCTGGTTTTTTGAGTCATAATTCGGTTATTTATTTGTCAAGTATGAACATATTTTCTCAAACAGCAATAAAAAATACAACCCCCTTAAGTCAGCATATCTGGTATCAGATAATGTTACATAGTAATAGATAGTAATAGATTTCTCAACACTGCTACTAGCCCTTTGGTAATACACTGGTTGTTTTAGATATCAGCGGACGTGAATTAGTCGCGGCGTTAGACACTGGCTTTAGTCAAGCCGGTGGCGAAGCAACTGGCGCGTTTCTCAGCGTGGCGGGTATGCAAGTCACCTATTGCGATACGACACCGTGTGCAGATGCACTACTTGACAATGGAATCGTCACCAGTGTGACGATAAACGCAGAAGCCATTGATCTGAATAAGACATATCGTGTCGCTACCCATGATTACTTAGCCGGTGGTGGTGACAACTTTACCATGCTAGAAGAAGCTTGCAATAACGGTGGTTACTGCGAAAATACCGGCAAACTGTTAGTCGATTTATTAGCCGGAGAATTTCAAAATAATTCCCCAGTAACGCGAAATGTTGAAGGGCGGATAACTAAAATTTCCAGCCAATAATAGAGTTTATACCGAGTTAACATAACTCATTGATTTACAGTGTAAAGGAGTCCAAACTTTAGTTTGGCAGGCGTGTTTGGCAAGGCACATTCCCATTTTAAGGGAAAGTCTTTTTTAAAATCCTTTATTATATACAATCCTTGTAGTTATATTTATCCTACGCGCCCACAAACGAATTGATAGGGGCAAAACATAATGAACTACAAGGATTGTATATAAAAACGGATTTCTTCGCTAATTTAGCTAGCGCAATAGACATTATCGGCTAATAAATCAATTCCTTATAGTTATTATTTTCTAAAAATCCGTTATTATATACAATCCTTGTAGTTATATTTATCCTACGCGCCCACAAACGAATTGATAAGGGCAAAACGGATTGGAGTCCAAATATTGATAAAAGCCGATGTTGAGTACTAAATTCGTTTATCCGCGTAATTCGTTGTACTAAATTCATTTATCCGCGTAATTCGTTGTACTAAATTGTTGTACTCAATTAATTCGTTTATCCGCGTAATTCGTTGTACTAACTAAATTGTTGTACTCAATTCGTTTATCCGCGTAATTCGTTGTACTAAATCCTTATAGCTATTAGTTTCTAAAAATCCTTTATTATATACAATCCCTGTAGTTATATTTTCATGAGAGTTTGAACCATGCCGGAGACTGAAATAAATGTCAAAAAAAACCACCACCATTATTTTGATTATCGCGTTTTTGCTTGCCGCGCTATTTGTTTTGGAACGATGGCGTGACAATCCAGACGCTTCGGGAGAAGCCCCAATTGCAGAAGTAAAACCGCCTCAAAAGGAGATACCCTCTGAACTCATCGATCAGATTATCGGCCCCTTCAACAAAGGGGTTGCCCTGATGGAACAATATCAATCAGTAGATGCCGTCAAGCAATTTGAAGAAGTTGTTCGGCTAGCACCCGACTGGATTACTGGGCGGCTGAATCTGGGTATTGCCCTTCTGAACACACAGAAGAATGAAGACATTCTCCGTGCTGAAGAAGAACTCAAATGGGTCATCGAACGGACGCCAGATAACCCTTATGCCCACTACGCCCTCGGCATGTTGTTCCGGCACCTTGGTTTATTCGAGGACGCAATAGCCGAGTTCCAAACGGTACTGAAAATCGATCCAGAAGATGCCGACGCACATTATCAAGTCGGTTTTCTTATCATGAAAAATGATCCGGTAGCTGCTAGGCACCACTTTGAAAAAACATTGGCTAAAAAATCTCATCATGAAAAAGCCGCATTAAACCTACAAAGATTATTGATGAGGGCTGGGGAAAAACAACGGGCGCAAGAAATGTTAAAGCGTTATCAAATGTTAAAGTCTCATCTGACGCTCAAATCACCTTCTGGTTCTGGCATATCTTATGGCATGAAGTACGGTGAAATGGGACGCTACGCGGAAGTTGTTCGCGCTTTCGGGGAACCAGAAGGCAGCCTTGAAACACATACCGTACCTGCCTATACCAATATAGCCCAAAATTCTGGCCTGACACAGATCGCGCCCGGCACCCCAGGCTGGCCCGGCATGTCTTCTCAGAAAACCGTCGCAGCCTTTGCTCCCGGCATTGCCGTTGCTGACGTAGAAGGCCAAAATGCGCTTTACATCTATATAACGGGCATTGAACCAACAGGTATGCTCTATCATTATCACGCCGGGCAATTTTCCCCGGTACAAAACACCGGCATAGCAGCTCAAAATGCCATTGGTGCCTTTTTCGGCGACTACGATGGCGATGGTGATCCAGACCTTTACCTCACATGCGTTGGCCCCAACCGGCTTTATCGAAATGATGGGGAGGCTAAGTTTACCGACGTAACCGCGACGAGTGGTACGGGAGGGGGCGCGTTCCTCAGTGTCGGTGCCGCGTGGACAGATGCAGATCACGACGGCGATCTTGATCTATACGTAACCAACTTCTCCTCACTAACGACGGAAACCAATGGCGCACCAAACTTCCTATGGCGGAACAACGGCAATGGCTCATTTACCGAAGTCGCCACCAAATCCGGAATAAGCGGAGAAAATGCGGCCAGCATGGCAGTCCTTTTCTTTGATATTGACGATGATCGGGATACCGATCTTTACCTCATCAATCATGGTTCAGCTAATCGGCTATTCCTGAATGATCGGGCTGGACAATACACCGAAGCAACTTCGTGGTTTCCTGAACTCGCCGATACGGGCCCCGGTTTGGGCGCGTTACTCGGTGATGTGGATATGAATGGTCGGCAAGACATTCTTTTGTTGCGAGGGCCTGAACCACCGCGCCTTTTTCTACAAATAGCACGGGGCGATTTTGTAGAAGATTCTGCTTTTAAATCAAACACTTGGCGTTTAGAAGGCGCGTCTGGGGGCCTGTTCGGTGACATTGATATCGACGGCGATTTGGATCTAATACTGCTCAGTGCCGCGATTAATGGAAAAATAAAACATCAAATCATGATGAACAAGGGCACCGGCCACTTCGAGTCACCGGTGGCTTTCGGGGAAGATCGCAGTGCGCCAGACTCCAGAGGTGCAGTGGCGGTGGATATTGACCGGGATGGTTCGCTTGAACTGATTGTCACCCGGATTGGTGCAGCACCGGAAGTCTGGCACACCACCGTCCCTGAAAATCGGCACTGGCTTGAGGTGATTCCCACCCAAGCTGGAAAAGAAAAGGTATGGATAGAACCCAAAGCTGATGGTCTCTTCGTGGAAGTCAAAACAGGCCAACGGCTACAAGTTGCCAGTGTGACCGCTTCATCTGGTTACCTTGGCTCGTTCCCACGCCGTTTGCACTTCGGTTTAGGCGAACAAGGCAAAGCTGACTACGTGCGCCTTTTTTGGTCGGATGCCGTACTCCAAAGTGAGTTAGAAGTCGCAGCCAATCAAAATTGGCTCATCAACAAGATGCAGCGCAAACCATCAAGTTGTCCAATACTTTTTGTTTGGGACGGTGAGCGTTTTGCGTATGTCACTGACTTTCTAGGTGTCGGTGGTGTTGGATTCTTTATTGAACCCGGTGTATATGCCCCACCCGATCCCACTGAGGATGTCCGTATTCCCCCGGAACTCATCGCACCGCGTAATGGACGTTATATCATCAAGGTGGCCGAGCCTTTAGAAGAAGTGACTTATCTTGATCAGTTGCACCTCGTTGCCTACGATCACCCCGAAGGTTGGGAAATCTACCCAGATGAACGCTTTACCGGAACGAAACCGTTCCCCACCGGTAAGCCTTTTGCGGTTGCCGAGAAAATTTTTCCACAAGCGGCTCGGAACCATCACGGCGAAGATGTGCTTGACAGAATACGGAAAATTGATCGAAAATATGCACAGCCGCCCAAGGATACACGGTTTATTGGCTATGCCGATGATCACTGGATTGAACTAGACTTTGGAGATCAACTCCAAAACCTAGATTCTAACGCATCCCTGATACTTTATTTATATGGATGGGTAGAATACACCTATTCCCACGTCAACTATGCCGCATATCAGGCCGGGATCACGATGCGTTCACCGTGGATTGAAGTGCCTGATGGAAAAGGTGGCTGGCGCGTCGCCGTGCCAGAAGCCGGATTCCCGGCCGGCCTTCCCCGCATGATGACCCTTGATATTTCTTCCCTTAGGAAAGAAAAGCGTATGCGGATCCGTACCAATATGGAAATATTCTGGGACCAAATCTTTGTAGGAGAAAACGTTTTGGGGCCAGAACTGCGGATGAATACATTACAACCCACAGTTGCTGAACTTCGTTATCTAGGTTATCCCAGCGAATTTTCACCCGATGGTGCCATTCCGACTCTTTACGATTACCAACGCCTTGATATGGGCGTTCCCTTTAAAAACATGACAGGAGAATTTACGCGCTTTGGAGATGTGCGTGAACTATTGAAAAATGTCGATGACCAATTTGTCATCATGGCGCGAGGCGAAGAGATCGCCTTAGAATTTGATGCTTCAACGCTCCCTAAACTGCCAACGGGGTGGAGTCGCACAATCGTATTGCACAGCGATGGCTACTGCAAAGATATGGATATCTATACCGCTTTCCCGGATACAGTTAAGCCGCTCCCTTATCACGGCATGAAAAACTACCCACCGGCAGAGCCGAACCCAAATCTCAGTGCATCGGAAGAATACCAACGAGCTTGGAACACACGGCGGATTGTGGGCAATTAAGGGATTATTGGAGAAAACGTTTAGACAACTCCCAAATAATACCTGTTTAACGCCCCTGATATTGCAATACCATTAATTTCAAGCTAAGAGCGTGTTTTAAACTCGACTTAACCCATTGTTTTATAACCAATAGACTATGTTATAACTGATTTATTCTTGGCGTTTTAAAACACGCTCTAAGTACTGGACAAAAAATTAAATCTGCACTGTAACTCATTATTGAATTTCTCAGTAAAAGGCCTTAGATAAAACTTATCACCGGACAAAAGTCCGGTGCAGAGATAACCAAGAAGAAATCCCCGGCAGGTAAAAAATTAAAGTCGTTATTTGGACTCAATATTTTGACCATTATTTTTGTATGGCTATTGGCACTGATTTGTGGGCCATCAAACCGTTTTTAAAAGTCAAACTTTGCCGCGGACAATTTATTGAAATCATTAAAATTTGTATGGTTATTGGCACTGATTTGTGGGCCATCAAACCGTTTTTAATATTCAAACTTTGCCGCGGACAATTTAGTTGTACGTAATTCGTTTATTCGCGTAATTGGCGTTCCATAACGAAGTTTCGTTGTACTTAATTAATTCGTTTATCCGCGTAATTCGTTGTACTTACTTAATTCGTTTATCCGCGTAATTCGTTGTACTTAATTACTTAATTCGTTTATCCGCGTAATTCGTTGTACTACTCAATTCGTTAATCCGCGTAATTAGATGTACTCAATTCGTTAATCCGCGTAATTAGATGTACTCAATTCGTTAATCCGCGTAATTAGATGTACTCAATTCGTTAATCCGCGTAATTAGATGTACTCAATTCGTTAATCCGCGTAATTAGACGTTTATCCGCGTAATTAGTTGTACTCAATTCGTTTATCCGCGTAATTAGTTGTACTGAATTCGTTAATCCGCGTAATTCGTTGTACTCAATTCGTTAATCCGCGTAATTCGTTGTACTCAATTCGTTAATCCGCGTAATTCGTTGTACTCAATTCGTTAATCCGCGTAATTCGTTGTACTAAATTCGTTAATCGTGAGGACATATATTACTATGCGTAAATCTACTTGGACAATTATTGCTTTAGTTCTGCTAACCACAGCCGGCATAACAGGTTGGATTGTATGGCCGATTTTCTTCGCGCCATCCGATGCCCCGCCTCCACCAACAGAACAGCTTGAACAGATTGCAGAAGCACGAGCATTTGTTGATGTAACGAAAGCGGCCGGTTTTACCCACATCCACCACAAACCCTACCTCGATCCCAAACTGGATAGGATCATGTCATGGATGACCAGTGTCGGTGCGGCCGCGGCCGCTGGCGATTTCAATAATGATGGTTTCGTTGACCTTTATGTCACTGATTCTAAAAAAGGTAAACCGAATTACCTCTATCGTAACAAGGGTGACGGCACGTTTGTCGATGTAGCACCACAAGCGGGTGTAGCAGAAAATATCAATGACGACTCCGGCACCAGCATGGATTGTATATGGGGAGACTACGACAACGATGGCAACCTTGATCTGTTCATCGTCAAATGGGGCCGTGATATCCTATTCCACAACAACGGCGACGGCACATTCACCAACGTCACAGCCAAGGCCTTTCGCAACGAAAAGAATGAACCAGGATCACCTTGGACTAACGGTAACGCGGCAACCTGGGTCGATTATGACGGCGACGGCCTACTCGATATCTACGTGGGCAATTACTTCGCGCCCGTTGATCTCTGGCACCTAAAGCACACCCGCATTATGCACGACTCGTTCGAGAAATCGCGCAACGCCGGCAAAAATGCCCTATTCCACAACAATGGGGATGGCACGTTCACCGATGTGGCCCCCAAGTTAAACTTGGACGATCCCGGCTGGACACTCAGTGTCGGTCACGGCGACATCAACAACGACGGCTGGCCCGATATTTATTGTGCCAATGACTTCGGTACTGACCAACTGTTTCTCAACAAAGGCGACGGAACCTTTCGCAATATTACCGAACTGGCGTTTGGCGAGGACACCAAAAAGGGCATGAATGTCGATTTTGGCGATGTCGATAATGATGGCTGGCTCGACATTTACGTCACCAACATTACCACCGATGGATACTTAAAAGAGGGCAACATGCTGTGGCAAAACACGGCCTCGGATGAAAATGGGGTGCCTATTTTCATGGACATCTCTGTAGATACAGAAACCCATCATGGCGGTTGGGGTTGGGGCGCGAAATTCGTCGACTTCGACAACGATGCTGATCTTGACATCATAGCCGTTAACGGCTTTATCACAGCCGGCAAGGAAAACTACTGGTACGATCTTGCGTCTTGGACAGTTAAGGGGGAAGATGTTTCTGACGCTAAGAATTGGCCTGTTATCGGAGATCGTAGCTTTTCCGGCAATGAGACGACACGGTTATGGCGTAACGATGGACAGCAACGATTTAGCGAGATCGCCGCCAAAGCGGGTGTTGATAACCAGCATGACGGCAGAGGTATAGTGCTATTCGACTACGACAATGATGGTGATCTCGACATATACCTAGCCAATCAAGGTATGGCCCCCGTCTTATTTCGTAACGACATAGGCGGAAGCAAAAACTGGCTGGGACTCCAGTTAATCGGTAATCCAAAGACCGGTTCCAATCGGGATGCCATCGGTTCAAGAATCACAGTGGTCACCTCTACTGGCCCCCAAATCCGCGAACTAGACGGAGGCAATAGTTATTCGGCCCAATCAGATCGGCGCGTTTACTTCGGCTTGGGAGATGATATGATCATCAACACACTTGAAATTCGTTGGCCCTCGCGTCGGGTACAAGTCATGCGTAATCTGCGAGCCAATCAAATTCTTACGATCCAAGAGCCAAGTGAGTTGCCTAAAGTCGCATCGTTGATCCCCACCAGCCGGGATAAAATCATGATGCCTCCCAAGCGCGGAAATATCCCGGAAATGGTGTTACCACCTGCTGAACGTGACGCGATACTTTCTGAACTTGAAGAAAAAGTGCGTAGCCACCCTAACGATATAGCCATAGCAAGCAAGTATCGTATTCAATGCATCAAACTGGGTGAATTTGACAGATCGACCCGTTTTTTTGAATCACTCACTAACGAGTATCCAAAGATTCGGAATATTCGCCTACAACTGGCCCTTACCTACGTGGATAAGATGCCCAAATGCGGGGGAATGGCAGCCATTGTCTGCAAGGGCACGTTAGCACGCAAATCTCTGGTTCAAGTCGGGATACTGATTGAAGCCGATGAAACCTGGTGGCCGGCAGTTTATGCACGAGCCATGAACCATCTTCATTGGCCGAGGGCACTAAGACACTCAACAATGGCAATCGCTGACTTCAAGAGATGTATTGCTCTACTCCAAAACCAAACTAAAAGTGGCTCAAAACAAGTACGTTCCTATCATGTGCGTACATACATTGGTCTAGGTGATGCCCTCGCCAAAAATGAGGAATTTAAGAAGGCACAAGTAGCGTGGCGAGAAGGATTGAGTCTATTCCCCGGTACACCTGAACTGAAAGAGCGTATCGCCCTCAAAACTGGCGAAGAAGCCCTCGCCTTTGTTGAAAAGGTACGCAATCTTGAAAAACAGATTGATACGGATTTTTCGTTTTTGCTTAATCCATAGAGTCAGGAGTCCAAACTTTAGTTTGGCAGGACTCCAATCTTGGATTGGATTTGTAGCGTCACTGCCATCAAGTTAAGCAACAAAACACCTATAAAAAGTATCAATAATGAAGCATGACAGAGGGCCATCACTTAATTTGAAATTTTATGGCCCTCAAAATTGATAGTCCAAATAACCCTAAAATTATCAATAAGAGGTAATAAAGAAGATGACAACTCTATCTCAAACAAGCGGCGTATCCGCCGCTCCAATTGATGCCGCTCGTGAGTGGCGTTCATCGCTGACGGGGCTGATAGGTGCCCTGTTGGTATTCGAGTCGCTGACGGGTTTTGCAATATACTTGTTACCGTTTAGCGCGTTTAACCAGTTTGGTGTGATTCTGCACACCTTACTAGGTATCCTTATGTTGTTGCCAATGGTTTGGTTTGTCGTTCGCCACTGGCTGGTGCGCGGCAAGGGTAATCTCAGTCATTACCAATTGCTCGGTTATGTCTCATTAGCCTTCTTGGTAGTGTGTATCGTTAGTGGCTTGGTTCTGACTTGGCAAGGCCTCGTTGGGCCGCGCATCAGTTACGATTGGGATGTGGTTCATCTGCTAACCGGAATGGGTTTGGTGCTATTCATGGTGATCCACCTTGCGACGGTTATTATACGCAAAGGTAATACTGATTTATCGCCGGGTGGTTTGATTAAGGCACGCCGACGCTTTTATCTTTACTCCACCGTGGGAAGCGGATTGCTGTTAGCATTCTGTCTATTGTGGACTACCCAGTATCAAGAACCATCAACCATCCGAGGCTTTTCGGATGACTATAATTGGCGTTTCGGCGAAGATCGTCCCTTTGCCCCAAGTTTGGCACGACTTGATTCTTCTGAATGGAGTGACACGCTCCAGCAGCAGGTACTCAAAGTCATTGGCAGTGAAAAGCAAGCTGCCTACCTTGCCGCATTGAATGAGCAGACACTGGAACCCGTTGGCCCATTAACGCGAGTGAAACAGGTGACGGGCCAGTTGAACCTGGGTACTGAACAACAACGCGAACTTGATATCATCCTGGCTGATGCCGCACAAAAAATCAAAGCGGCTGGCTCTGTTGAACCTCATGCGCTGGCGAGCTCAGAACAGTGCGGAACGAGTGGTTGTCATGAACAAATCTATAAGGAATGGCTCCCTAGTGCTCATCGTTATTCCTCATTAGACGACATGTTCCAACGTGTACAGACTTTAATGGCGAAAGAAACTTCTCCGGAACACACCCGCTACTGCGCTGGGTGTCATGATCCTATTTCATTGTTCACAGGTGCGAAGAACTCTGGTAATATCACCTTGAGCGTCGAAGGTGCCAACGAAGGTTCATCGTGTATCGTTTGCCATAGCATTGTCCAAACCGATATCCAAGGCAATGGTGATTATACGGTTCGACCGCCGCAACGCTACGTTTATGAATTGGATCAGAGGCCGATGGCAAAGTTTTTAAGCGATTTTCTGATACGCGCCTATCCAGAACACCACCTCCGCTCCTATTCGCGGCCATTATACAAAACACCCGAATTTTGTGGGGCGTGCCATAAGCAGTATATTGACAAAGAAGTCAACACAGACATTGGTAGAATTCAAGGCCAGAACCAGTATGATAGCTGGAAAAACAGTCGCTGGTATCATAAAGACAATCCCGAAAAAACCGTTGCTTGTCGTGAGTGCCACATGCCTTTGGTGGAAGCAAGCCAAGAACCCGCCAAGGGTGATGTTCTCGACTATAACCGCACAGCGGAAGATGGCAAACATCGTAGCCACAGAATGCTTGCAGCTAACCAATACATCCCAACCCTTCAAAACTTAGAAGGTGCAAAACAGCATGTGGCGTTAACTGAAAAATGGTTGCGTGGCGAAATTGAAATTCCTGAAATCGCGGATAAATGGACGACAGGGCCAGTGGTTCGCATGAAAATCCTTGCGCCAAAAACCGTGTTGCCGGGTAAAGAGGTTAATTTCCGAGTGGTTTTGACCAACAATAAAACCGGCCACGATTTTCCGAATGGCCCCCTCGACATGATCGAAAGTTGGGTTGAAGTGACCGTTACAGACGACAGTGGCAAGGTTGTTTATAGTGTGGGCGGCCTCGACGAAAAAACCGACATGGTGACTCAATCCCCCATTATCTTCAAAGCCGATGGCTTTGATCGTCAAGGTAAGCTTATTGACCGCCATAACCTTTGGGACTTAGTCGGAGCGAGTTACAAGCGGGCCCTCTATCCGGGTATGACAGATACCGTCCAAGTTCGCTTTCAATGCCCTTCAATGGCTAGGGGCCGTGTCAGCGGTGATACCTCACAGCCGGGACAACGTACTGATCAGTTTTCCTTCCCAGCACCAAAGAAAGAGGAAGCCAACCACCTCACGGTGACGGCTACCCTGTGGTATCGCAAGGCGAACCCGGACTTTTTGGATACTGTCTATGGTATTGAGACCAAAACACGATCCCCCATCACGAAAATAAACGAAGTCATGACTAAGATAAAGGTGGAAAAGAATGTCTAAGCCTCTTTTCAGTAAACGGCAGCGTCTCTTGCTCGGTTGGGGAGCCATTTCCGTCGTGGTAGTGCTTGTATTGGCCTACCTCGCCTTTACAGTCAAGCCGCCAGATGATCCTGCTACCCCTTCGGATGATGGCACCGAAGGAATAACCAATCTGTATGGTAGCAAGACTAACATCGTTAAATTCAGCTTTGAAGAGCGGCGAGAAGCGGCGGGGATTAACTTTCACCATTTCCCCGCGACTCGTCGCTCTTTGATGCCAGAGGATATGGGCTCGGGCCTCGCGTGGGGCGACTATGACAATGATGGCGATCCCGATCTTTTTTTGGTAAACTTCTACGGTTCCATCCTTGAGCCTATTCCTGACAATGCGGAAAAAGGCCGTTCGGCCTTGTATCGTAACGAAGGTAATGGGCGTTTCACCGATGTCTCAAAGAGATCGGGATTGGATAAAGCCAGCTTCGGGCTCGCCGCGGCTTGGGGCGACTATGACAATGATGGCGATCTGGATTTGTATCTCACCAACTATGGCCCCAATCTGTTATATCGAAACAATGGCGATGGCACATTCACCGATGTCACAGCACAAGCTCGGGTTGGCGATTCCGGCTTCAGTGCCGGATGTGGTTGGGGCGACTACGATAACGATGGTGATATCGATCTATATGTAGCCACTTATGTGAAGTTTAAGTATCGTGCCGAAGATGCGGCGATCATTTCCCAACAATACGGTTCAGAGATTCCGTATACCATCAACCCATCTTCCTATCCGCCGGCCAGCAACCGACTGTACCGTAACAATGGCGATGGTACTTTCGCGGAGGTGGCCGAAGCGGCTGGAGTTGCTAATCCAGACGGCCGATCACTCGGTGTGGTGTGGTTCGATTTCAACAATGATGGCCTCGTTGATCTGTACGTAACTAATGATGTGTCGGCTAACGGCGTCTATCGCAACTTAGGTGACGGCAGCTTCGCTGATATCGGTGCCAGTTCACTGGCTGCCGACTATCGCGGTGCAATGGGAATGGCGGTGGGCGATTATGAACATGATGGTGATTTTGATCTGTTCGTCACCCATTGGATTGCTCAGGAAAACGCTTTTTTTGAAAATCGGATAGTCGGCGGCTTTAGCGATGAACAAGGCAAACCCCGGTTATTCTTTACGGACGAAGCCGACATGCTTGGGGGCCTCGGCCAGATATCCTTGAACATGGTAGGGTGGGCAACCGGCTTTGCCGATTTCGACAATGACAGCAACCCCGATCTATGGATAGTCAACGGCCATACCTTGGAAATGGCTGATGACAACACGTTGCTTCAGCCACAGCGAATGCATCTATTTCATCACGAACCGGGCCGAGGCTTTATTGAAGTCGGCCAACAAGCCGCACCCGTTCTCGCCAAACCTGTTGTCGGCCGCGGCGGTGCCCAAGCCGATTACGATGGAGATGGCAAAATAGACATTGCCGTCATGGTACATAGTGGTGTACCCCTCTTGCTCCACAATACCTCAACTGGGGACGGCCATTGGCTCGCCCTGCGCCTACGTCAGAGCGGCGGCAATACCTACGCTCTCGGTGCCCGCGTCACGGTACGCACCGGTGAATTAGTACAAACCGCTCAAGTGGGGGCCGAAGGTTCATACCTTTCTCAACACCACTCTGATCGACACTTTGGTTTAGGCCCAGCAACTCAGATTGATGAACTAACAATTTATTGGCCCGACGGCGCGGTGGAGAAACATCAGGATATCGAATCGGATCGACTGCTGACATTTAAGCATGTTGCTGACTATAGACATTAACGAAGCAATAAACTCTTTGGAGTCCAAAGCTTTAGCTTTGGGCGTCTATTTTTTTGGACTCCAACCAAGCGGTTTTTTTATCAAACCAATGCAATGCGTCAATGCCATAAAATTAAGGAAAAGGCGGCCCGTTTGTAGTAGGCGATTTATCGCCTCACGCAACTAGTCGTCCTTCCTTTCTTCCGTTTGACAGCCGCCGCGGGAGTTGGCAAAAAAGCTTAAAGATTGTGGCATTTTTTAAGTTCCGAGTGCCCGCTTGGGATGGCCCACAAATCACGACGTTAAAAAAAGTGGCAGCTTGAATTTCACACCCCACGCCCATATTAACATTCGGTAGCCGCCGCGGGCGTTAGTTTGGCAGAGTAGTGACACGCGGGCCGGTCATTTAGATATATTTTTTAGGGTTATTTGGACGGTCTTGTTTGGGGGCCATAAAATCATTTGGATGCTTTCAAATTAAGTGATGGCCCCCTGTTGCGCTTACAATTCAATCCCTTATATTTAAGATTTAAGAATATTGCGCTTTCTGAGCCATTATTGGTTAACCGGTTGATTTCACCAACCGCGCATGTTACCGGCATTAATGTGCAGCCGATGCACTTGTTCCGCCAAGCGCCGGGCAAAGGTTTTTTTGAAATCAGCCAACAAACCGCACCCGTCCTCGCCAAACAGTTTGTCGGCCGCGGCGGTGCCCAAGCGCTACACTTTGGTTTAGGGCCAGCAATTCAGATTGATGAACTAACAATTTATTGGCCTGACGGCGCGGTAGAAAAACATCAGGATATCGAATCGGATCGACTGGTGACGTTTAAGCATGTTGCTGACTTATAGACATTAACGAAGCAATAAACTCTTTGGAGTCCAAAGCTTTAGCTTTGGGCGTCTATTTCCAAAGCTTAAAATGCAAATTTTTATTTTAATTAATAGACTTGTCCGTAAATAAATAAGAAAGCCAGGGGCGTTGCCCCTTTTTTTAATAACACGCCCCTTAGTTGCTCATAGAAAAGCCCCAACGGGGCGACATTAATATAGCCAGGGGCATCGCCCCTGGAGGAAAACCCTTATTTTCGGACAGAGCTAATATTTCTATTTTATGAAAGGAAAAAAGAATTCTAAAATTTCAGTTGAAAATTCCCCTACAACTGAAGACAAAAAACCAACCTACAACGATATTTATCTACCCATACTTCGTGATGGTTACGATGTTGGTTTTAAACTCATTCTTGGTCCTACTGGGAATGGTAAAACCAGTGCGCTTTATGAAGATCATAATGGGGGAGATGAATTTGTTTTTAATGTCCTACCCAAACTGGGAAAAGCGGGCAGAAAAGCCATATTTACCACCCATAGAAAAAACATCGTCAAAGATGTTGTCAATGGTTGCCAAAATGCCGGCGTTAAATATGTCCATTTGCGGGCCCATGCTGACATTATCAAAGGTATTATCAAGAAGAAAGATGGTGTCCAAAATCTCATCAATGAATTGAGTGATTTGGATTTTTTTAGTTATACCACCAGATGGGTAGGTGGTGGTTATAAAGGTGTTGATGACAAATATATCAAAAAGCAATTTAGGATAATTGCTGATCTGGTCAGTATTGCGAAAAGTGGACGAGATGAGGCGGAAATACGCACTAAATGTGGACAATTATTAAGTATTTTCAGGAGAGCCATTAAGGAATTGTCCAAAGTGCGTCAAGAACGTTATGAGCTTGTTCTAGAAAATCAGCTTGTCCAAGAACTTTTCCCTTTTATTGCCTTCAAGCACGATCCCACTCAAATTGTTTTGTTGGCAACCTTGCAACGATTGGGGCTCCCTTTTTTTGATGGCAAAAATGATCAGACGTTGTATGACTTAAAGGGCTATGTCATTTTTATGGATGAGTTTGATTATCTGCCCACTGCAATGCTGGACAACATTATTGAGGGCAGAAAAAACATTCGTCCTGTCAATTTTGTGTCATTGTTTTGCGAATATTTTGCCGGCAAAAACAATGATCACAAAGTGATGCAAAAAGCCATCGACATTGCGGGAGATTTTGAAAGTGACATGATGAAATTGGGTTTTTCATTTCCCAGAGGTAATACCGAAAAATACAAATTCTCTAATGCGGATGGGCTGTTCAGAAGGGGAGATGATTCAAATTTCGGCTATATCTTTGATGGCGGATATACCGTTTCTTCGGGTGTGTTTTATCTCAGAGATGAAATCAAGTCTGATGGCGAAAAGTCGTTTGTTTTTACTGATAACGATAGCGATGCCTCTTTCTTGTCTTTCTATGATATGGTTAAGTCTTTTGAAAACAAGATATTTACTTTTTTTAACAACCTTAGAAATAAGGTGCTTAAAGAGGACAAAAAATCTGGAAAAACAGAGGGTGCTAGGTTTTACGACACCTTAGTGAGAGAGGTTTACAATGAAAATAACGATGTCTCCACCACGGAGTATCAAAAATTCATTGAATACAACCATCCCGCAAATCGCCGTCCAAAGATTTCTATCAGGGAATTGCTTGACATCGTTAAACAGGATTATATCCATAATAAAAACAAGATCAAAGAAACGGTTATTAGCGAATTGTTGTTGCCAGAGTCGGTTAAGCCGGTAGAATTTGACAAGGATTCTGTCGAACTGTCTCCGGATTTAAAGAACGCTTTGTTAATTAATGAGAACACCGTTAAACGGGCAGCCAAATGGATTTTGCCAAATCCCAACGATTTACCCCATGATTGGGAAACTTATGTTTTTGCCTATGGTGGTGAAATTCGATTGCATTTTGCTTCCGGCATTTCAGGTGTTATCAATAAACGCCTATCTTCTTATGTCTTGAAAAAAGGCACTGTGATAAAGCTTCGTAAATCCCTCACCCGCGAGAGTGATTTTCAAGCATTGTTGATATATCCCAACATCAGACTGCTAGATTGTGATGACCGATTTTATTCTAATGGTTACAACTACAATCAAATTATAGATGGCTCTAATTTCCACAATCCAAATCTGGTTTATCTCAATAATTACAACATGCCAATAACACCAGAAGGCAGGCTGTTTGCGTTGACAGCGAGAAATCTGGTTTTTGGTTTGACGGCAACCGGAGATATTGAACGCCACTTTGGTTCTTTTGCGTTGCGCTGGCATAGTCATGCTTTGAAAATTTTTCAAAAAGCACAAGAAGAAAGTGCGGATGGTCTTAAAGTCTATATTAATCAAGGCTTTGAGGCAGATGATAAAATGATTGCAGCCATGCTTAAGCAAAAGAAGCTGCTTAGAAAAACCAAGCTGCTGGATAGTGTCAGAGATGCTAAGCCTCTTAATGGCAAAGATGAATGGTCAGAAAAATTGCTCAAGGGTTTGGACTATCTCGGCGCGAATGGCGTGTATCTCTATGGTGATGAAGATGTGAAACAGGGCGTAAAAAAACGTAGGCTGAATAGAGTCTCCAGACATTTTGAGATATTGCGCTGGATATTAGAAGACAGTCAGAGAGAAACTCATCTGGTGTTTACAGACACCTTTAGTTTGACGCTAAAAATATTCAAGTGGTTTTCTCAAATCACGGCGAGCCAATCTGATGATGAGCAAACAATTGATAACGATGATATGCGCCCTGGTTTTCTTGATTTTCCTAAGTATTTGAAGTTTCGTTGTGTTGATCAAGCTGGGAACCCTCAAACTATCAGTGCTATTGAAATTGAACGTGTTGTACAAAGCTCAGAAGAGGACAAAGGCATTCCCACGGTGTTTTCTTTCACACTGAATCAAGATTTGAATCTGCAAAAGAGTTGTTACGTTATTTTTGCCAATGCTCGCACTTGGGACAACATTTACGATAATAACAAAGCGTTCTACAATCAAATTTTTGACAAAGCTGCTCAAGAAAATCGGCGAGTTGTTGTGATGACGCAACATGCGTCCGCTTCCAACGGTGTTAATCTTCAATTTGCCATAAAAACAGGCGATAACAAACCTGTGGAAAAAGATTTTGAAGGTATCCACATCCTTGATCCGCAATATTACTATTTCTCAGATGGTAGAAAAGATGACGACACCGATGATGAAGACGATCATCGTGATGATTCTGCCGTAAAAGAAAAAGCGATTTACTTGGCAAGCAAGCTAAAGATTAACGGGGTGATTACCACCGCCCAGTTAAAAGACTTTATTGGTCGATTTCATTTTGGCGACATGAATAGGCTTTATAAAAAAACCAATGATTATCGGTGTGATTTGTTTGCGCTATTTTCTCAGGAAATAGGGCGTGTGGAAAGAACCAGACGCGAAGCGCGTTCTACAGAGGTGACTATTAATCCTGAGATTCGTGATGTGATTGAACTTCTTTTAGACGATAAGATCAATGGCATGGTGATTGGAGAAGTCATCTATCGGCAAAGGCAAAATAGAATTTCAACACTTTTGGATGAGATTCTAAAAGATTTGGATAAGTCTGCGAACAAAACCCGTCGTTACAATAATCGGCGAAATGAACCATTGAATGGTATTCGTGCCAGATACGAAAAGGAAATGGAGGTGATTACTAAAAAGAAATTAGCCGCTTTACGCGCTGGCAAATTGTCTGATGAAAATGCCAAAAAGGTGAGAAAGTTATGGGCTGATATCAGAACAGCGGCCTTAAAAGGCGAATATACAGCCAAGTTAGACGGCTTTGACTTTCGTGATTTTTGTTCGGTGGAAACGAAGTATATCAATTATTACGAATATGACCAAGAAGTGGTTTATATCAAAGATGATAGTATTATTCCCAACCCCGAACCCAAATGTCAACGTTATTTTCTGAATAAAGTATATGAAGTGGTTCAGGAAAACACCGTAATAAGAAATTACTTTATCCGAAAGGGTTTTCAACTGAGTCATTCCTATACAAAAGATCAGCCCAATAGTATTTTTATACGAGAATTTCAACAAGCGATTGTGAAGGGGGCTATTGGTGAAGAAGGGCTTAAAGCGTTGTTGCAACACGCTGGTATTGAGATTGAAGACGACGATGCCATCCCCAATGGACTGTTTGAGTTGTTTGATTTTAAGGTAAAAGGATTACCGATTTATATTGATGCAAAAAATTGGAAGCCTGATATCATCAAAAAATTTGCCACTGAGCCAGAAGATGTCGATGTCCCTTCCAAAATTGGTCATCATGAATATGTGGAAAAAGGACTGAATACTTTACGGGCTATCAAGTCGTTACCTGGTAATGAGAATGCCAAGGTTATTTATATCAACCTGATGTATGAAGGAGAAAACTACTATACACAACAAGCTTATTATCGTGATGAGCAATGTCAGCGCGTATTTGACTATCAAGAAGCCTCTTTTGTTTATCTGGCGGGTGCGCTAGATTCTAGTAACAAGAACAAAGTCCACAAAATATTTGACGAATTGTTATCATATCTGGAAGCATCTTTGATGGAGATAGAACTTACGCACCCAATTGGATAAGTCATTTGATTTACCTTTCTAATGAGGACAACGAATTACAGGGATAAACGAATGGGAAATTCTAGTTTAAAATTTTGAATTTATTCTATTTATTATTATACTTTATTCGTTTATCCTAGTAATTCGTTGTCCTCATAGTGAGCACTAGGAGAGTAACAATGCCTAAAGCGAGAAAAGAAAACGCTATCAATCAGTTGTCTCTTTTTTCCACAGACTCTACTAATATGTCCAAAGCTAAAACTAAAACGGCCTTAAAAAAGCCTAAATCGAAAACGGCCTTAAAAAAGCCTAAATCGACAAAAGAAAGCCGTGTTTACAAAGTCAAAACGACTTCCTTTCTCCTCAAATCCGCCATTAACTATGAAGAAATACGCAAGCATTTTCGTGTTTTCATATATGATATGAGTTGGGGGTTATTCGAAAAAGCGCGTGGAGATGGTTATTCACGGATGCACTGCACGTTGCGTGATCAAACGATTATGGAAGATGGAACACAATACGCTTACTACATACTTAAAGGTCGTTTGCGAGTTTATCTGTGTCTTCCGCCTACCCTGTCTAAACCGCTAGAACTGCGTGACTATGATAATCTCCTGATGGATTGTAGAGAATTTGATGCCAGCACAGAAGATACGCTGGATTTAGTGGCGCTTTTCAAAGTCGCGCTTAAAAACTTCTGCGTGAAAGATGAAAGTGATGTCGCTTTTACGGGCAAAGGCAAAATTTATTTTCCAACTGGGGAAATGTACAAACCTGATGATAAGCCTGGTGTGGAACATAGAAAAGTGCTAGGCATTACCCCATTGCACAATTGGCGACGCGATAAACAGCTAGTGCGTCAAAGTGACGGGAAGCATGAGACGCTAGAAATACTCATGCGGGATAACTTAGGTAAAATGCGTCTACTGAGTCAAAAAAGAAAGAATGCGCTTACCGACGAAAAACTCAGATGGCAAACTTATTACAGGATGCCTAATAATGCTCAAACGTTTATCCAAGTCACCCCACATGATTTGAAGAACATCAAGACGATCAATGTGTCTGAAATCAAGGAAGAAAACCGGTATAAAAAGAAACCCGTATCAGAAACTTCTGAGACAACAAGCCAAACGGCAACACCACAACATGCCTTCAAAGAGCCTAAGAGAGCAGGCAGAAACTGGATTATCAATGTTTCCACCAAAAGTGAGGAAGAACTCAAACACTCAAGATGTTATGTACTTAACCAAAACTTAACCAAGATCCAAAGCTATTTGCAAGGCATTGGCATTGATGCAAAAATGCAAGAACTGAACTTTTCACGGGTATCAACCGGTACCAACAAACAGTGCAAACAAGAATTGCCATTCACTGATTATCCGGTGACACTGATTGATGCGCGTTTGAACAAATCAAGAGATTTTGAGGAAGTTCTCAACGCTTTATGTGCGGTTAGAGGCGATTGTCAATTTGTGATTAAAGATAAAACCATAATGGAAAACCCAGATGAAACTGAAAGGTTTTTGGTCATTCGTGATTATGGTAAAGAAGCCTTTGAAAAAGGCATCTTATCTTTTGAAAAATATGGCGATGATCCCTATCGTGACGACGAAAAGTTAAAGGCGAAAGGCGTGGTGTTAAAAACCTTAGTCATCAATCCGCAAGACAGAAAGCTGACCAACAAAAGTGCTGATGATGAAGATTATGACATCGAAACGGATGAAGATGGCAACGAGGATGAAGATGATAAAAAGGAAATGCAAACCTACTTCAAGACAAGTGGTAAGTATCTGCAATATAAACTTCCTTCTGAAAAAGACCTAAAAAGGGACTTGACAATCAGCCTCAGCGGATTACACATCAGAGATATTTTGATGAGAAATGAGACTATTTCTGAAAGGTTTCCTTGCTATAGTCTGATGGAAGGCTTAGTGTTCCTGTACCGGCAAAAAATGCTCTTTGTGGATAATGGCAAATTACACATAATCAACCTGTCTGATAGTGATTTTGACAGTGAATTCAAACGACTGACAGAAAGAGACTATAACGAGGTTGAAGAACAGATATACAGTTACCACTCGTTTGATGATGATAAACCTTTGGACAAAGAGCAGCAAGACGAGTTGTTGAAAGGGCATCAATACATTATTGTGTCCAAAGAGTTTGTGGTTGAAATAACAAAAGGCAATGATTGCCGTGCGTTATTTGATACTGGCACTATGTTGGAACGCATTCAAAACAGAACAGAGCCAAAGTCGATTAAGGATTTTATGGTAACAACTGAGAGTGATGATCCAAGCGTCGCTACATGGAACAACTTTCTGAATAAAGTCAGGCGCGATGGTACAACTTCAGCTTCTTATGAAAACTTGGTAAAAGCAAAGTCTAAGACTCAAGCAGCGTCAAGCTGCACTGAGAAATTGGGCGGATATACTGAACTCGGTAAAACACATCCGAAATCAAAATCAGAATGGGATAATGACTTGTCTGATTATCTGGGTATTGATCTCAGATCAACCAAGAAAACTGTCACAGATTGGTCAAAAGGCATTATGTTTGATCCTGAAAACCTGCAATACATGGTGGGGCAGAAAAATGCTTTTAAGGATGAGCAAACGCGAAGTAATTTAATTCGTGGCATTATTTTGATTGATGGCGAATTCAATCCAGATAAGTTTTTCCCGTTGCTGGATGTCTCTTTTGTGCGTTACAACCAATATACAGTCTTACCATTTCCATTTCACTTAATAAAGAAGTTTATTCAATTGGAGGAAAGTGGGTATAAGAGGTAGCCAGACAGAGTGGGCAACGTTGTTGCCCACCAGAGTCAGATGAAAAATCTGT
>Ga0190283_1000064_pt1 | contig 59025 bp, 40 predicted proteins | sample 48691801_MG_FD_161669 | JGI IMG/M metagenome (GOLD analysis project Ga0190283, IMG submission 161669) | Hydrothermal vent microbial mat bacterial communities from Southern Trench, Guaymas Basin, Mexico - 4869-18-0-1_MG | ecosystem: Environmental > Aquatic > Marine > Hydrothermal vents >...
CGAATATTTACGGTCATTCGACAAATGATGTCGTCTGCATTCATCGAAAAACGTTGATTGAATCAGAGCCGCAAATAGCAACCAACGCATTAATTTTCCCATCCGCTAACAGCGAACTTTTTGAAGGTGACACTACAAACATAATTTGGAACTTTGAAAAAATTACCGATGATATCGACGGGACTAATTTAACCATCACAAAAATTTCTGTGCATGTTTCGGAAACTACAAACGAAGTTTCTATAATTACAAATAATATTAATAATTTACTTGGGGAAATTTTGTGGATGGTTCCGGCAGAATTTATCGGAAGTGAAACTAATTATGTTTTAAATTTTGAGGTTGTTGATAGTTCATCATTAACCAACAGCAGAATTTTCTGGGATAATAAATTTACGATTATTCCGGAACCATTTCTGTTTATAATAATAATGTCATTAATTATCATTCGCATTTTGCGGTAAATAATCTTTTTTCAGCATTTTAATTTTTGGTTCTTCTCCCAATTAGTTAGTTAACTAGTGCCTGAACGAAAACCCCGTTTTTTTGCAAAATGGGTATTTTGGATGGCAAATTGATTTGACGCCAAAAGAAACGTTTCCGATTTATCGGTCGAAGATGCAAATTATGGGGTTTTCGGTCAGGCACTAACTATAGTCCAAAAGACTTAAAATAAATCAGCATAGGGTTGCACGAAAGCGCTACCCTATGAAAGAATAAAGAAACAAAATCGAACCGGGCGTTCCGGTTTCTCTGAAAGAGATAAATAAAATTCCACATAGAAATACAATCACTTATTCATCCCTTTCAGGGAAGATATCCTGTTTCCCACAGGGTAGTGCTACCGCACAACCCAGTGCTATATTATTTATCCGCTTCGCGGAAAGGTTGGTAAGAAAATTAATTTCAACTAACTAATTGGGAGAAGAACCTAATTTTTTTAATAAAATGAAAGTGTGCTTTTTTAATAAATATGGTATAATAAAGAAAGTAACGTTTGATAAATCTAAAATCCATTAAGGAGCTTATAATGAAACTTTTAAAATCTGTTCTAAAACCTTTTCTGTTTTTATCTTTTTTGTCATTTTCTGTTTTTGCAAATAATATAACTGTAACAAATGTTTCTATCGTAAATGTATCTGGAGGAATTGCAGAAATTCAGTTCGACCTTTCGTGGTCTAATTCATGGCGATATACCGAGGTTACTTCAGAAAGGTACATAACTAATCACGATGCCGCTTGGGTCTTTATAAAATTTCGTGTGGGGGTGGAATGGCAGCATGCATGGCTGACTTCTTCGGGGCACTCTCCTTCGGCAGGCGCAAAAATCGATATTAGTTCAAACGGCGGGGACACAAATGTCGGTGCTTTTGTTTATCGATCTGCGGACGGAAATGGGAACTTTGTTTGCAATAATATGCGGCTCCGATGGGATTATTCTAAAAACGGGCTGACACAAACCAATAATGTGGATATTAGTGTGCATGCTATTGAAATGGCTTATATTCCGGAACGTAAATTTTATGTCGGTTCCGGCGGCGCGGAATCTTTTTGTTTTTATAAATATCCAAACAGCACAGAACCTTATTATATTACAAATGCCGGAGCTATAAATGTCGGTGCGAATACAGGTGAGTTATATTATTCCTCTGGTGGTGACAGAACCGGTCCTATTCCTGCGGCTTTTCCAAATGGTTTTTCAGCTTTTTACTGCATGAAATATGAAATTTCACAGGGTCAATATGCACAATTCCTAAATTATTTACCGGGTGGGTATGACTTCCAACATTATCCTGATAAATATGGGCTGTCTCGGCATACTATCCATTTGTCAAACGGAACTTATTTTGCCGATGCGCCGGACAGAGCTTGTAATTGGTTGTCTTGGGCTGACGTTTACGCCTATCTCGATTGGTCAGGGTTACGGCCTATGTCGGAATTAGAATTTGAAAAAACATGTCGTGGACATCTCGCACCTATCCCAAATGAATATGCATGGGGAGATACTGTTATTGTGAGAGCGCAAAGTTTTGACGGTGTTGATGGCAGCGGCACAGAAACTGTGCATGAAGTAACCGCTAACTGTAATTACAATAATGGCATACCGGGTCCAATTCGTGTCGGGATTTTCGCAAAACCGGGAACTATAAGACATCAGTCAGGGGCAGGTTATTATGGTGTAATGGAGTTGTCGGGAAATTTAGAAGAACGAATTGTTGCGGTCGGGAATAGCACTGGACGCGGATATATTGGTAATCATGGCGATGGTTCTATGCTGACTGCAATTCCTTCCTGGCCTTCAAGCACAACCGCAACCGGGATGGGATTAAGAGGAGGGCAATATACATCAAATAATGAAAAATATTTTCGAACATCTGATCGCGGTTATGCAACGACAGCTAATTCAGCAAGGTACGCTCACATTGGTGGTCGAGGAATCCGTTCTGCGCAATAATTTTAACAAAATAAATCCCCTCCTTACAAAGGAGGGGTGCCCGAAGGGTGGGGTGGTAAAATCCAAAATCCAAAATCCAACAATCCATTAATCCAATAATCCAACAAGGACCCTATTATGAAACTCTCTAAAAATATTCTAAAATGTTGTCTGTTCTTATTTGTTTTTTCGTTTTCTGCGATTGCAAATAATTTGAGCGTTACAAACGTTTCTTTAATAAATGTTTCCGGCGGAATTGCCGAAATAAAATTCGATCTTTCATGGTCAAACTCCTGGACTTTTATTGAAACTGTTTCGGGGAAAAATATCACTAATCATGATGCTGCATGGGTATTTATAAAGTTCCGATCAGGAGTTGAGTGGCGACATGCATGGCTGACTTCTTCAGGCCACACTCCTTCTGCCGGCGCACAAATTGATGTTGCTTCAAATGGCGGTGACACAAATATCGGTGCTTTTGTTTATAGAAACTCGGACGGTCATGGTGGGTTTGTTTGTAATAACATGCGGCTCCGATGGGACTTTGCTAAAAACGGGTTGACGCAAACCAATAATGTAGATATTAGTGTGCAGGCTATTGAAATGGTTTATGTTCCGGAACGCAGCTTTTATGTCGGTTCCGGCGGCGCGGAACATTATCCTTTTTACAAATATCCGGACACGGCAGAACCCTATTATATAACTAACGATGCTGCAATAAATGTCGGAGCTAATACAGGTGAATTGTATTATTCCTACCAAGGAGACAGAACCGGACCAATTCCCGCAGCTTTTCCAAACGGATTTTCTAGTTTTTACTGCATGAAATATGAAATTACACAGGGACAATACGCAAAATTTCTTAATTATTTACCGAGCGGATATGATTATCAACATTATCCTGATAAATACGGCAATGCACGCAACACTATTAATTTAGTGAATGGGAATTATATTGCGGATGCGCCGGATAGAGCTTGTAATTATTTGGCCTGGTCGGATGTTTCCGCATATTGCGATTGGGCGGGTTTGCGCCCCATGACGGAACTGGAATTCGAAAAAGCTTGTCGAGGTCCTTTAACCCCTATTCCAAACGAATATCCCTGGGGAGATACGGTTATAAGGCAGATTGACAGCTATGACGGTGTTGACGGCAGCGGCTCGGAAACAGCTTTTCCGACTAATGCTAATTGTCATTGGCATCATTCTGCTACTGAAACTATCGGTCCAACTCGAGCCGGTATATTTGCACGATTGGGAACCACGCGTCATCAGGCAGGTGCAAGTTATTCCGGTGCTATGGAAATGGGCGGAAATGTCTGTGAACAAGTTGTTACTATTGGAAATCCTCAAGGACGAGCCTTTAACGGATGTCATGGGGATGGCTATCTTCAAACTGCCGAACCGACCTGGCCTATTTCTACAGGAGCAGGTAAACGTGGCAGTGATTGGTCAAGTTATAGTTACCATGATTACAGATTTAGAATCCAGACTTCCGGCCGTGATCATGCTATTTCTGTAGCGACCAGAGACCAGTTTTCAGGTGGTCGAGGTATTCGGTCTGCAAAGTAAGCCGCACTTCCCAGTGCGGCACCATGGGTTGAAATTAAAACTGATAATAAATTACTTGAAAAGTAAAAAAATTAACACCATGAAAAAAAATATAAAAGTTTTGATTGTATGTTTGATTTTTCAAACCTTTGCACTGGTTTGTTATGCAAACAGCAACCGGTTTTCTGGTGGTTCGTTTGACGGCTTTGACGACTCTGTTTTCGAGCAATCATGTCTTGATGACGTAAATTCTAATAAACGTTACGGCGGCGGTTCGTTTGATGGATATGATGATTCTATTTTCGAGCAATCATGTCTTGATGACGTAAATTCTAATAAACGTTATGGCGGCGGATCTTTTGATGGTTATGATGACTCTATTTTTGAACAATCAGGCGATGAAAACGAAGTAAATTCTAATCAACGTTATGGGGGCGGGGCTTACGATGGATATTCTGATGCGACTTTTATACAATCCGGAGTCGGCAATGGTGATTTAAATTCTAAACAACGATTTAGCGGCGGATTTTTTGATGGGTATGATAACGCTGTTTTTGGACAATCGGGTTCTGGCGCCGATGACTTAAATTCTAAACACCGATTTAGTGGCGGATTTTTTGATGGTTTTGATAACGCTGTTTTCGGACAATCTGGTTCGGGAGCGGATGACTTAAATTCCAAACAACGTTTTAGTGGCGGATTTTTTGATGGGTATAATAATTCGATTTATGCGCAATCCGATAGGAATCTTACAACTTTTAATCAACGTTTTGGCGGCGGTTCTTTTGATGGTTATGACAACAATTATTTTGAATATCCAACTCCTTTTATAGAAATAACAAACGCGACAAAATTCAGGGTCTTTTCACAAACTACAGCGGAAATTAGTGGCACAAACGTAAATATCACAGGACAGCTTGCGTGGCTAAATAACAGGTTTCCAAATGCTACAAATTGGTTCAATCAGGGATTTGAAGTTGAAGTAACAAACCTTGCAGAAGGAAGCAACACTCTTACAATTATCGGCGCAAACTATCTCAGTAATTATGTCAGTGATTCCGTTGTAATTTATCGCGAAACTTTTGATGATGTTCATCCATTTATCGACATTACAAATGCTCCTGCAGAAGTGAATTTCGACATTACTTCGGCGGAAATTAGCGGTACAAATTTAAACATTGCAGGGCAGCTCGGAATTATAAACAACCAGCATTCAGAAACAACAAATTATTTCGACACTGGATTTTCTACAAATATTTTCAACCTTGAGCACGGCGATAATTTAATAGAAATTTTTGGTACAAATGTCTATGGTCATTCGACAAATTCTGTCGTAACCATTCACCGAGAAACGTTTGATGAAGTCCATCCATTTATAAAAATTACAAATGTCGGCCACATTGTTGCGTATAATATTTCTTCAGCAGAAATCAGCGGAACAAATTTAAATATTGCAGGTCAGCTCGGAATAATAAATGATCAATATCTCGAAACGACCAACTTTTTCGCGCAGGGCTTTTCTACAATAATTTCTTTAGAGTATGGTGATAATTTAATAGAAGTTTTTGGTACAAATGTTTATGGCATGGTCACGAACGATTTTGTAACCATTCATCGTGAAACTTGGGAAGAAACCAAACCTTTTATTAATATTACAAACACACCGGCGATAGTTTCGTATATTGAAACCACAGCGGAAATCAGCGGAACAAATTTAAACATTGCAGGAAATCTTGGATGGACAAATTCCCTCACATGCGAAAGCGGAAATTTCCAAATTTCAAATTTATATTTTCAAGTTTCAAACATAAATCTCGCAGAAGGCGACAACTTGATTCAGGTTTTTGGCACAAATAAATACGGATTTTTCACAAATGATTTTGCAACCATCCATCGTGAAACTTTCGCCGAAGTTCATCCGTTTATAGACATTACAAATGAGAATGCGATTGTAACTTATTCTGTAACTTCATACACGATCGGTGGAACAAATAACGCGAATGTTATCGGTGGATTGAACTGGACAAATTCGCTAACCTGCGAATTCGGAGAAACCCAAATTTCAAATTTCAAATTTCAAATTTCGAATTTCAAATTAAATACTGGCGACAACCTAATAACCGTTTCCGGCACAAATATTTACGGTCAATCGACAAATGATGTCGTTTGCATTCGACGAAAAACGTTGATTGAATCAGAGCCACAAATAGCAACCAACGCATTAATTTTCCCATCCCCTAACAGCGAACTTTTTGAAGGTGACACTACAAACATAATTTGGAACTTTGAAAAAATTACCGATGATATCGACGGCACTAATTTAACAATAACAAAAATTTCCGTGCATGTTTCGGAAACTACAAACGAAGTTTCTATAATTACAAATAATATTAATAATTTACTTGGGGAAATTTTGTGGATGGTTCCGGCAGAACTTATCGGAAGTGAAACTAATTATGTTTTAAATTTTGAGGTTGTTGATAGTTCATCATTAACCAACAGCAGAATTTTCTGGGATAATAAATTTACGATTATTCCGGAACCTGCGGGGATTTGGATTATTGGATTAATAGTCTCCCTTTCAAGCGGGTGGTTACGTAAGCGGAATCAGAGAATGTAACAATGGATTATTGGAAGTTGGAGAAAATTTTCTGGTTATTTGATTTTATTGGTGCTTTCATGGTATAATACTTCCAAAAATTATTTTTAATTTCAATTCAGAGGTTTGTGCGGAGAACGACTATAACCTTGTGGGAGCGTTAACTTAATAATAAATAGTACTCCCTAAAAACCGATTTTGGCAGTAATAAGGGACTTTTTCTAAGAAAAAGTATGAAATATATTGCAAGGCTTTTGAAGAATAACGATAAAACCTTGCAAAAACAATCTATAATTATATATAAGGAGATAAAAATGAAAAAAATATTCAAAAAAAACAGACAAAAAAGATATTTGCAGATTCAAAATAAGTTGAACAATTTTATCATTAGCACTACGGCTCTATGTTTATTTGTTACCTTGATGTTGTTTACTTCAAGTTCAATTGCGCGGCCAATTTCAGCGAAAGAAGCGAAACAATGCGCACAAAATTGGATGTATTTGCATGGCGTGAAAAATCTTACTTCTTTAAATGTATTTTCTTCTGGAAAAAAGACAGATTCAAATATTAAATGGCAACCTCATAATGACTTCTATATAGTTAATTTTGAACCAAAAGGTTTTGTTGTTGTCGCACAGGATGATGTTGCTTATCCTATTTTATTTTATTCATATGACAAAAAATATACTGGAGAAAATTTGCCACCACAATTCATAGAAATGATGAAAATATTTGCTAATGACATTCATGCTGCAGTTTCAAATCAACTAAATCCTTATGAACATACTGTTCAACAGTGGAAAACATTAAAAAGTGAAAATATCAGCCAATTGCTCCAGCCGACCGACTATAATGATAATGATGTGTCACCACTGATTAGCGCTACATGGAGTCAAGGCACATATTACAATAATTATTGCCCTTCGGATTCGGCAGGTCCGGACGGTCACGTCGTAGTTGGATGTGTTGCAGTAGCAATGGCTCAGATTATGAACTATCATCAACATCCCGCACAAGGGACAGGGTCTCATAGCTATAATCATTCTACTTATGGAACTTTATCCGCCAATTTCGGAGCAACTACTTATAATTGGAGTTCAATGCCTAACTCACTATCCGGTTATAATAACGATGTGGCTCAATTACTTTATCACTGCGGAGTTTCAGTGGAAATGGACTATGGACCTTCGGGATCAGGCGCTTCTTCTTCAGATGTTCCCGATGCTTTAAAACAGTACTTTGGGTATGCGTCAAGCGCTTCTTACGTAGCCCGCTCAAGTTATTCGGAAAGTGCCTGGACAGCATTATTAAGAACAGAACTTGACGCCGGCAGACCGCTTTATTATCGTAGTCCAGGACATGCTTTTAATTGCGATGGCTATCAAGGAACAGATCATTTTCATTTCAATTGGGGATGGGGCGGAACATACAATGGATATTATTATCTGAATGACCTTACACCCGGTTCTCATGATTATAACAATAATCAATATTCTATTATCGGTATTACTCCCGCTGGCGGTGGAAGCTCTCTCGAAATTTTAAAGCTCAAAGGAAAAGTTGATTGGAAGAAAAATCCGGGTTATGGAAATGATACTATATTGTGTAAAGCGCCAAGCACTCTGCCTGATTTAAAATTTTTGGATGGTTGCGGAAATAATTCGCAATTTTTAATTTTCGATGGCGGTAGCGGAACAAAAGTTTCAGGCTCCTCCGGCTCTTTCAAATCCAAGAACAAAAAGTGCACTTCGGTTAATCTTCAGTATAAGAGTGCTACATCTAAATACCGGGTTAAAACTAAAGTGAAACTTAAAAACGGTTATATTTATGTTCTCCGCAAAATGAAAAACGGTAATGGAAGCGGCACAAAGTTTAATGTTACAAATGCCGATTCAGGCGGCTGGCAGCCGAGAACCATGAATGTGGAAATGGATCTTAGCAATGGCGGAACATCTGTTCAGGGCGACGGAACTATCCAGGTGCAATATAAAACCAAAGCCAACAAAAGCACAAAAGTTAAATAAAATAAGAAAGCAGTAATTTAAAAAATTATGTTTTTTTTATTTATAATAATATCCTGAATATTTTTTTCGGGGTATTATTTTTACATGGTGAAAATTATGATTGGAAGCTTTATTAAAAAGTCAGGATTAATAATTTTAATATTTTTAATTTCACAAAAAATATTAGCCGACACTCATTATGTCTCGCCTTCAGGAGGCAATTCATATCCTTACACTTCATGGGCAAACGCCGCTAATAATATTCAGGACGCTGTCGATGCCTCCGTTAGCAACGATCTTGTGCTTGTGGCCGACGGGGTTTACGATTCAGGCGGAGCTTTAACTCCGGCTTACGGTTTATCAAATCGAGTAATGGTAAATAAGCCGATAGAAGTGCGGAGCGTTAACGGACCCGAATCTACAATCATTCTTGGTAAAGGTCCGGTTGGAAGTAGCTCTGTGCGTTGTGCTTATTTAACCAACGATGCAATTCTTACGGGTTTTACTCTCAAAAACGGTTTCGCGGACTCGCTGGGCGGCGGTGTTTGCCTTGACCATGGCTGTATAGTTTCCAATTGTGTCATTACGCAATGCGAAAGGCGGGGTGTAGTTCTTTATTGGGACGGGCTGCTTATTGATTCCGTTGTCAGCAGCAACAGCTACGGCGGAGTTTATATTGGACGGGACGGTCGAATCGAAGGATGCGTCATTAAAGACAATTATGACATAACAAATCGATATGGCACGGGCGGGGGTATTTATATTTCCATGAACGGAATCGTTGAGCGCTGCATTATCAGTGGCAACCGGTTAACCGGAGACCGCAGCGAAGGTGGCGGAGTTTATTTCGGACAGGAGCCTACTTATACCGATTCGGCTATTGTTCGTTTTTCCAGAATTGTGGGAAACTCTGCAGAGCGCGAGGGCGGCGGAGTGCGCGCGACTGGGAATGAATATACTTGGACAAGAATTGATAACTGTGTCATTTGCAGCAATTATGTTGGCGACTCAGGCGGTGGAGTGAGTTTCTGGTACGGCGGACGCGTAAACGATTGCAGCGTTTTTGCAAATTCTGCAGGTTGGGGCGGTGGATTTTATTTCTTCGCAAGCAGTGTAAACCCTGTCCAGCGTGGAGAAGCAAGAAACTGTACAATTGTAAACAACAGCGCCTGGATGCACGGAGGAGGAGTTGATAATTACGGTCCGAGTGTTGTTTACAATTCCATTATTTATTTTAATGAAGCGCCCGGTGGAACTAATTATGATTCATATACGACTTTTCAATCATGCTGCAGTGATCCACAGCCTGTTGGCACTGACAACATCACCGGCGACCCTTTATTCCAGGACATTTATTCCGCGGATTTTCATTTGCTGGAAATGTCGCCGTGCATTAATGCCGGAAGCAACGCGCTTACAAACGGTCCGGGGAAATTTGACATAGACGGTTTGCAGAGAATTCTCGGCGGCACAGTAAACATGGGTTGTTACGAGCAAAACCGCGACCCCGATATTCCCCCGCCCGCCATTAACACCCAACTGGCATTTTCAGGACTTGACATAGGTTTATTTTCTTATCCGGAAACAAACATTGTTATTGACGGCACAAAAACAGCCAACAAGTTTACTGTTACTCAAAACGAGTTTGGCGGCTGGGTTACTAATGATGTAAAACAAATACTTAGCGGTTCAGTCTGGACAAACATTTTAACTTTGCCGATTGGGTCATCAAACACATTTTATTTCCGGCAGGCAGATTCCGGCCTGGCAACGGTCTCGACAGGTTTCGTCTCGCAAACGGTTGTAATAATTCCGGAACCGACAACATTTTTGATTTTGAATTTTGGATTTTGGATTTTATTCCCCTCTTGTCGAAGAGCCCGAGTCCCGACACTATTAAGGCCGAGATCAATGATATTCCATCGGGTAGAGGGGTAGCACGGTAGAGCCGGGGTGTGTTAATAGAAAATTTAAATTCTAAATTTTAACTAATAGGAGCAATCATGAAAAAAATTATTAGTTTTGTTGTTGTTTTCTTTGTTGTCCAGGGTGCTTTTTCGGAAACCCGTTACGTTTCGCCCGCGGGCGGAAACACTTCCCCTTATACAAGTTGGGCGTCCGCAGCAAATAATATCCAGGATGCGGTTGACGCGGCAACTAATGGTGAAACTGTAGTTGTTGCTTCCGGCATATATAACACCGGCGCAAGGGTTACCCCGGGATTCACACTTTCAAACCGTGTAGTAATTACAAAAAACATCACTTTGGAAAGCGAAAATGGACCTGAGAATACAATTATTGCAGGCGCCGGCCCAAACGGTGATCAGGCTATTCGCTGCGTATTTATGACAAACTCCGCTAAGCTTGTCGGTTTTACTTTGTCCAACGGCCATACCAAAACTTCTGCTTCAACTTTGCCGGAATATTTTTATAATAAAAGTGGCGGCGGAGCTTTTATGGTTGATAAATGTTATGTGTCAAATTGCTTTTTCGTGAATAATTCCGCTGATCATAGCGGGGGTGGCTTATATTGTTATTATAGCGGCACGGCGGAATATTGCAGGTTTACTTATAACACTGCCGGAGGAGGAGGAGGGGTAAGTTTTTATGCGAGTGTGAGCGGAAGCAGTTTGTTAGAAAATAGTGTGGTTATTGGAAATGATGCCGCTTATGCAGGTGGCGGGGTTAGCATTGATAACGCGCACGATATGAGAAAATGTTTTATAAGCGGTAACTCGGCAAACAACGGGGGTGGTGTCTATCTCAAATCTTTCCAAACAGTTGAAGCTTGTACAATAAGCAATAATTTCGCCCGGAACCTGGGAGGCGGCGTCTATATTGAAAATTCGGGAGGGCATAACATCTTAACCAGTTGTTTAATTGTTGATAATGTTGCGACAAATAAAGGCGGAGGAGTTTATCATTATCAATTCGGTTTTACTAAAAATTGCACTATTGCGCGAAATTCTGCGGGAGTAAGCGGCGGAGGTATTTTTAATTATCTTGGCGGGGGTGCTATTAACTCTATTATGTATTTTAATGAAGCGCCCGCGGGAACTAATTTCGGCTACACGCTTGGGTATCCTCCCTATAGTTATTGCTGCACAACTCCTTGCCCTTGGACAAATTGCGCGACATACTTTACGATAACAAACGACCCGGAATTTGTTGACTTGGCAGCTAATAATTTCCGGCTAAATGAATGGTCGGCTTGTATTGACACAGGAAACACCGCGGAAGTTGGTTGGGGCGCAACAGATCTTGACGGTAATCCGAGAATCCATGACGGCAAAGTGGATATGGGCTGTTATGAGTATATACCTGAACCGACAACATTTTGGATTTTGAATTTTGGATTTTGGATTTTAATTCCCTTTTTTCGAAGCCGGGTCCGCCGCAGCGCGTTTGCAACCTAGGGTCATGTCAACCTTGCAATGTCGTAAAAGCGAAATATTAGAATGCACAATGAGCTGCGTTTGTTGCAGCCGACCTCGCTGAGGTCGGAGATAAGAACTAAACTTGCAAAAACATCGACCATAAATCCGACCTCAGCGAGGTCGGCTACAAAAGATTTGCATTCTTTTTGCCAACTTTTCATTGTTGACACGACACTAGGGGGGGAAGGGCGGAGGGGGATTTTGGGATTATTGTAAACTGCAGAAAACTTCAAACGGCTAACGGCTAACGGCAACTTGTAATTTATTTTCTATGTCCTCATAAGCCTGATATGGTTAAATGAGCTATGGAGAACCAACAGCAACAGGAAAATAATAAAATTCGTGTCAACGCGCGGCCTGGGGAAATGCCCCCATTCTGGGATAGAAATATTGTTTTCTTCGCCAACCTGCTTTCGATTTTTTACGGAAACAACGGCAAAACAGAAATGCTGAAGCAGGAAGTCGGCGGGCTTGAAACTTACGGCGGCAGGCTTATTCCTATTCTCAACCTTCTTTTTCGCGGAGGAGGAGAAAACTTGCTTGTCCTGGAAGCTCCCCCGGACAAAGTTTTACTGGACCATTATACCCGCACGCTTGGCCTGCAAGTTCCCAAACTTGAAATTTTGTCGCACACTTCTTATAAAACTCTTTGCGAAAAACGCACCGAAAAAGACGAAACTAAACAGGTCATCGAAAGGATCAAAAACCATCCTGCGAACTGGATAGACGGTTTTGTTACTGATGCCACGCTTGTGGATATCGCGAATTTTCTCGGCAAAAAAACCACAAGCACTCCCGATGGAAGCAGGTTCGGAAACAATAAGCTTTTGCTTCATCTAAACCTTGCCGAAAAAGGGTTTCCTGTTTTTGACACTGTCACCGCCGAGTCGCATGAAGAGGTATCGTGCTGTTTGGAAGAACTTCGCTGCCGCGGATTCTCAAAAGCCGTGATTAAATCCCAGGTTGGAGCTTCCGGGATAGGTATGGTTAAAGTTTCTACAGAAATTGAAAAAAATATAGAAATTCCTGATTACTTCTTTCTGGACGGCGAATGTCTTGTGCAGGGATGGCTGGACGAAAGCGTTAAAGATGTCCAATGTACCGGCTCTCCGAGCGTTCAAATGTTCCTGGACGAAGACACTGTTCATCTTTATGACATAACCGAGCAGATTTTGAGCGGCGACAGCGTTCACGAGGGAAATATTTCTCCCCCGATTTATATTGCTTCGCGCGATGACATAAAAGATGAACTTCTTCTCCAGGGAGCCGAAGCGGGGAAATGGCTTCACAGGCAAGGCTACCGCGGAACCGCAAGCGCAGACTTTCTTGTTATCGACCGCGAGGGCAAAACACAGGTATTTGTCTGCGAGATTAACGCGCGTGTTACAGGCGCAACTTATCCTTCCGTTCTCGTGCGGCATTTTATGCCCGAAGGCGCGTGGCTTATGCGGAACATCAGGTTTAATCCTTCTGTTCCCAGCAAAAAAATAATGGAACTGTTTGAAAAAGCTGAAGTTTTTTACCGCCCGGAAAAATCAGATGGTATTATTCCCATCAACTTTAACGAAGAAGAAGAAAGAATTGTTCATAAAGGGCAGCTTCTTTGTTTAGGGCCAAATACTGAAGTTTGCGCAAAAATACTTGAACAAGTTACTAATATTATTCCTACGGGGTTTGTTTATGACAGAGACTAATTTTCCTTCTAAAGAAGAAATAAGGGAAAGGCTGGTTGCCTTGACAAGAGATTTAATTCTTATTCCCAGCATTCCTAGCCAGCCAGAAGATATTGACCGCGGGATGAAGCTTGTTCGAAACCATCTTGAATCGCTGGACAACCTTTTAATAACCGAGTTTTCGCCTGACGGAAATCCCAGTCTTATCGCGCTGCCGAAAAATATCAGCAAACCTGAAATTTTGCTTTGCGGGCACATTGATGTTATCTCTCATCCAGATTTAAAAAGTTACAGGTCGCGAATAGAAAACGGAAGAATTTACGGGCCCGGCGCAGGAGATATGAAAGGACCGCTGGCTATCCTGCTTGAAGTTTTCCGCGAAATGCATACCAAAAATCCCGAATGCTCTCTTGGGCTTATGGTCACTTCTGACGAAGAACTTGGAGGAGAAACCGGTGTGCACCATCTTGTTGAAAAAGTTGGAATCTGCTGCGATACTGTTATGATACCAGACGGCGGGTCGCTGACAGAAATTCCCCTCGAGGAAAAAGGGGTCTTGCATTTAAAACTTCACGCTTCCGGCCATTCGGCTCATGCTGCCCGGCCATGGCTTGGAGAAAATCCTTTAGAAAAGCTAACCCTTAAACTAAACGAAATTCTTGAGTATTTTCGGGAATTTCAGGAAAAGGATACTAACTGGCACCCAACTTGTTCCCTAACAATTATCAGCACGCCCAACGAAACAGTCAACCGAATTCCGCATGAAGCTGAAGCGGTTTTAGACATTCGGTTTACTCCGCCACACACCCTAAAAGAAATTCTTAACAAGGTTCAGGAAATAGCTGGGGAAGGCATTTTAACCGAAATAATAATTTCCGCGGAGCCTTCTCATCTTTCTCCCGATCCTTTATTTCTAAAAGTTACGGAAGAAGTTACCGGAATAACTCCAAAATTAATTAAAGAAGACGGCGGAAGCGACGCCAGATTTTTCTGCAACAAAAATATCTCCGTAATTGTTTCCAGGCCGGTTATGGGAAGCATCCACGCAGAAGACGAATGGATTGATATTGATTCAATGGTAACTTTCTACTACATTTATAAAAAATATCTGAAAAAAAAGTTGGCGCCGGCTCAATAATTATGTTTATTGATTTTCTTCGCGCTTTTGTGTCCTTCGTGCGAAAATAAGAATCTTACGGAGCTCACAAAGCTCACGAAAGAATAATAATAAATAGATTAAGAAAAAACTAAACAATGAAACTCATTTCAATTTATAGACACCGCTTTTTCCAGGCGGCTCTAAGTAGAAAAACTGACAGAAATGAAAGAGGGGGGTGATAAAATATTTTGGAATAAGCATTAATAATGTAGGTCAGAAAATTTTAACTTAAAATAGCATACAGCCCCGACTGTGACTACGTTTAGCTTCAAATTCCTTGTCGAACTTGCGCATACGAAAATCTCAGCAATTCACATTTCGCTCTTGTAGATATTGTTCGATATCTATATTTTCTTTCAGGAATTTCGTTAGGATTGTCTCTTTAGAACTAACCGATAGAAATTAGGGAAGCGTGTTATAAAGGGATAGCGCGGTAATTTGTTCCGATGGACAAATGCCGGGCCTGATTGTCTTAATCCATGATCCAAAATTTTTCCAAATCTGTTCCGTAAAAACAGATGAAAGATATTGAAGCAGTCCCTGCGCGATAACTCCCATTTGAATATGCAAATTATACGCGGCAAGTTTCCGTCTGACACTTATTCTGTACTTTTCATTTTAGTTTAATAGTGTACCACCTTATCGCGAAAAAAATGGGTAATGCAAGGAGCCGTAGGCGACTGGAATTACCCATTTTTTTTGCGGCCTTTTTGGGCTCAATGGAAATTTGTGGGGGGCTCTTTTATTTATCATTATAAAACCTGTTAACATTCCTATTATTATTGCTTTGACAATTGCCTTTGTGTCCCATTCAAGATGCTTACATATCGACGGAATAATATTATGGAAATGGAAAGAAGTTAAAATGACAGGAATAGCGAAAGGAATAAAATTCCAGTTAACGTAAAGTTCGCGTTCAGGCTCGATGTGCACCATTCCTAAAACTACTATTAAAACAAATGTTATGCCAAGCAAGAACATTAATAACCTGTTGTACTTAGCTATAAACTTTGTTCCTCCCGTTGTAAAAAAGGAAAGGCCCGCGAAAAAAATTATTAATATAACTATTTCCCAAAAACGGGTGTCATCAGGAACATTGAAAATATTTATAATAATGGAAGTTCCGCCGCTAAGATACGCTGTCAGCAGGCCGTACAAAATCAGCATATTTGTAAGTATGGCAAGCCATTTGCCTACGCTCCCAAGGTAACGGTGATAAAGACTCGGATAGTTAAAATTGTCGGCGGAAGATTCAACAGCTTCGCGTGTCAGCACCACCGCCGAAAAAAAACATAGCCCCGCAAAAAACAACCATTGCTCCCGCAGAAAGCATCAACCCCGCGCTACCCGTTTGGATAGGCAGTGCAAGGATTCCCTCGCCTATAAGATTTCCGACAACGAGAAGCCCGATCGATATTATCTGTTTTTTACTGTTATTAGCCACGAAAAACACAAAATTCAGGAAAAAAGCAATCCCAAATTCGCCATGTTTTCAACAACCTGCACCTACATTCATAAACTGCAGTAGCCGCGGCTTGCCAGCCGCGTAATTCGCAGGTGGCAACCTGCGCCTACATTTATTTATTATTTCATACGAGAATATAATTAAAAATTATTTTAATCTTTTAAAATAATCGTTTAGCACCATAATAGTACTGGTATAAACTAATTATTCTGCCCTAAATACCCAGATTGCTGAGAGTATTTGTGATGCCTTTTATTGCCGAGAATAATGAAGGATAAGTTTCTTCAAGGTCTTCTACCTCGTCTTCAAGCTTTTCAAAAAGTTCGCCGTACCAGGACTCATCATCAGACCGCTCCAAAACCTGCTCAATGTCTTTTTCAAGTTTTTCAAGCAAAACCTTTGATTTTTCATCCACGGATTCGGTTTGCTGAAGTTCAAGATGTAGTTGCTGTAATTTGTCTTTAAGTTGTTCTTTTTGCATATTAGTAAGGATATAAGGTTAAAAGGTTAAAAAGTTAAAAGTTAAAAAACCACCCCGCCCTATCGGGCACCCCTACTTAACACACCCCGGCGCGTTGCGCCCCCACTCTCAAGAGGGGATTGAGACGGGAATTAAGACTGAACACTGAACACTGCTCGCTGCTTACTGCTTACTGCTTACAGCTTACTGCCCATCCGCCAAGTTTGTTTTTTTTTGCGGCCTTTTCCAATTTGTAAAATTCTTTCAGCAATTTAGAAGAGTTAAAGCCTTTGGGATGGTTTTCCCGCATTCCGTAAATTCTGGCCAGCCCGTTTGACACGAGAAGTACAGCCAAATCGTTGCCGGAATTAGTTTTTACAAAGGCAAAATAACGCGGATTTTTGCTTGAACCTTTCGCGTCTTTCCAACAGGTAAAAACAGTAAACTTTTTATCAAGGATATCTTTAGTGAACTTTTTGGCATTTTTTCCAAGCGAAACAGTCTTTTTTTCAGAAATGTTCCAATACTTTGATTGGTCTTTTACTCGCTTTGGATATTTATTGTCGGTTTCAGGAGTGTCAACAAAATATAACCTGAAAATATATTCTTTACCTTTGTGCGTTACATGAAAACTGTCGCCGTCATTAAAAGAATTCTTTTTTAATCGGCAGCCTTCAAGCGTTTCCCATTTTTTTGCGAAAGCAAAAATAGGAACAAATAATAAAATGAAAATAATTTTTTTCATATAGGTTTTTCCAATATTTTTATAGCCCGCGGAAGACACATAATAACACAGATAAACAATTTAATATATTTTTCAAACGTTCATAAACGATAGGGCTTCAACAATTATTATTTAAAATTTCCGTGTTATTCTGTGTGTTCCGTGGGCATTTATTTCAGATTTTCCTTTTTCTTTTCTGCAAAAGATACGCCACCCATAAACTTGCTTCAAACAAAAGATAAAGAGGCCCTGCCATCAAAATCATAGTAACTACATCCGGCGGAGTAAAGAAAGCAGAAAGGATTAAGATAACCACAAAAACCGTGCCCCTGTTCCTTGTGAAAACTTCTCTTTTTACTATTCCTGTTCTCATTAAAAATATAAGCACAAGAGGAATTTGAAAAGCGGTTCCTGCTGCAATTAAAACCAGCGCCGCAAAACTGATATAATTGGTTATAGTAATATTGGCTTCAAGCAAATCCCCGCCGAACTTAGTAAAAAAATTCATTGCCAGGGGAATTATAATCCAATAAGCAAACATTACACCGGCCCAGAACATAACAACGGAAATGCCTACAAGCCGTGTAATCCACTTTTTTTCTTTTTCGTAAAGGCCCGGGGCAATAAAAAGCCATAACTGCCGGACAATAATAGGAAGCGCAATAAGCAAGCCGACGGCGATAGAGAGTTTAAGTTTGATAAAGAAAGGTTCCGGCGGGCTAAGATAAGAAAGTTTGGAAATAGAATCCCTGGCAGGATAAATTATAAGTTTCAGCCAGGTGTTTTGAAATGGAAACGCGATTCCGGCGCCAATAGCAAGCGCCAGCAAACACCACATAATACGTTTTCTGAGTTCTGCAAGATGTTCAACGAAATTTTTGGGCTGGTCGGGCATTGCTAAAGGTGTCAGGTGTCAGGTGTCGGGTGTCGGGAATGTTAAAGGTTAAGGTTCTAATTTCTAATTAACCTAATCAAGCGCCAAAATCCAATATCCAAAATCCAAAAAAAGACATTTTTTTCTTATTATTGGATATTGGTTATTTTTTTAGGTCGATTAGAAATTAGATCAATTAGGTCAATTTTCTTCCTTGCTGCTATCTTCTTTGCTGCCATCATCCTCGTCATTAACAACATCGTTGACTATATCGTCTTTAGTTTCTTTGACGTCTTTGACAGCTTTTTTGAACTCCTGCATAGCTTTTCCAAGCGAGCGGGCGAGTTCCGGGAGTTTTTTTGCGCCGCCGAAAATAAGCAGCACAACCAGGCCGATTACTACCCATTCTTGCCAACCGAACATAATACACCTCCAAAAAAAGTTAAAAGTAAATATATTTCACATAAATTATATAATATTGTATAATATAATGCAATTTTTAATAAAAGCAAAACTCCTTTTACATTATTATCATAAAAAGAGTTTTAATTAAAGTACTCCAATTTGTCAAGACCATTTTTTCATAAAGTTAAGGTGGAAACTGCAGCTTGATTTTTTTGCGTTTCCAGGCAAGTTATCCATGATTTTTGTCTCGTCGAGAATGGGGCACCGCCCAGGCTCGTCGGAGACGAGACAAAAATTGTGCGTAACTTGCTTGCCGATTAAATACACTTCCGTAGGTGTTTTGTAATCCAGAGCTTGATGAAGCCGCTCTGTGTTATAAAAATCGAAATACTTCGCTATATTATCCTGGACATTTGAGACACTCGTATAATCATGTATATATACTTCTTCATATTTCAACGTTCGCCAAAGCCGCTCTACAAAAATATTGTCAAAACATCGGCCGCGACCGTCCATACTAATACGAACTCCTGTCTCCTTTAGAACCTTTATAAAAATTTTACTCGTAAACTGACTCCCTTGATCGCAATTAAATATTTCAGGAGTACCAAGCAGTAATGCTCGCTTCAGTCTGAAACACAAAATTCCGCTTCCAACGTTGTTGAAAGATTCCATGATAATACATGACGGCTAAACCAGTCTATAACCGCAACCAGATATACAAATCCTTTCGACATACGAATATATGTTATATCTGTTGCCCACACTTGATCAGGGCGTTTTATATTCAGACCACCTAAAAGACACGGAAAAGCCGCATGTTCAGGCGAAGAAATACTCAATCGAGGTTTAGCTCATCGAGTTCACGCATTATTCGATCAACTTTTTCGCTTTCGCGAGCGTGTTGGAAAGCGGCTGTGATCTTATCCCGGAAAAACCGTCCCAATATTTCACGGCAAAAGCAGTGTTGGCAAGAAAGAGAATTATATAGAGTTTGTAAGAATTCAAAATTTCAAATCTAAGATTTGGGTTACATTAAAATTTATAAAAAATCAAATACAGTCAAGATTGCCCTTAAAAAACGATTTTCAAAATCATACAAAAAAACCGTTTGTCAAAAAAATCGCAAATTTTGGGTGATTTGGCTTTAAAAACAGCAGCTAAAATAAAGTGGTAAATCTCGAGACGAATAAAACCTAATAAATTATATTAAAATGTAAAATTTTGTTTGTAAAAGAAAAAAAGAGTATAATATGTTGCCATTGAAAATTTTCTACAAGAAGTTCAGAAGGAATAGAAGAAAAGGATTTTCGTTTATTAACAATTTTAACTTCTTTAACTTTTTCCCTTATAGTGGAAAATTCAGCGAATTTTTATGAATCTAACAGTAATAAAAGCAGAAAATATTTCTTTTTCCTATTCTAAAAGTAAATGGGCTCTGGGTCCGATCGATTTGGAAATTACCGGAAACGTGCTTACCGGGATAATCGGCCCAAACGGTTCGGGGAAAAGCACTTTGCTTTCTATTTTGTCGAGGCATATTCATTCCGCGGGAAAAATCAGCGTTTTTAGAAAGTTGATAAAAGAGTTTTCAAGCAGAGAATTTTCTAAAATAGTTGGTTATCTTCCTCAAAAAGTTTCTACTCAATTTGATTTTACAGTTAAAGAAACAGTTGCGTTTGGGAGATACTCGCATACAGGGACAATGGGATTTCTGTCGGACGAAGACGAAAAAGTGGTGGAAAAATGCCTTGAGGAAACGGACTTGGCTCCCCTCGGAAAAAGAATGCTAAGCGAGCTGTCAGGCGGCGAAAGGCAACGTGTTTTTCTTGCTTCGGTTTTGGCGCAGGAACCTGAAATTCTGCTTCTGGACGAGCCGACCACCGCGCTTGATATTCATCACCAAATTTCATTTTATAATTTAATTTGTGAATGTGTAAAAAAAGAAATGACTGTGGTTCTTGTTACACATGATTTAACTATGGCTTCACAATTTTGTGACAGGCTTATTTTAATGTCGGATGGAAAAATTGTTGAAACAGGTTCTCCAGACCAGGTTGTCCGGCAAACTCTGATTAGCGATATTTATGATGAGAATGTCAAAGTTGCAAAACATCCTGACACAGGCCGTCCGGTAGTTCTGCCGGAAGTGAAGTAAGCCGCGCTTCCCAGCGCGGCATCGCGCCAAGCGCGAAAGTAATCAGTAATCGGTCCTGCTACGCATAAAGCTTCCTCCTTCGCCAAGGCTATGAAGGACAGGTCGCAGGATAAATATTCAGTGTTTTTGACCTTTAGACATATTATTTTATGAAACGAACTCTAACAGTTTCCCGCTGGTTGAAAGTTTTGTCGCTGTATATTTTTATAGCGATAGGCGCTGTAATGGTTTCGCCATGGTTTGGCGCTGTTTCGATATCTCCACAAAAAGTTTTAACTGAAAGTTTTGAAAATCAGAAACAAAATGTTGAAGCAACTATTTTTTTTCAGCAAAGAATGCCGCGGGTACTTTTAGGATTCCTTGTAGGCGCAGCCCTCGGCATGGCGGGAGCGGCGTGTCAGTCTTTGCTTAGAAATCCGCTGGCAACACCTTATACGCTTGGAATAGCAAGCGCGGGGTCTCTTGCGGCTTCCATTCCGCTGTTGTGGCCGGCTTTAGCGATAACTTTAGGCCCCTTTTCTTCAACACAACTTTTTTCCCTGGCTGGAGGCGCCGCAGCCATGTTCTTTATTTTGCTTCTTGTTAAATCCGCGAAAAACGTCTCGTCCACTTTTATTATTCTTGCCGGCGTGGCGTTGAACCTGTTCTGTGCTTCGGCCCTGCTACTTTTAAGGTATCTCGCCGATCCGCGCCATCTTGTCGCTGTCGACAGATGGGTTATGGGAGGAATTATTACAATCGGTTATTGGGAAATAGCCGGAATTTTACCGTTTTTAATTGTCGGCGCGTTTATTCTAATTTTAAATTCTCACGCGCTAAATCAAATGGGATTCGGAAAAGAAATCGCGGGAAGCAGGGGAATAAATACTGAAAAACTTCTAAAAATATCCCTTTTTGGAAGCGTACTGCTTACAACCGGAGCAGTAGCCGCCGCCGGCCCCATAGGCTTCGTGGGGTTGGTTGTTCCTCACGCCGTTAGATTTATTTCAGGAGCTGACCAGCGAATAGTTATTCCTGCTTCGGCTTTGCTTTCGGGGGCTTTGCTTGTGCTTTGCGACACCGCCGCGCGGACAATTGTCGTGCCAACAGAAATTCCCGTGGGAATAATTACGGCATGTTTTGGCGCCCCGGTGTTTTTGTTTATACTTATTAAGAAATTGAAATGAAATGTCAGGTGGCGGGTGGCAGGAGTAGCCGCGGAGTGTCGAAGAGGCGAATGTCTGGGCTATTTGCGAATATTATCAGTAAGCAGTGAGCAATAGGCCGAAGTCCGTGTTCCGTAGCCCGTGCCTTCGGCCTTTCGGCCTTCAGACCTTCTAACCTTTCCACCCTTCTACCTTCCCGCTTTCCTATTCTTCAGATACTCTAACGTTTGGCTTGTGGATAATTTCCTGCTTGAAGGGCCTACGCGAATATAAAAATCTTCCTGTTTTCCTGTTTTGAGAAAAACAGGCTCTGGAGAGGGTTCGCACTCAACAATAAGCACTTTTTTGTTTTCGATATTTCTAAGTTCGAATCGAATAAATTTTGTTAATTCAAGTCCGATATGCTGATTAAATAAGTTATTGAAATGCAGCAAAAATTTGTCTTCGTTTTCAAATTCATCAGCTTCAATACCGAAAATATTTCCGTTGTCATTAACCCCAATAAGTAAAGTTCCACCGTCTGTGTTAATAAAAGCATCAACAGCTTTAAGCCATGCGAGTTCAATTTCTTTACCCGGTTTTTGGGTTTTTAAATTCATCCGCAAAGTGGATTTAAATTCAAGTTCATGGCCTTCGCCGCGACTAATTATCGCCCGCAAATTATTTTCTGAATTTTCGATAAGTTTTCTTTCGGAAACCAGTTCTTTCAAAGAACGGGAATAAGCTTTAGTAAGAAAAAAGATTATCCCGGCGCCAAGAACAAGAAATCCTGCCGCAGTCCCGAAAAGAGGGAATTGGCGGGTATGAATTTCATCAGACAAATCTGCTTTAGAAATTACAACTCCTATGTTTACATTATGAGAAAAAGACGAAAGCGACATAATCTCAGCCCACCAAATATGGCCATTAAACTTGAATTTAAAAGGAGCGTTCAAAACGTTTCCCAGTTTTTTCCATTCCTGAAACGATTTATTTGCCACAGACTTTTGGCCGGCAAGAACATTGAAGTTAATATTTGACCGCGTGTTGTGAAAAAGCATCAGGCAGCCCTGTTTTTCAAGAGAAAGATTGTTTGTAATGGCATAGATGTCCTTTTTTAAAAAATCAATTGCCGCAACAAAAAAAGTATTTGATTGAAGGGGATGGTTCCACCTAATACTGCCGGAAAAGCCGGTTTCGCCGGAAGTAAATTTATATGTTTTTGTCCATGTAACAGAATTTCCGGAATTAATAAACCATGGCCTGGTTCTTGGATCATAATCAGAATCCACGAGATTTGTAAATTGACTTTTTAAAAAATTATTTGTTCTGAAAATATAATATTCGTTTCCGGAATTATCCGCGATAATAATTCCCGAGAATTTTTTATTAAGATAAAAAAAAGGCGATAAAATGTTGTTTAGATTTTGGGTGTTCGACAAATCAATATCTTCCGACAATCCCCATCCCTTGATGAGAACCAGGCAATCAATTGCAGGTTTTAGAAAAGAGCTGAAAGTTTTTGCAGCATGTTCTATTCTTTGGTGAATTTGAAGTTTAGAAACGCTATTGTGAGCTCTGAAAGCGGAAACACCAAAAGGAACAGCGGCCATTACCGCAACAATAATAATCAGGAAAACTACTATCCAAAATAATCTATTGCGAGTTCTTTCATATCTGACATTTATTATTTTAAGTAATCGTAACATTTAATTGTTGGATTATTGAATTATTTGTAGCCGCCGATTGCCATCGGCGTTTTATACAGAATATTTGTTTTCGGTTTTTATGTTTTACGCGCATCGCGCCGATGGCAATCGGCGGCTACAACAAATTATTTTTATTTACTGATGTATATTAATAATAATAAGTTCTTCTTCTTCTATAAGGAATATTTTTTCTTGTAAGAGTGTTAACACAATTTTCGGTTAATCCGTAGAAATTTAATTGCGAGAGAGGATAGAAGGGGTAGAGAAGATATCCGGGAATAGAAAAAATAAAGCCGAACCCTTCATCGGGATGCTCTGTCCAAGACCATTGCTCAGCATACCACATATCATATGCGCTGCCTGTATCCAGCAGACCGGCAGAGAGATGACCGATAAATTGAAATGGCAGAAGGCAGGTATCAGCTATAAAGGCAAAAGGCAGGCCAACAGCCGCGCCGGCTTTCGCAGATACACCTCGAGTAGCGCTGCACGATGAAAGAAAGAAAACAGCGGCGAGAAAAAGAACGCAAAGAAACTTTAGTTTTTTCATAATCCACCAATCCTTTTAAATTACTTTTTGATATTTATTTGGATTTCAAAATATTTATTAAGAATTTTACGCAAGTCTCCGCTTTGCCTCGCGTGCAGGATTACATCGTTTAATTTATTATAAAGCTCATCCCTGGTCTCATCTTTTGAAACAGCCCAGGCTAGGTGTTCGGTAGTAAAAAGCCATCCAAGAGCAGAAAGTGAAGGGTTGTTTTTAACCGCCTGAAGAACAAAGGGAGCGTCGTCAAAGAAAACATCTATTTCATTGTTTTTAAGTTCTTCAATACCTTTTTCAGGATTTAGAAATCCGATTTTTTCCCCGGCAGGGATGTTTTCATTTACAAACATTTCACCTGTTGTGCTTTCGATATATCCTACTCTTAGGTTTGATTCATAAAGTTTATTATGAGAAGAAAAATTTTCTTCGTCATTTTTGCGGACAAGAGCCATTTGGCCGATAGTCATGTATGGTTCAATAAATCTGACATCTTCTTTTCTATAGTCAGTGTTAGCCATACCGGACATAATGACGTCAATTTCGTCATCTTCAAGATACGAAGTTAAATCTTCAAAAGGAAGTTCAACAAACTCTATCTTAACACCAAGTCTATTTGCGGCGTACTGGGCCAAGTCAGCTTCAATTCCGGTTATTTGTCCGTTGTCTTCATAGATAACCGGGGGGTAATCGAGGCAGACTCCCACTCGCAAAGTATCTCCTTCTTTTAATTCCAAAGGCTGAGAAGCACAGCCGGAAATAAAAGCCAGGCATATTAAATAAAAGATAAAATTAGTGATAAATTTTTTGTTCATTTTACTTATAACTTTTTTGTTTTTAAATATTTTCAATAAAAGAATTTGCGGTTTTTAACATCTTCATTACTCCATTACTTATAGTACGGCAACCAGCTTTTCAAAACAGCTTTCAGTGTTCCGTCTTTTCTCCAATCGTTAAGAACGGCATTTAAAGAGTTTTGCAATTGTTTATCATTATGCCTTACTCCCCAGGCAAGATACTCTTCTGTCAAAGGCACAAACAAGGCGGTTAATTCTGTTTCGTTTTCTGAAACGTACCAGGCAACAGCGGGGGCGTCAGCCACAACAAAGTTAATTGTGCCGTTTTTAAGCTGCCTGACAGCGTCACTTTTTAAAAGGTAAGAAGCAACATTTGCGTAAGGGCATTTTCTGCGAACAAAAGTATCAGCGGTAGTATCTTTCTGTACCCCAATTGTTCCCGTTGTGCTGTATAACTTTTCAGGAGTATCATATTCTTTTATTGTTTCATCTCTCATTAAAGTCATTAGCCCGTTTGTAAGGTACGGCTCGGTAAAAGCAATTCTTACTTGTCTGGCTTTTGTGACAGACATTCCCGACATAATTATATCAATTTCATTTTTAAGAAGAGCCGGAATAAGCTGATCGAATTTCAACTCAACGAATTGTATCGGGCGGCTAAGTTTTCTCGAAAGTTTTTTTGCGAAGTCAACTTCAATTCCGACGGGATTTCCGCCAACTTTTTCTTTAAAAGCTACTGGCGGATATGTTGTAGAAATACCTATTCGTAATGGTTTAACAGCTTTTTCGTAAACAACTTGAGATTTTGCCGCACATCCCGCTAAACAAATAGCAAACAAACAAATTAACATTACGAAAACAGATTTGTAATTTTTATTAATATTTTTTTTCATTTCAAAATTCCTTAATAGTTATAAATAAATTAGTAGATTTTAGCATCATTCATTACTCTACTACTCCATTACTCCAACACTCTATTTTTCCGTTATTCCGTCCGCTTGTTCTCTTTCTTTCCATGCTTCTTCATCTCTTTCTGATTCTTTAGTCATTGGAGCATTTTTAATTTCCTGAATCGGGTCTATCGCGAAACTTGGGTCAAGGTCGGAATCTCTGTCAAAAACAGATTCTTCTTTTTCTTTGCTTTCAACAGGCTTGTCCGGAACTTCAATATCAAGATCTGCGCCGTCGGGAATTCCGGGAACGGGAATGCCATCCATTTGTTCCTCGGGCGGGGGCGGCGGAGGTGGAGCATTTGTTCCGCCAAACTCGGCTGTAATTTCCTTCAGCTCAGAAAAAGGCTTCAGTTCTTCAGAAGGTTTAACTTCTTCAGCGGTATTCTTATCATTTAATTTATTGCAAACTTTGCAATGATTTGCGGCAGCAAATCCTGAACCTAAGACGAACGCTAAAATTAATATTAAATAAATTTTCATTTCAAATCCTTTTATTAAAGTTAAAAGTTTTTAGCCTGTGAGGCAAAGAGGACTTAGCACAGGGCATCGCCCTGTGCTGTTTCATTTTGCCTTTTTAGGGCAAGTTTTTGCATGCTTTTAGCGAAAAGCAGAAAAAATATTGTTTCTTCGGCATTTTTTGCCAATGACAATCGACCTTTTGTGTCGATTGCCCCTTATCAGTAAGCCCTAATTGGGCGTTGCTTGAAAGGGCACAAGTAATCGAAAAAACAAATGTAGCCGCAGATTGCTATCTGCGCAATTTGCGAAAAAAATATAATTCGCAATCTTTTTGATCTTAATCCAGGATTTGCAAACAATTGTTACGCGAAAATCGCGGCTGGCAAGCCGCGGCTACAATGAAAATCGCAAATCTATGGGATTTTACCCTTTTCGAGTAACGCCTAATTAGTACTATCAATCCATCAATCCGTTCTTCCTATTTTTCATAAAGAGTATTGTTCCTTGCGGGTGGCAAAGCGCTTTTTCTTTGTTTCGTATCCAGTATTTTAGGTTTTTCAGCTTTCTCCTGCATGCGCCTTTCGGTTATTCCATTAATATCTCTGTCAATGTGCGGAACAGGAATCCCTCCCATTATTTTCCCTGGCGGGGGAGCCGGTACAGACATATCAAACCTTACAAGAACTCCCTCGAGGCCGGCAATTAAATTTTCGCGGGTAATTTTGTTGTTTTTTTCGTTTTGCGGCAGAGACTTTTTATTTAGAAGTTCGGAAATAGTGTCATTTAAATTTTTGTCGAGTTTTTGCCGTGACGCTCCTCCGGTTGGTCCGGCCACCCAGACGCATGGGGCCTTAATATTCAAAAGTTCGGCAGTTTTACTTTTTGTAATTATCGGAAAATCTATTTTTTTTACAAAAGAAACAAAATCAATTTTCTTCATTTGCTTTTCGATTTGTTCTTTGCTTTTGGTGGTGCAAGCGCCAATTTTAACATTTTTTCCTTCAAACTCTCTCGTGAGATAATTTAGAATATTAATAGGCCTGACCCATGAATCCATATCGTCGCTAAAAAAGTAAAAGACAAGGACATGGCCATTGAAATATTCAGCAGGGATAATTTTGCCGTTTTTTGTAATATTGTTGTTGGTAACAGCCTTAGAAGAAATGTCATTAACTTCTGCTTGAATATAAAAAGTGAAAAAGCAGGAGAAAACAACAAAAATCAATAATTTAAAACGCATTTTTATCTCCAAAAAGTGAAATTTAAATAAGCGATTTAAGCAATTGTACTAAAATTCAATAAAAAAAACAAATTTTATTGACATGATTTACAGGATTTATAACTTTTTGACAAAAAGCAACATTTTTCTTATTATGTTACTTTAAAAAGTCGTATAATTTTACAGTCAGGCGCTACAACCTTTTTTCCTTTTAGTTTAAAATAATGGCAGGTTGTGATAATTATATGATATAATAAATTAAAGGATTGAATAATAATTTTGGCGCAAGCGTCTAAATTAACGTTCAATAAATAATTAACTGCCCTTAAAAACCGATTTTATTAATAAATATGCCGAAAGATTTATATAAAAAGCTCGGAGTTTCTAAAACTGCAACAAACGAGGAAATAAAAAAAGCATACCGGAAACTGGCAAGAAAATGGCATCCTGACATCAATCCCGGAAACAAAGAAGCAGAAGAAAAATTTAAAAATATTTCATACGCATACGAAAATCTTAAAGATAAGGAAAAGAGAAAACTCTATGATGAATTTGGAGAAGAAGGTTTAAAAACGGGTTTTAACGCTGACGCAGCCAGGCAGTATAAACAATGGCAGTCAGCCGGGCAAAGGGATTACACTTCGAGCGAGAACTTTGGAAAATATCAAAGTTACGAAGATGTCTTTGGAGATATTTTCGGGTTCTCTTCAGGAAGGCGGGGTGCAGGAACTAAAATGGCGGTTAACGGAAGAGATGTCGAGTATGAAATGACAATAGATTTTATTTCTTCCTTAAAAGGGTTTAAAACAGATGTTTCCCTGGAAAGGCTGCAGCAATGCCCCGAATGCATGGGAACAGGATTAGATCCCGGCTCAAAAACTTTCACTTGTGGGAAATGCGGAGGAACCGGACAAGTAAACGTGTCTGAAGGGCCTATTAACTTTGTTAAGGCCTGCGATGCTTGCGGAGGAAGAGGTGTAACAGGGAAAACTTGCAGGAAATGCCATGGCTCCGGCGAAGCGTCAGTGAAAGAAAGAATAAAAGTTACAATTCCCGCCGGGGTAAAAGAAGGTTCAAAAGTTCGCGTAGCAGGGAAAGGCGGTCAAGGAATTAACGGCGGAAAAAACGGGAACCTTTTTATAACAATTCATATAAAGCCGCACCCTCTTTTGACGCGAGAAGGAAACGATTTAAATATGGAACTGCCGGTAACTCTTCATGAAATAATGGCAGGCGGAAAAGTTACAGTTCCAACACCGTACGGGAAAGTAAGCTTGAAGATACCGCCAAAAAGCCAGAACGGCCAGGTGTTGAAATTAAAAGGCAAAGGCGCGACAGATTTGAAAACAAAGCATAAAGGAAACCTGCTTGTTAAGTTGAAAGTGGTTTTACCGAAAACAGAAAATAAAAAAGTTTTAGAAGAAATAAACAAACTTGAATCTTTATACAAAACAGACGTTAGGTCGGGACTGAAATTATAGATTTTTTTCTCAAAAACTTAATTGATTTGCCAACTTTCAAAAAATAGCGAAAGCAAAAGTCCCCCTTTGAAGGGGGAATGAGGGGGATGTAGAGATGCGAATTTAAGAGAAAAGAAAAATATAAAGAATGGAAACATCCCCCGCCCTAACGGACACCACCCTTCAAAAGGGGACTTAAAGATGCGAAATATTTGATATGAAATTAATTATATAGAAGAACCATTTATAATACCCGGAGAAAAAATGAGCAAAGAGATTTGGACAGTTTCTGAAATCACAAAAATTTTCAATGTTGATGAAGACTTTATCGCCGAATTAGAAAAAGAAGAAATAATTTCCCCGGTTTATAAAAAGAAAAAAACGGAGAAAGTTATTTTATTAAAAGATATGGAACGGCTCCGGCTTGCGAAAATTCTTGTTGATGAAATGGATGTAAATCTTGCCGGCGTGGAAGTTATCTTGAAAATGCGGCAGAACATGATTGATATGCGGAAACAGTTTGACAATATTTTTGAAGACATGGTAAAACATGTGAAGGAAGAGTTAAGAAATAAATAAATAGCAAAAAAACAAAATTCAAATAAATTACAAATAACAATATTTAAAAAATATATGGAGCAAAAAAATGAAAACGAAATTTTTTAGTAAAGTTTTGGTTCCTTTGTTAATAATAGTTTTAACATTGACTGCGTTTGCTGAAGCGGAAACAGGTTCTGCGGAAGAAACGCGCTGGCCATTGGAAATTGCTTGCGACGAAGGAGAATTAACAGTTTATCAGCCCCAGCTTGACTCACTGGAAAAGAATACTATAAGCGCGAGGTCAGCTGTATCAGTAAAGCTTGCCGGGGAAAACGAACCGGTTTTCGGCGCCGTTTGGCTTACTTCCAGGCTCTCAACAGACAGGGAAACAAGAATAGCGGAGCTTGATAACATAAAAATTCAGCAGGTCAGGTTTCCCGAGGCAGACGAAGAGAAACAGAAAGTTTTAACTTTAATAGTCGAACAGAAACTTCCGGATGAGAAGATAGAAATTTCGTTGAGCAGAATTCACGCCATGCTTGAGCTTGCCAAAAAAGAAGAAGCCGTTTCCAAAGATTTTATTACTACGCCGCCGGAAATTATTTTTGAAGATAGTCCCGCGGTTCTTGTTTCAATAGACGGAGAGCCAAGATTAAAACAGGTAAAAGGCAAAAAACTCATGCGGGTAGCTAATTCCGGTTACAATATTTTTCTTGATACGGAGACAAAGAAATATTATCTTGGCAGCGGAGAAAATTGGGCAAGTTCGTCTGAAATTATGCGAGGGTGGAAGACTGTCTCAGATATTCCCGAAGCGATAAAGGAATATGAAAAAGAAAACAAAGACGAAACCGGCAAAAAAGAAACTGCGGAAGAATTGGTTGCTAAAGGCGATGCTCCGCCGAAGATTATTGTAGCGACGAATGTTGCAGAACTAATTGTTGTGGAAGGAGAACCGGAATTCAGCCCTATTCGCGGAACTGATTTGCTGTATGTTGAAAATACCGAAGCAAATGTTTTTATGGATATTAATTCTCAGAAAATATATTTGCTGTTGTCGGGCAGATGGTTTGTTTCAGACGGCACAAAAGGCCCGTGGGAATATGTTCCTTCCGACAAGCTTCCTGGTGATTTTTCAAAAATACCGCCCGGGTCGGCGAAAGGAAATGTGCTTGCCCATGTTGCGGGAACAGAAGAGGCAAAAGACGCTGTGCTTGATTCTTATATTCCCCAAACAGCTGCCGTAAACCGCAATGACACAAACCTCGTTGTGGCTTTTGACGGCGAACCGGAATTTAAGGAAATTGAAGGAACAGAAATGAAGTATGCGGCCAACTCTCCGAACCAGGTTATTCAAGTGGATAATTATTATTATGTCTGTAAAGACGGCATTTGGTATGTTACTGACAAGCTTATAACAACAGCAGGCGCAGCAGTTGCAGGTGTTCTTGAAACTGCCGGAAATATTGTTGATACCGCTCTTAACCTAACTGTTGGAACGGTCTGGAGAGTTTGTGATTATGTTCCGCCGGTGATTTATACTATTCCTCCAAGTTGCCCGGTCTATCCTGTAACTTATTGCAGGGTTTATGAATACACACCCGATGTTGTTTATGTTGGCTACACTCCCGGCTACCTGGGAAGTTACCGCTATGGCGGATGCATAGTTTATGGCACAGGTTACAGGTATGTTCCCTGGTGCGGGACATATTACTGGCCGCGGCCCTGCACTTTTGGATTGTCGCTTTTTTACAATACAAGGTCGGGCTGGAGTTTTGGATTTGGATACGGTGGCTGGTATGGGTGGGGAAATTATGCCTGGGGCTGCGGCGGCTGGTACGGGTATAACAGGTATGGGTACGGAAGATACTGGGATTCTTATGGAGGATATTACAGGGGGAATTATGGAAGAAATCCATACGCCCGCCATCGGGGATATTACAAACATGAGCAGAACATTTATAAGAGAAGAGAACACAGAATAGGCAGCCATGTGCGCGAAAGGCGCGGAGACGCACTGCGCAGAGGAGAAAAAATAGCCGGAGAAACCCGCCGCCGCGGCGAGAAAAAAATTACGGAAGAACGGCGACGGTTAGATCCTGTAAAGAAACCAACGGATTTGTCTAAACGGCGCATCGAACCGATAAAGAAATCTACAGATTTGTCTAAACGCCGAATTGAGCCGATAAAGAAACCTACAGATTTGTCCAAACGCCGCATTGAGCCGGTAGAAAAACCAGTTACCCGTGTAAAAGAGCCTGTCCGGCATATCGAGCCTGTAAAACGCAACAACGTGATTACAGACAGAAACGGCAACATCTACAGGAAAAATTTAGACGGGTGGCAGAAGCGGGAGAAAAACGGTTGGCACACAACACCAATTAATACTAAAACTCCCGTTCCAAAATACAGAGAATTAAATAATCAATACAAAGCAAGGCAGCGTGGGGCAGTTAACACGAGAAGATATCAGCAGAGCACAAGGCATATAGCGCCTCAAAGCAGAATGACTTCACCGCGTGTAGCGCCGCGGACGATCTATAATTCCGCGCCAAGAGTAGCGCCGCAGACAATCCAACGTTCCGCCACGCGGCCGGCTCCTGTGCATCGCCGGCGGTAAAAGTTGATTATTGCTCAATAAAAAGGTATAATGAAAGTCCTCCTTTAATAATTAGTTGACCCTTAAAAACTGCTTTTTTGTAGTATTCATAGGACATTGGCTTATGAAAAGTGTGAAAAATATTGCGAGGTTTTAGGAGCTCTTCGCGAAAACCTTGCAAAAAAAATGTAAAACAGGACGTCCCGGACTCTTTATCCGGTGATATACTTATTCACAATTAAAAGGCGCAATCAGCAATCGTGGAATAAGCAGGCCGGGACGTCCTGCTTTACTCCCCTTTTCATGTTGCGTTAAATTAAGGGAGGATTTTCTGTTATTTAGTCGTCCCTTATAAAATATAATCAAAAAAACCATGAATATAAAAACAAACAAAATAATAATTTTTTTCTTAGCAGTTATTGTCTCATCAAATATTTACGCGGCACAGTGGCTTTCCAACCAGGTTTTTACAAGCACGTCGCTTGGCCAGCAAATGTATTTTGACGCGATCTTGCCGAGTGATTATGACTCCGGAAGAAGATATCCTGTTTTAATTATGCTTCACGGCAGGAATAATCATTTTTATACCTGGAGGGAAAATTCCAATTTGCGAAGCAGCATGTCGGGACACAATTTTATAGTGATAATGCCCGAAGGAGAGAATTCATGGTACATGGGTGCATGGCTTCCCTACATAGCAAAAGATTTAGTTGAATATGTTATGAAAACGTATCGCACATGTAATATTCGGGGGATAGACGGGTTCAGCATGGGCGGATACGGCGCGTTTTATGTTGCGGGGGTGGGCGTGTCCAGCGGATATAGGCCTTATAAATCTGTTGGCTCAATGAGCGGCGCTTTTATAGAACCCGACGAAGCAAAAGCGCTCGATGGCGTCAAAATTTTAGATAGGGCAAACCTTGCTCTTAACCTTGCGCCGAAAAGCTGCCTGATTTCTTTTGATTGCGGGAATGAAGATAAATTTAACGAATGGTTTTTAAGCTATGATCTCGCGCACAAAAACGATCTTATGCGCGATGACCTTATGACAGCAGGCAGAGTTCTTAACACCGACCTTTGGTATGAGCGTCCACCGGGCAAACACAACTGGACTTACTGGAACAGCAGGATTCCTCCCCATTTAACTTTTCACGAAAATATTTTCAAAGATTATCCGGTTTTGTCAATTACTTCAAACTTGGACTCAATAACTTATACTTCAAACAGCATGGCAAGAATTGCCGGCACAGCTTCCGCGATAGGAGGTATTTCAAATATCACTTTCAAAGCAACGTCAGGGTCTAAAGTTACAAAAGGAACAGCAACCGGAACTAACGCCTGGTATTTTGACGCGACCAACAATGTAGGGAAAACAACAATTAAAGTTACCGCGCTTTCAAATTACGGAACAAGCTGCTGGGCGGAAATAGAGCTTTTCTTGAGAGACACTTCTTACAGGGTAAGAAAAGTAATAGTTAAACCGAGAAAAATTGTTGCAAAAACAAGCGACATAACTTACGGCGACGGGAATTATTTGTTAACTGGCCCAAGCAACAGTTTTTTCCAGTTAGGCGGTTACATTTTTTATCCGACAAACGGTGTCTGGAAACGCAATAATGACTACGTTGTGGTTTACAAAGAAAAGACAGACAACAGGGTTGCAAAAATTAAGTTTCAAGGAAAAGCGGAAAAAGATTTTATTCTTTTGAACATAAAACTTAAAAAGAAAAATACAGTTTTGCCTACAAATTTCTGGGATGTTATTCCTACAAATGCTACTAACTTTATGGACATGGAATACGGAAAATATGGCGAAGAAACAAATGTATTTTTAAATACTAAGGGCAAATATAAATATAAAGGCCCGTGGTTCACGAAATAAATTTGTCTAAACATTCGCAACGGGCAATCTATTAACTTATAATAAAAAGAATTTTTATGACAGAAGATCAATCAATTGGCGAAAGCCTGCTTGGCTTTCAATCGGCTCTTAAAGAAAACGGAAGTTGTCTGGATAGTTTCGTAAAAGAAACTTATTTGAGTAAATGGATGAAAGATGAACTTTATCACGCAATGGCGATTCGCACAACCTTTGTTAATGCCATGCAGATATTTTTGGCAGATTCCGGCCTTTGTAATATGGAAAGAGTGCTATTAAGCCCGGTTACCGACCCGCTTGCCCATGATGTAGAGCACACTCCCTGCATTAGATATAAAGGCAACACTTACAGAGGCACCCACTCTATGATTTATTCAAAATTTCTCGCCTGCTTCAATAAAAATATAAAAGGTGTGTTTGTTGATTCCCCAAATATCCGCCTGGAAATCGAAAATCCTCTGGGAAATCAGCGCGGGAAATATCTTATCGATTTTTCTCAAATGGATATTGAAGTTCGACGCAACAGAGGCGTTGAACTTGGCGAATACCTGAACGACCCTAAGAAGGTAACTCAAATTATTCAGGAAGATTATGAAAAAGCATTGACATTTTTTGAAGAACTTATAATTTATAGCATCAAAGCTGTAATTGAAAAAAATGAAGACGACCTCAAAGCCTTGGATGTAGTGCTTGAAGAACCTAAGCCGCCTTTTCCGAGGTTTAGAAAAGATGAGGTGGAAAAAAAGTATGGCGCTGCAAAGTATGAAAAAAAAGTTGGTTCTGAAGCAGATTCTCAATTTTTCTGGATAACAGGCCTCATGAGGGAAAACTATGACCTCATTTATCCTTATTTAAAACCCGACGGATCAAAAATCCCGCTCGGAGATTTTACCTCCGATATGATTTATAACTATGATATTTGCGCGCAGTCTATTCAACGCGATACCGGAAAATACGGCGACGCGTTTGAAATCTGTTCAGGGGCTGTTCGCGAATGGCTCTTCGAACCAATTATAGAACGCTTGCTTGACAATAATATTATCAAGGTAAAACCGATTTTTAAAGACGGAAATATTGTGAACATTAGCGACCTGGAAGGATATGGACCGTTCCTGCTTGCTGCTTCGCAAAAAGACGCCGATGGAAAATCTATGTTTCCGGAAACTTTCGGCGGGGGGATAGGCATTGAGCGTACGATTTACGCGTTATGCAAAGGGGAAAAAATTAAAAAAGTTGATGATATCACTTTGTTTGGAAAAAATCCAGATTCTCATCCTCTTTATTTGTTTTAAATTTACACCGTAAATTAGCCACAGATGATAATTAGCAATCCCTTAAAAAGTGTTTTTTAAGACTGCCTAAAGGGGAGTTTCATCGTAGCATAGGGTTAAACTCGCGATAGCGAGAGCAACCCTATGTATTAATATAAACGATGATTGCACTCTGCAGGAGCGCTTCAATTCTTTCTTTTAGCATGTTTGAAGTATCCCTACAGGATACATTTTCTACTTTTTTTAATACCTACGGCGTTGCCGCAGGCTACGTTGAACTTGCCTTTCAGGCAAACGGAATAGTCTCCTCAAAACAAGATTTATTGCAAGGTTTTCGCGAAGAACTCCAAAACCTTGCAATATTTTTCACACTTTTCATAAGCCAATGTCCCATGAATACTACAAAAAAGCAGTTTTTAAGGGTCGACTAATTATGTTAATTCTGTAACCATCACCATTTTTATAAAATAGCTCAATAGATATTTTAGAAGCTCATCTTTTTTGTGCTTCTTTGAGAATTAGTGTCTTCGCGGTGAAAAATAAAACAAAATATAATTTTCTTATTATATCTGTGATTCATCTGTGGCAAAAAAAGTTATTTTGCCTCGGGAAGAATTGCTTTCCAGAAACGAAGGTCTCCCGAAGGAAAAAGCGCTTTTATTGTCAACACAGCTTTATTTTTCATTTTACCGGGGGCCGGAGAAATATAAAGTTTAGCTGAATCACTTCTAAAATCCGCATGAACAGGAGAACCTTTTGTGTTTGGAGGCCAATGCCAGCGCCAGCCTCCTATTTGGACTTCAATGGAAACAGGTTCTTCATATAAAAGATAATCTTTAATCGTGATTACCCAATCAGGAATTCCATCCGGCCCCGCTTTTAAAGAGTGTGATACATAATCAGACCCGTCAGTTTCAATCCAGCTGCCTGCCCGTGACCATTCTTTTCCGTCGGCGAGAGCCGTCCACTGAACAATAGTTCCGTCATTGAAAAAAGCCTGGATATCAAACGGCGCTCCCGGTTTTACAAAGCTCGGGTCAATGTACAAAAACGATCTGTCTTCAAAATTTTCGACGGTCATAGATTTAGTTGAATTAATGTCTTCTTCCGTAATGCGGGGTTCCTTCCAGACTTTGTTTTTGTACTGTACTTTCCACAGAAACGGCTTTTCAGATTTCAGATTTTTGTGTTTAATTTCTATGCACCACTGATTAATCTGGTTAGTAACTCCGCCAATGACTATATCTTTTTTTACTTCCGGAACTTGCCCAAGCCATTTTACTTCTTTGCTTCTAAGCTGGCGGGTGCTTGTAACGCCCCAATTAAGCAAAGAACCGTCGGGAAGAACAGCGGAAACATAAAAAATATCTCCCGCGCGCTCCATTACCGGTTCAAGAAATAAATCTGCTTTTGTACCGTTGTAACTGGCATACAAAGGATGATTCCCTGGCTCTAAAGGTTTTAATCCTCTATCTGCCCACTCATAGGTGGCTTTAGCTCCTTTAACCATCCATCTGACAGGCGACCTTAATTTTGGCGACTCAACTTGAAGATGCCAGTCGAGAACTCCGTTCGGCTTTTTGCTGTGCACTCCAACAAAATCCTGGTTATCCTGCCCGAACCATTTTCCTCCGGGCTGCCAGTTATTGCCCATTCCGATAACTTTAAAGTGCGCCCAACGGCCGTCCGGCAGAACAGTCCTGACAATAAATTGGTCGCCGCCGCTGGCAAGAACAGGATTAACGGAAACAGTTATTTTTTCCGGCGACCAATTAAAAACAGCCGGCATTGCGTGTCGTCGTTGTATAGTTTTTTCAGTGCTCCATTCATCAAAGCAGCCCGCTCGGGTCAACCGGCTTCCGATAGGTTTATAAGGAATCCATACATCTACTCTTGCCGGGGAATTTATAAGAAAAGGGCTTTCGATTTCTATTTCCCAATCTTTAATGCCATCACCTTCTTTTTTTCTTCTCCCAAGATTGTCGCTGTTTCCCTGTCCGCGCCAGATAGCTCCCGGTTCCCAGCCTTCCCCGTTGCATAATACGTTCCACGCCAAAATATTTTTAACATCTAGAACCGCTTCAACTTTAAAAACATCTCCCGGCCATGCCCAGACAGGATCAAAATACAAATCAACGGTATTACCGGATTCTATTACTTTTAAATTAGGGCTCATCCAATTGAAAGCGTCGTCGTAAGGCGCTCGCCATTGCCCGATATCCACCATTGAATACCAAAGCCCGCCTTTCACGCGCCAGCCCGCGGGCTTGAAGTTGCTTAACCTGTCGCTTTCTATTCGGATATGCCAATCGTTTATTCCGTTAGGGCACTCAACTGTACCCGTGCCGACAAGGTCTTTGCTCGGGGGAATCCAGAAAGCTGATTCAGCCCGGCACAAAAAAGCTGAAAAAATTAAAGTAAATGTTAATATAATTTTCATACAACTATCCTTTATTGAGGGTTAAAATGGTAACATCTGCCGGAAGCTTTTCTTTGTCATTTTGCTTCGACATATAATCCGAAATAGGTTTTCATGAAACTCTTCAGGTAAATTGTTCAAAATTTGTTTTTCCGGAGGAAAAAGTTTCTGTCGGATTTCCCGCGCCTCTGTTTCGTTGTCCCCGGCTTCCTTTAAGCTGTTTTCGAGATTTTCCTGGTATTCCCTGTTTTGCCTGATAAGGGAAACTTTTTCTAAATTCTTTTCAATAGTGTTAAGCAAAACCGAAAGAGGAATAACAGGTTTTTTAATGTAGTCCCATGCCCCGTGAAACAATCCTTTTACGGCGTTATCAAACCCCTGGATTCCTGTAACTATCACTACAGGCAGGTCCGGGTAGTTATTTTTAACTTCTTCAAGAAAAACGTACCCATCCATTTCTGGCATGACCAGGTCAATAGTAACAAGGTCAGGAGAAAGGCTTTTAATTTTTTCCAGGCCTTCTTTTCCGCTTTCTGCTTCTATAACTTCATACCCGTTTCTTGCCAGGTATTCCCTGATGACGGACAAGACAGAAGAATTGTCATCAATTAATAAAATTTTTGCCTTCATAACTTTGTTCTAAATATATGATAACATATAATTTTAATGTTGTCAAAAACGTTTTTTCGTACTTTCGTACTTTTGTACTTTTGTACTTTAAAACTTGAAATCAAAAATAGAAAATGGTAATATTATTATCATTCAATTTGTGATACAGATTAAAATTTAATATTTAATAAATTCTTCTATCAAAATGTTTTTTAGCTATATTTTCTTGGGACTGGCAATATTATGCGTCTGCTGGGGCATTGTTTCCTCTATCGCGATTGCCAACTATATTTCTAAACGCGGAGCTGACGTAAAATGGTTTTTTTTGAATATAATGATTATAAATTACATTAATCATTACAAAATCCTTAGCCAAGAAGAAACGGGAAGAATCGGCTTCTGGTATTATTCGTTCATCATTTCAATGAACGCGGCAGTTGTTTCAGCTCTTACAGGAATAGTTTTTATATTATTTGAAAGCTAAACCGGACAACTAATTAGGCGTTACTCGAAAAGGTAGTAAAGCAGGACGTCCCGGCCTGCTTATTCCACGAATGCTGATTACGCCGTATAATTGCGACTAAGTAGGCGTTACTCGAAAAAGCTTAGCTGATCACAAGCCCAAATGTAGCCGCAGATTGCTATCTGCGCTATTTGCGAAAAACATATAATTCGCAATCTTTTTGATCTTAATCCGGGATTTGCAAACATTTGTTTCGTGAGAATCGCGGCTGGCAAGCCGCGGCTACAATGAAATTTTCAAATTCTAAGCATTTGACCTTTTCGAGTAACGCCTAATTAAACAAGGACTTAAATGTCTAAAGTAACAAATTCTTTATTAGCGCTTGCGTGCTTTGTTATTATAGTCGCGGGAATGAAAGCCGCCTCGCCGTTAGTTGCTCCGTTTATCCTTTCTTTTTTCATAGCGATAATATGTGTGCCCCCGCTTTTTTGGATGCAGAAAAAAGGAGTTCCAAAACTCTTAGCCCTTTTAATTATTCTTGTAGTCGTTGTTACCGTTATTTTAGTTATCGCGGCTTTCGTCGGCAAATCCATTAATGCTTTCACACAAGTTCTTCCGGCTTACCAGGAACACCTCAGCAACAAAAGCACTCAGCTCATTTCATGGCTTAACAATCATGGAATAGAAGTTCCTGAAAACTTTATTAAAGAGAAATTTAACCTCGGCATAATAATGAAAATGGTCGCGACTTCTTTGACAGGCCTTACAGGGGTTTTGACAAACGTCTTTATGATTTTGCTGACCGTTGTTTTTATTCTTGTTGAAGCGTCTGACCTTTCAAGCAAGCTGAAGCGCGGCTTAAAAGATTCTAAAAGTTCCATGAAAAATATGTCGGAAATTACCGCATCCCTTAACAGGTACATAGCTTTGAAAACCGTTACAAGTTTCACAACAGGAGTTCTTGTTGCTGTTTGGATGGCTATTCTTGGTGTTGATTTTGCCTTGCTTTGGGGGCTTATAGCTTTTCTGCTGAACTATATTCCTACTATCGGGTCTTTTATCGCGGCCATTCCTGCTGTTCTTTTAGCTCTTGTTCAGCTTGGTATGTGGCCGGCGATCCTTGTTGCTTTTGGCTTTCTTGTAATAAATATACTCATAGGAAATATTCTCGAACCGAGATTTATGGGAAAAGGGTTGGGGCTTTCTCCACTTGTCGTTTTTATGTCTATGGTTTTTTGGGGATGGGTGCTTGGGCCGGTCGGCATGTTCCTTTCAGCTCCTTTAACCATGATAGTTAAGATCATATTTGAGGCAAACCAGGAAACTCAGAAAATTGCTCTTATGCTTGGCAATGATTCAAAAGCAAAAGAGTGAGTTTTCAACTACCAAACCAATTCAAAACTAAAAAATCGCGATAGCGCCCGGCGAATGCTGATCACAAACCCAAATGTAGCCGTCCCGAGCGCGCAAATGCCTCGTGACTCTCTGCGCTATTTGCGAAAAAAAATAAAATTAACATTCTTTTGGTACTTAATACAGGATTTGCAAATAATTGTTACGCAGGATACGCAGATAGCAATCTGCGGCTACAATGAAAATCGCAAATCTAAGGGATTTGACCTTTTCGAGCAACTCATAATTAGGCAGTTTTTGTCCCGATAGGGACAAAATATTTGTAGAAAAAAAATTAAAACGATTAGCCGTGCCGTTAGGTTCGGAATGAAAAGCAAAAACAACTATAGAGTCTATATTTGGGCAGCTTACATTTCTCGAAACCGTTTTATTACCCTTATAACTCCCACAATAATAATTATAGCCACGCATACAAGAAATATTTTTGGAATAATTGAATCTGCCATAGGAATAGGCGTCTCTTGTTTCTCATTCAATTCCCCGAACAATTGAGAAGCGAAAAGAATTCGCAAGTTCGACAAGGAATTTGAAGCTAAACGTAGTCACAGTCGGGGCTGTATGCTATTTTAAGTTAAAATTTTCTGACCTACATTATTAATGCTTATTCCAAAATATTTTATCACCTCCTCTTTCATTTCTGTCAGCTTTTCTACTCGGGTTGCTTTTACACATGCTAAATCTATTGTGCCAACGTGAACTTCTTTTAGCATTTCCCATATTTCGTTCCAACTTTCTCGCTTGTCAACCGCATTATCTTTTTTATGGCGCTTTTGCCAAAAAAGTTTTGTCCTTTTCTTGAATTCATGCCAGACATTGTATGAAAGATAACATAAAAATATATGACCCCGTATTCGATGCTCTTTGCGATGAAATATCGGGCGCGTCCCTATTCTAATCGTTTTTAACATCCGTATTACTCTTTCTACTTCGGCAAGATTCATATACTGCTTTTTAATTTTTTCTGTCGGCGCTTCTGTTTTTTTTACTTGCGTTTCTATCATTGTGCAACCGTCAGTAGCTTCATCTTCAAAAATTTTTTCTTGTTTGGCTCGCCGCTGCTTTGAAACATAATTTGCCTTCATATCATTGTACCAAATAATATATCTGTTGCCGCTTTCTATCTCTATTACATCTATTTTCCGGTCAAATAAACTCCGCCATTTATCGTGGTCATCAGGATTTTCTTTGTAAACTTTAATTATTTCGGAACGTTTTAATGCTCTGATATATTTGTAACCCGCCGCTTCAACTTCTTCTTTGCGAGAAGAATTGATTATTCCGCGGTCGGCAATAACAATTATATCTTTGAGCTTGTATTTAGTTTTTAATTCATCTAATCTGTCTGCAAGAGTCGTTTGTTCGGAAGTCTTGTCGGGATAAACTTCTATGCTTATAAGTCCGCCGTCTTTATTGCATAAAATTCCCGCTTGAATAATTTTGTGTCCTCGTTTGCCGTCTTTGCATTTCCCATTTTCGCCGATTTCGGCATGTGTGCCCTCAAAATAGAAAGTGGTTAAGTCATAATATGCAACATCTCCTTCGGTTAAATATTTTGAAGCAAAATGTTTTTCAAGTTTAGCTTTATATTCCAAAAGTTCATCCATGCAACGGTAATATTCATTTGCGTATCTGTCATTTTGAGTTTTGGCTCGACAATATTCCCACCCCTTTTTTTCAATGTTTACTTTTCGACAGATTCCGGCTTTTGAAAAAACAGTTGCAGAGTTTAATTTACCCCAAATAAGTTCAATAACTTTTTCTTTTGTTTCTCTTTCCATTTTGTTTAAACGGTTGTATATACCGATGTCGGAGACAAGCTTTTCAACAGTTAATTTTTCGCCAACCGAAGCGATGTCTTCCAAAACGATTTTATTAATATCCAAAGAAATTTTGTTTGAGCTGATAGCGTGTCTTATTTTTTCTTTTTCGAATTCAGGTAATGCTGTAATGTTTGCAAATTTTACAAATTTCGGATGTTTTTTACCCGGGACTCTGATGTTTTTGCCAATAGCGGAAGAGACATATTTTTTTCCGCCGATAATTTTTGTTCTGTCTTTAACAAACATAATAATTTTTGGTTTAAGGTTATAATCTGTCCCACAAAAAAGGAACTGTATATATTATATCAAAAAATAATATAAAAGTCATGCTGTAATAATTCGGCACTACAAATTTGAATAAAAAAAGAGCAAATGCGCCTTAAACACTGGCTTGCAAGCGTTTTTGCTTGTCGAACTTGCGCATAGTGTAGCACAAAGGTTCTTTGTTCAGGCCCCTCGCGCAATAAAACATGAAAAAATTTGAACCTTTTTTATAAACTTCCGGCGCCCAAAAGGCTGATTCCGGCCAAGTAGCTTTTGAAGCTTTAAATGCATAATCCATGAACCTCCAGTTTACAAGGTCTTCGGAAGCAAAAACCTTAAACCCTTCGTGGGCTGAAGTTCCGTATAGATAATAAATGCTGTTATCCGGCATGACAAAGGGGTCTGCGACAAGAACATCTAAAGGATTGGAATAATTTGATGCAGTTTTTTCTTGCGCGTTACAACCAATTGTAAAAAATATAAGAAAGAGAAGTATTTTTTTCATGTTAGTTAAAAAGAGATAAAATTTCTTTTTTCCTGGTTTTGAGTTACTTTCGCCGAAAAAACAAATTTGTTTATTTTGGTTTAACCAAAAAATAAAGACCAAATGATAAACAATAAATGATAAACAGACAGGGTTCAGGAATATCTTCTTTTCCTGGAGAACCGTTAATTTCGAGGCTTGGCCGCCAGCCTGCCTTTTCGTTCCACAAGTTTGTGCCCTGATAAGCGTTGACAATAACAAGCGAGTAGCCGTCGCCGTCTGTAGTGGGATACCACGAATCTGAATAAGTGAAAGCAAGCAAAGTTTCCCCTCCGGCTCCCTGAAGCTCAATTTTTTCACCGGAGTTTTTCAGTTTTCCTTCGTATTCGCCTGCAATTAAAATATCGTTAGTGTTGTATCTGGTCGCAAACGCGGAATTACTTTTAACAACCACGACATAATCTCCAACTTGTAGGTTAGTAATCGTGCTTCCTGCAAATGAGAAAGTTATGCCGTCAACGAAAGAAACGTCGGAAATATTCAGGTCATAGCCACTGATGTTTTTTAGTTCAATGTACTCGAATTCTTCTCCGCCGAGAGGATGATACATCATTTCTGTAACGACGACGCTTTGTGCTCCTGTAACAGTAAAAACGGTTTCGCGGAGCGGGCTCCATTCTCCGCTTTTCAGAACTCTTGCTTTAACTTTGGCAGACTGGCGCAAAGTTATTGGAGAAAAATATTGGGCGCCGTAGACGCTTCCGCCCAGGTTCCTGGGATCGCATCCATCTGTCGTGTAATAAATCACTCCTGAAGAATTTGTATGGGAAATTGCAACTTGAAACCCGGAAGTAACAGCTCCGCCATGCTGATTGAAATAAGGGGCGGAGGTGTCCGGCCAAAGCCCTTCATTTTTGAATTGCTGAAAGACATATTGTCTTCGTTGGGGTATCCAATCGGTTCTTGTGCTAGAATTAAACGCGCCATGAATTCCGCCAAAATAAGCTTCATACATAGGCTTCATAACATTTTCAAGCTCATTCCACAAAGAAATAAGGTTAGATTCTATCATACATCCGTAATCGAAATAATGTTTTTGAATTCTGTCGGCAAAAAGCAGGCAGAATTCCCCGCTGGCTTTTAGAGCTCTCCAAATATTGGCAATGGGAGTATTTTCACCGTTAAGACCGGCGCCTCCACCTGATTGCCATGCTGGATTTTGGTTAAAGCTGTCCACGTTAATGGAATTTCCATTAAAAAAACTGCCTTCAGCATCCCAAACAAAAAATTTGAAAGCGCCGTTAGGCGAGCGTTCGCAAGCAGCAAACCAATTATTGTTCGGCCAGTCCCAATTTCCGCCGTAGGATTCAGCCATAAGATAATCAATATAATTTACAGCATCAATTTTAGTTAAAGCATTGGTATAATTATTCAGCAGGCTTAAATTATGAGAGCTTAAAAATGAGAGCAATTCATTCCATTTGTTTGCGTCGCCTTCGCTTACTCCGCCATGATTAATAATATCCCAATCTTCGTTGCTGTGGAAATTCTCCTGCATAAATCTTTCGTCAAGTCTTTCAACTGGATTAAAGAAAGCCTTAAACTCGCCATTAACAAAGAGCCACGCGAGGAATCCTTTACTGCCGACCTGACCCATTGCGATAGAAATTCTCCGGACAAACTCATCGATAATGAAAGGGTTCGCCCAGTCATTTTTTCCTCCGCGCAGGCGCAAACTGTCGAACTGTGTAATTTCCGAGCCCGGAAACAGCGGGAAATCCAAAACGTTATCTCCGTAATCGCTTCGGAAATAAACGTTGAATTGGGGTTTGTTAACATGTGGAAACTGGTCCCATCTTCCCGACAAGTTCTGGAGATAGTACTGCGGGCGGGTCCAGTTGCTGCCGGCAATCCGCAATCCGCAATCTTCCTGTTTCCAGAAATTAGTTCCGTAATATAAAAATTCAATAGAAACAGGGCGTTCGTAAGGTCTTCCCCGTTGTATAGGAATATCGAAATCATCTGGTGAATCTGCTTCCCACCATCCAAAAGCCGGGGGGTTTCCGTTCCAATGTCCGCCAACAATAGAACAAACGCCATTTGGTTTGAAGATAGATTTTTGCCAATCTCCAACTATTGAAACTATAGGGGCGGCCCTAACAGAATCATTCATATTAAGCAAATAAGTTCGAGTAACTGTTTTTGAGGGAATCCAGCCTGTTTTGAATGCCTTGACACGCAGAGCTTTACTATAATTATTAGTTATAGGTTTGGAATATAATGTGCTGGTTTCAGTTGGTTCGCTTCCGTTTGTTGTGTATCGAATTTTAGCTTTTTGCGTTGCTGAAGTAATAGAAACTATAACATTAGGAGCGTAAAAACCAGGATCTTTATCTAGAACCGGCGGGGAAACAATCCCAGGAAAAGTTTCGCCGCTGTTTTGATTGCCCGGTGTAGAATTGGAATAATATAAATAAGAATTGCTGTCGCTGTTCCACCCATAAGTATGAAAAAAAGACTGCTGCGGATATTCCGTTGTAAAGCTGCTTACAACCTGCCGCGGGTTTCCGTTATCAAGCAGACCAAGGTATTCACCATTTTTCCCGAGTTTAAAATTAGTATGCAGATACGAGCTTGCGGGAGAAGTGATATCGGTTCCGTCACAAAACACAAGCAGATATTCTCCCGGTCTGATAGAAACATCCGGAAAAATCCATTTATCAAGGTCGGTATTATCGTCCGTAAGCACCCAGCCATTTAAAGAAACAGACGTTGAACCATTGTTGTAAAGTTCCAGCCAGTCAACAAAATTGTCGGATGGCTGTTCATATATTTCCGGGACAGGCGAAGGCTCGGAAGTTCCAATAAAATAATTCCAGTTATTGAGATGATTCACAAGCAGAAATTCCGGAGCCCCTTTAACTATTAAGTCAGCGACTATTGTCATATCACTGCTGTCTAAAGTATAGTTATGGGTCTGAACGGCAAGAACATTTGTGCCTTCAACCAAGAAGTCAGAAGCAGGAGCAATAGAAATTGTTTCAGGAGCGCCGGCTTCATGCGAAAATTCTGTAGGGTCATCATGAGGAACGAATTCCCCTGTGGCGCCCAAATTTCTCCTGGCGATTTCATAGCCGTTAAGATAGGCTATAAACCCGTCATCATAATCAACCACAAGCTCTAACGCGTTGGTGCGTGAAGCTATTGATGAATTTACAACGAAAGACTGGCGGATATACAGCGACATGGCAATATTTTGAATATTTACAATAGTATTGTCATCGGTGTCGCCGTATCCGAGTCCTCCGGGGCCGGCGCTCCAGGAACTGTCGTCAAAACTTGCCCTGCCCCATTCCACGAAAAGAGGCTCAGGCTTAAGGAGGCGCGGGTCCGGCAAACCGCCTGAAGGTTCGCAAATGCCTACAAAATACTTCCAATTATTTGAATTGTAAGCAAGCTGTATTTCCGGAGATGAATTAATAAAAAGGTCGGCGAAAATCGCCATAGGATTGTCTGAAAACCTGTTGTGAAGCTGAATAGCAATAACATTTGTGCCTTCGACAAGGAAGCTCGAAGCATCGGGAAAATAAACATTTTCCGCGCCGGTTGCTCCGTGTCCGTTATAGGCGTTTTGGTCATGGTAGCCGAACCCATTTTTTGGCCCCATATTTTTTCTTCCAATTTCTTTGCCGTTAACAAAAGCAATAAACCCGTCGTCGTAATTGACCTGCAAACGCAAGTTGTTTGTTTTAGCGGCATCTGCCGCTGATACAACAAAATACTGCCGAATATACAACGAAACATTTTTATACTGCAACTCATATTGAAGATCTGTTCCCAGTCCGCCAACGCCAAACCCGAAACCGCCGGGCCCTGATTTCCAGGAAGAATCATCGAATTGAAGTTCTGTCCATGAAACGCCCGAGCCTACAGAAGGGGTGCCGTCAGCAGCGTACTTTAAGTTTCGGACGGAAGTCGCGGCTGCAAATTCGTTAATAATAATATCACCGTAACTTGAGCAAATTAAGGACAGAAATAAAAAAAGATTTAAGGGTACTTTACACATTAAATCAATAAGTTAGTGTCATGTCAACAATGAAAAGACACATAATTCGCAATTCAATGTAGGCGCGGCTTGCCAGCCGCGTTAACGCCGATGGCAATCGGCGGCTACAACTTTAACGACATTTCAATGTTGACATGACATTAGTATAACTTTCTGTTTTTTCTCTATTTATATTATACTATATTTTACCGTTTTACCAAAATAATCAATTTTACAGTAGCCGCGGTCGTTGGCCGCTGAAAAAGTCCACCCTCATCGAGGGCAGCTACAGCTTTAGGTCGGCGGGATTCAAAAAACCTAAATTCTATCACCCTTGTCCAAAATAAGAAATTTTAATTGGCTTATTTTGATAAATTACCGCGAAGCGGTTTAATATTATAGCCCCACGTTAAAACGTGGGGCTATATTATTTTGTCCTTACAGGACAATGTAAAAACAAAGGGGTTGATATTTAAAAACTATGAAAATATTAAAAAACTTTTACTTTATCTGATAAAACATAAGTTTCTTTTTTCTTTTTGGAATCAGAAATCCCGGTTGGATATTCTGCTTCCACAAATAAAGCTATTCTGTTTTTTGCCGGTTTTATTATATCACAAGTGTAAAACTTGCCTTTTTTATTCATTTTGACGAGTTTCCATTTTGAATCACGGAAATCTTTTGTCAGAGACTTTGCAACCCAAACGTGGATTTTTTCAGGAGTGACTGTGCTTGTGCATTTTAACTTAATTGTATTTTTTTCTACTGAATATTCTGAACTTAATCTTGGCAAACTTGTTTTATTTTCAACAGATTCTACGAATTCTGAAATAACATCAGCAACTCTAAAATATTTCCCACCAAGGTCATGCCCGGCGTTGGGCACATAATGGACAAAAGTCTCGCCTGGAAGTTCTTTGTAATAAATATTAATAGCGTCTATCGGCCAGTAACGGTCGTTTGACCCAAGAATAATAAGTTTCGGAACTTTTATTTTGTCAACATAGGCAAAGGGGTCAACCAATTTCCCTATTGCCGAAGCGCTCGGAGGGTTCGACATCATCATTTCAGGGATTCCAAGTTTGGTATAGTCTTCGATTTGCTCACTGAATTCGCCGAAGTCCGAAAGCTGAAGAGCCATTTGTTTTTCCAAATCCAGGTTGTCATAGACTAACGGGGCAATAGCTTTAACTCTTTTATCGACTACGGCTGAAAGCCATGTAGTCCAGCCGCGTTTTGAAGCGCCAAAAGTAACAAATTCATCAATATTAATTTTGAATTTATTTTTGCAAAAATCCGTCATTGCATCCATACCTTTAACAACACTTTTAGCCATGGGAAACAGAAGCATGTCAGCGGGTTTGCCGTTTTCAATAAAATCCATGAAAGTTTTCGCGATAAGGGCATCTTCCGTTAAGCCGCCATAAAGGGGCTGGTTGGGAACATCGTGCAAAACAGCGGCAGGTGAGCAGGTCTTATCAGCAATTTTTGACACAATTGCCAGTTCGGCATCTCCGCCGCTGCTTCCGGCAATCATAAAAGCCGCAAGACAATTATTTTTATTTACTTTTGCGGGGATAACTATTCTTAGCCTGTGTTTCCAAACAATTCCGCGCCAGGTTTGAGAAATTAGTTTCAGCTCGTAGATTTTGGATTTACCGGGATTGGTTTTGGTTTTAACCAGTTTCCAGGAATAGCTTGGCTCTTTTTTGGAAACATAATTAAAAATTTCTTTTCCGGTGAGAGAATAATCTTTTTTAGCAGCCATGGCGGAGACTCCAAGAAAAATAAAAAATAAAATTAATTTTTTTTTTGAATTGACGTCAAATTACAAAATTCAATCTTTCAGTCCTGTCAGCGCTATTCCTTTAATAATGTGTTTTTGGAACAAAACGAAAATAACAATGACCGGCAAAGTACAAATTACGCATGCCGCAAGTGTAAGCCCGTATTCAGCGTAATACTGCGTTTGAAAAAGAGCCACGCCTACAGGCAGAGTATATTTGTTAAGCGAATCAAGGAATACGAGCGGGCCCATAAAATCGTTCCATGAGCCTATGAAAGTAAAAATACCAAGGGTGGCAAGCACAGGTTTAGAAAGCGGCAAAACTATATGCCAGTAAATTTTCCATTTTGAGCAGCCGTCTATAATCGCTGCTTCTTCAAGTTCTTTTGGGATAGAAAGAAAGAACTGCCTCAGGAGAAAAACCCCAAAAGCGCCGGCGCCAGCGGGAATTATCAGCGCGAGCGGAGTGTCTATCCAACCAAGTTTATTTAAAATCAGGTAAACGGGCACAAGGAGGATTTGACCGGGCACCATCATTGTCGCGATAATAACGGCAAAGATGGTTTTTTTCCCCGGAAGGTTAAGCCGGGCAAGAGCAAACGCCGCAAGAGAATCAACTGTTAAAACAAGAAAAGTAACTGAAGTAGAAATAAAGACGCTGTTAAAAAACCAGCGGAAAATGGGAATAGCTTCCGGCGAACCAAGAATTTCGCGAAAGTTATCTAAAGTCCAGCGCTGGGGAATCAAACTTTCGAAATGGATGATTTCCGAATCGGGTTTGAAAGCCGTAATAAAGATCAGCGCAATCGGCAGGGCAAATAGTATTGCGCCAAGGGTAACGAAAAACCAGGTTATAAATTTTTTGAACATATTACTTTTCTTTTAGGACTCTAAATTGAATAACAGAAAAAACAGCGATAACAAGAAACAGCAACCAGCTCATCGCAGACCCGTAACCCATCCTGTATTTTGTAAATGCAGTTTCATAAATGTATTGGACAATAACTCTCGTGGAAAGTTCAGGGCCACCGCGTGTAATCATAAAAGTCTGACCGAAGACCTGGAACGCGCCTATAGTTGACATAACAATTACAAAGAGGAGAACCGGCCGCAAAAGCGGAATAGTAATATAGCGAAACTTGTGCCAACCGCTTGCGCCGTCTATGGAAGCCGCTTCGTAATAATGGTCGGGAATATTCTGCAGCCCTGCAAGAAGGATAACCATCGGCCCGCCTATTGTCCACCACAAAGTCATAAAAACAATAGATTTCATCGCCCAGCTTGTGCTTGTAATCCACGGAACTTTTTCAAAGCCGATTTGCGTAAGATAAGCGTTAAAGAGCCCGAACTCCGAGCTGAAAAACCAGCGCCATAAAATACCTGTCACACTAATTGAAATTAGTGTCGGCAAAAAATACGTCGCGCGAAAAACCGACTGTTTTTTGAAAGGAAGAGAATTAATTCCGACGGCTACTATAAGAGCTAATAACAGGCTTGACGGAACAACCATAATGACAAATCTCGCGGTCGCAAAAAACGCTTTCCAGAAATATGAATCTTTCAACGCCTCGACATAATTTTCAAAACCAATGAGTTTGGCAGGAGCGTCCGATAACATTTCCCAGCGGAAGAAGCTTAGGCCCAAACCGTAAATAAGAGGCAAAATCAAAAAACCTGTAAACAGAGTAAGATAGGGAACAAGGAACAGGTAGCCTGAAGCTTTATTTATGAATCTTTTACGTTTCATTTTTTCGAAATTTGTAGTTCTTTCCTAACCTCTGAACTCTGAATACTGATTTAGGACGATGAGGCCAGCGTCCCTCCAACTGATTACTGATTCCACTGCCTTTCCAGGGTCTTATTATACTTTTCCGCGGCTTCGTCCAGGGCTTCTTTCGCGTCACATCGCCCGCGCATAGTTTTTTCCACGGCAAAATCGAACTCATACCAGAGCTCGAAAATAGATCTTAAAATTGGGCTGTATTTCGCGTAAGGAATCTGCTTTGAAAAAGCGTATTGAGTTTTCATGGAACGAAACCTGTCAGTATTTCTAAGGCTTTTTCTAACAGGAATTTGACCGGCAGCCGCCCAGTCCAAACTATTATCAGACAAAAATTTCACGAATTTCCACGCTGCGGCAAGCTTTTCAGGGCTCAAATCTTTTCTTATGCATAAGTTATGCGACCCCGCCCATGTGGCTTTTTGAGGGCCAAGCTGCGGAACTGGCGCTGCCCCGAACTCCAGGTCTTCCTGTTTCTGCAAATCCGCAAGCATATAAGTGCCTTCCAAAACCATACCAACTTTTCCCTGGCGGAAACCCAGCCACGCGTCAAGGTTTTCGGGTTCTGGCACAAGCTTTTTCTTTATAAGGTCAGCGCAAAAATTAAGAACATAAATATTTTCCGGATTGTTGACTATACATTTTTTCATGTCAGCCGTAAAGAACTTTCCGCCCCATTGCTTCATAAAAGTATAGATGTTGACCCTGAAAAAAGTAAAAACATAGCCCCACTGGTCAATGTCGCCGTCGCCGTCTTTATCTTTTTTTAATATTTTAAGGGACTCGATAAACTCCGCCATGTTAGTTGGAGGTTTCGGTTCTCCCATCTCGTTTGTGATTCCGGCTTCCCGAAAAATCTTTTTGTTGTAATAAAGCCCCCAGGGATGGATGTCGAGAGGGATAGCGCATCTTTCACCGTCAATTTTTGTTTTTGCCCAAACGTTACAGTCAAAGTCAGCTACGTCGAGGCCGTTCGGCCCGGAAACTAAATCATCGAGCGGCATGAGGAACTTAGCTTTCGCGAACCGCATAAGGCTGCTGGTGTGAATGATAAAAATATCCGGAGCCCGGTTTCCTATTCCCGCAACAAAAAGTTTATTGTAATAAGTCGCCCAGTCTATTCTCTGCATCTGTACATGAATATCCGGGTTTTCCTTGTTGAACCTTTTGACCAATTTCAGGATAGTTCTTCCGTCCGGGCCTGTAAAACCGTTCCAGAACCGCAGCTTGACTTTGCTGGAAGAGCTGTCACAGCCCCAAAGCCAAAAGAAAAGAAAAACAAAAAATATTAAGTTTTTGACTTTCATAAAGACATAAAGGACGCAAGATAAATTGCAAATTGTAAAATGTAAATTCCTGACACCTGACTCCCTACACCCGATAACTGATAACCGATAACTTATTTCTCATACGCCGCTTTCCGCTTGTTAACAGCTGAAATTTTCTTTATATCGAACTTCGGTTTGCGGTCGTAAGTATAAATTCCGTTTTGTTCCTGTTCCACGTCTGTAAGCTGGGTATAGCAAAAACCAAACATGCCGGGGTTGTCAAGCAGGGCGTTTGTAAGCCCTTCGTGCCTTTCATAAAACTCTTCAATAGTTTTAGGGCTGTTGCCGTAGCCCCAGGCGCTTTTATCGTTGCCATACCAGCCGATGCCGCCGTACTCGCTTACAAAAAAAGGTTTTTCCGGCGCCCAGGCTTCGTCGGCAGGATTGTTGTGCTGCTTGTCAAGAACAGTTGAATCCCAACGCTTTTTAAAAGTTACCGGGTTCTGGTCGTAATCATGGGAATCGTAAATATCTGTTTCGCTTGTGCTGTGATACCAGCCGCTTGTGTCAATTACTGGCCGGGTCGGGTCAAGCTCTTTAGAAAGGCGAACAGTCGCGTTTTGAACTTCCGCCGCCTCTTTCGGGGTTTCGTTATAAGGGCACCAGCCTACTATCGACGGATGGTTATAATCTCGCCTGACGATTTCTATCCATTCATTAATAGCCGGCAATTTCGCGGCTTCATCTTTGTGGTCCATTCCCCAATTAGAATATTCTCCCCAAACGATATATCCCAATTTATCGGCGTGATAAAGGAATCGCGCTTCAAAAACTTTTTGATGGAGGCGCGCGCCGTTAAATCCCGCCGCCATGGAAAGCTTAATATCTTTAACTAATGCAGCGTCGCTTGGGGCAGTCCATATTCCATCAGGATAAAATCCCTGGTCGAGGACAAGCCTTTGGAAAACCTTCTTGCCGTTAATAAGGACATTTTTCCCGCGAACTTCAACTTTCCGCTGGCCAAAATAACTTTTTACTTTGTCAATAGATTTTTTCTTTTCAGTCAGCTCAAATTGCAAATTATACAGATACGGATTTTGAATAGACCACAACTTCTGTTTTTTTAAAGGAACTGTAAACCGGGTGATTGTTCCCGCTTTTGCTTTAGCTTTTGATACTGTTTTAGCGCCGTCAAGAACTTGCGCGCTAAACGTTATATTTTTCGTGCAGCCGTTTATCAGCGTTTCAACATGAAAGCATTTGTTATCGGGGTCAGGTGTAATTTTAAAATTATCAATGTAAGTTTTGCCAACAGCTTCCAGCCAAACAGACTGCCAAATTCCTGTTACTCTCGTATAAAAGCAGGCATAGCTTTCAAGCTTATCGGACTGTTTCCCGCTTGCCTGGATTCCGCTGCGGGTATCATCAAAAGCGTTAACGATAATTTTATTTTTGCCTTTTTTAAGATATTTTGTAATATCGAAAGCAAAAGACGCCTGACCGCCTTTATGCTTACCTGCAAGAGCGCCATTAATCCACACTCGTGCGTGCCAGTCAACAGCTCCGAAATGTAGCCGGACATTTTTTTTGCCCCACGATTTCGGGATGGTAAATTCTTTTTTATACCATGCGGATTTTATGAATCCTTTTCTGTTGATTCCTGAAAGTTCACTTTCGCGGCAAAAAGGAACAATAATTTTTTCTTTGAACTTTTTAGCTTTAAGAAACTTGTTGTCAATATTAGTTTTGTTAGTCTCTTCGTACTGCCAATCTCCGTTCAAACTTTGCCACGCCGGGCGAAAAGCCTGGGGTTGAGGATGTTCCGCTCTCGGTATTTTCTTTAGTTTTGAGCCCACTATAAATCTCTCCGTATAACAGGTTAAAATCAGGGAAAACTATATTCCGTGTAATTATAGGACAATAACGATACCTTTCGTTGTTTAACAGATGCTTATTATCTCTTTTTTAAGGAAAAATGTCAATAGATTATATAAATTGCAATTAATAAATTTTTTTTGTACAATTTTAAAATGCCTGAAATAAATCGACAAATTCAAAATTCAAAATCTGTTAGCGTTGCTGTAGTTACTGCCAACCGCTGCGAAATGCTTGACGCCTGCCTGGCTTCCTTGCTTAAAAGCGATTATCCTATTCACGAACTTTTTGTTTTTGACAACAACTCAAGCGATAACACAGTTGAAATGGTCAAGGCAAAATATCCGCAGACAATTTTGATTCAGAACGAGCAAAATATCGGTTTATCTCTTTGCCACAACCGCGCGATGAAGGAATTCACCGGAGATTGTATTCTTCTTATCGACGATGACAACGAAGTTGCGCCTGACATGATCAGCAAACTTATTGAACATCTTTATTGTAAGAAAATAGGAAACGTTGGGATTGTTATGCCCGTTATTTATGATTTCTACAATCCTGAAACCATCTATGTGGCGGGTTCGGAAACAGATTTGTGGACAGGAAGAACTATTAGCCACCCAAAAATTATTGAGGAGGGAAAAACTTTTTATGAAAGCAAGCAGGCGCCAAACTCTTTTATAATCCGCCGGGAAATGATAGAAAAGTTCGGTGTTTTGGATAAGCAGATTTTTTCAACTCTCGGCGATGAAGATTTGGTGCGGAGAATAAACTCCGGCGGCTGGCATTGTCATGTAGTCCTTGCCGCGGCAACTTATCATAAAATTAAAATTTCGGAAAATATTATCAGGCGGTTCGGCATGACAAATCCCGTGCGGGTTTATGTGCTTGCAAGAAACAAAACTGTAATTATCCGCCGCTATGCTAAGTGGCACCAGTTATTGACATATCTAATTTTCTGGAATAATTTATTCGCATCTTATTATTTATTTTTGCTTATATTTAAGTCACGAAATTGGAATTTTATAAAGGCATATTTAAAAGGATTGAGAGACGCGTTTATTTTTGTTTTTACAAAAAAGCTTCCGCCCCTTTCATACGTCTTAAAAATGCTGGACAACTAAAGAGTTGGAGTAATGGAGTAATGGAGTCGCTGTCCTCAACATCCTAAATATTGGAGTATTGGAGTGTTGGACACGGATTTTTGAAAACCCGGATAATTTCGGGCACGAATTTCATTGAACTTTTATTTTTTCTATTCGCTTTTCTATTCTTACAAGTTTCTTTTCTAAAATTTTTAAGCTCAGAATTTTCTTTTTTCGTTGCTTAAAGGATAACAAAAACACAATTTCGAGTCAATAAAAAAAACAAAAAAAACTGACAAAAACGTTCGATTTTGGTAATATAGTATATATATGCTTTGTTCACGCGCGGAACGCGCGCTTTTTGCTCTTTTTTAACCTTATTTCTTTATAATAAAATCCGGACTTTAAATCTTCCGGGATTTTTGATATAATCTAACAGGACTTATTACTCACAAGCATAGTAATAATTAGGTATAGAAAAACAATAGATATAACTTATACAAATGAATATATGAAAAAAATAATTCTTGTTGCAACAATTTTAGCAGTTTCAGCTCTTGGAATTTCAAATCAAGAGCTTTTTAATTTATCTGACCAAGCTGGAATAAGTTTAATAGCGGATAAGAGCCTGTCAACTTATCTCAAAGAAAAGAAATCACAACTTCCTGATAACCGAGTAAAATATTCAGAAAATATTCTTCCGGTTCAGCTTTTCGCTCACGAATGTTACATAAATGACATAGCAGTATTTTTTGATTTAAGCAGTAAAAAGTATGTTGCGGCGCCGCGTGATGATTCATTTAAACAGGCGTGGAACGCGTCTTGTGACAGGTTGCGGGAAATTATAAAGCCGGCGAAAAAGTCTTTTAACTCAAAACCTTTGAAATTAAAAAGCGGGATTTCGTATTTAAAGCCGGCAAGAAATATCCGCCCGGAAAACCGCTGGTATATTGCCAAAATTGATGGTTCTCCCTCGTCGGACAAATACGAAATAGGCGATTATGTGGGAAACAACGCTTGGCTTATTAAACCGAAAGGAAGTTCCTGGACAGAAAAAATTGTTTTCGCAGCCGAGTTTACTCCCGACAAAAAAATCGATCCGGCATTATATTTTCACGACAGTTACCAGGTAGGAGATTCTCCGGGGTTAAGAACTGTTATCGTACATGTTTTAAATTCCAAAAAATTGGCAGAAACCAAGTCTCAAATAGAAAAACTTAACGGGAAAATAATAAGTGAAATTTCGTTAATAGGCTGTGTAACAGTAATTATCCCGGTTGAAAATATATCTGGGCTTTCTGAAAACGATAATATTAAATGGATAGAAAAGGCACGACCGCCGTTGACCATTTGCAATGACGGCGCGAGATCAGCCGTTGGAGCAAGCACAGCCCAGAACCCTCCATACAACTATTCCGGAACAAATGTAGATGTTTTGGTTTATGATGGAGGAATGACTTCCGCGCATAATGATTACGCGAGCAGAATGTCTAATATAGAATCGGGTTCTACGCATTATCACGCAACACATGTAGCAGGCACAGTGCTGGGCGATGGAACACAAAGCAGCGGCCAATACCGCGGCATGGCTCCGAGAGCAAACCTTCTCAGCGGGGAGTATGACGGCAACGCCGGAGCTCTTTTCTATAACAACCCGGCAGACATAGAAGGAGATTATAATACCGCGATAAATTCTTTCGGCGCGGACTTAGCCAATAACTCCATTGGAATGAACATTCAATTGAATGGCTACCCGGATTCTTATTACGGAGATTATGAGACTTGCTGTATCTTATTGGACAACATAGCAACAGGACTTCTCGGGAGGACATTTTTGTCAATTTGGGCGGCAGGAAATGAGCGGGGATATGTTTCAGGATATAAGAATATTGCTCCTCCACAGTGCGCGAAAAACACTCTGGTAGTCGGGGCAACCTACTCTGACAACAACCAGATAACGGATTTCAGCAGTTTCGGACCGCTTGATGACGGCAGGCTGAAGCCCGATTTATGCGCGCCCGGCGATGAAAACGGCGCGGGAATTTATTCGACATACGGAACATCAAGTTACCAGAACTTAGCCGGCACAAGCATGGCTTCTCCTGTTGCAACAGGTTGTGCTGCTTTGCTTACAGAATGCTGGAAAGACTATAATTCCGGAGCGAACCCAGCCCCTGAAGTTGTAAAAGCGGTTTTAATAAACACAACTTTGGATTTAGACGCGCCGGGACCGGGATACGATACCGGCTATGGCCTTATACAGATTGTACACGCGATTAACGCTGTAGAGCTGGGGAATATCATTGAGTCTGAAATATCCGATGGTGACTCTACTGTTTTTTCAATGCTTGTTGCGGACACGGCTGCTTATGTCCGCGTAACTTTAGCCTGGAGCGATCCAGCGGCAAGCCCTATGGCCAACCCCGCCCTTGTAAACGATCTTGATTTAAAACTGATAGACCCTCTTGGAGGAGTTCATTATCCTTGGAGTCTTAATCCTTCAAGTCCGGCTTCCCCGGCAACTAACAATGGCCCTGACCATACAAATAACGTCGAGCAGGTTTATGCCTCAAACGTTACAGGCGGTATGTGGAAAGTAAAAGTTTCAGGGTTCAATGTTCCGGTAGGAAGTTCGCAAGCGTTTGCTATTTGTGGAAATAACCCTCTTCTGGTTTTAAGTTCCCACGGTTCAATAAACCTTAACAGAAGTTCATACACCGCGCCTGCCAGTGCAGAAGCAGAAGTTAAAGACCTGGACCTGACCAATGAGTCTTCAGTAACTGTTTTAGCTTATAGCGGCACAGACCCATCAGGAGAAACTATTTCTTTAACAACAACCTCGCCGGGAGTGTTTAACGGCATTATACCATTGATTACAGGCGCGCCTGCTGCCGACGGTTCAATTTCAGTTTCTCACGGCGACACTCTTTCTGTTGTTTATAACGATGCAGATAACGGAATGGGCGGAACCAATGTTCCCAACATTGAGACCGCTACAATTGATTTAGCGCCGCCGGCAATTTTTAATGTTGGCCTTGTCAGCGCAAGCGATTCACAGGCTACAATTGAATGGGACACAGATAAATCTGCAAAAGGAAGTTTAGTTATTGTTTCTCCTTCCTCGGAAACTTTTGAAACTGGTTTTACTACCTCTCATCAGCTTACTCTTAACGCTTTAACTCCGGGAACAGATTATCAGTTTTACATTATTGAAACGGACCCGCTCGGACTAACCACTACAAATGACAATTCCGGCCATTATTTTTCTTTCAGCACTAAAATTTTCGACAGCTCATTTTTCAGCGACGCGGAAGGGGATTACGGCGAATGGTCAGGCACGACAGGCTGGCACCGTTCGCAACTCCGGCCTCTGTCCGGCAGCTGGTCGTGGTATTGCGGCGAAGAAGCAACTCAGGAATATCCCAATAACCATGAGGCGTATTTAACCTCTCCTGAAATTACAATTAACGGCCCCGCTGCCACCTTGCATTTTAAAGAATATGTCGATACAGAAGATAATTATGACTATTGTTATGTGCAAATAAACACCGACGGCGTGAACTGGATAGATTTGCGGCCTGAAGTTGACGGCGCTCATTCTACAAGGCAAGTGTCTTTGACCCTTGACAGTCATTTGCCCGGAACTTTTCGAATCCGTTTCTTTTTTGAATCGGACTTTTCATTAACAGAAGAAGGTTGGTATGTTGACGATATTCAGATAGGGGGATTTACTTTCAGTAATTTGGTTGTTGACTCAACTTCCGCGTCTGACCCCGCGCCGGGCGGTGATAACGACGGTTTTGTCGAGCCGAATGAAACAATTGAACTGCAAGCCGTCCTTTTCAACGATATTGACCAGCCTCTTTCAAATGTGAATTCGATTCTTTTCACCGCCTGCCCTTATGTTTCTCTTCTTCAGAGCAGCAGCCACTACGGAAATATGCCTGCGAATTCATACGCGACAAACTTTTCGCTGTTTGAGTTTTCGCTTGCTTCCGCTACCCCTAACCATTCTAGTCTTCCGTTCACGTTAGTTTCTTCAGATAACGCGGGACAAACATGGTCAAACGATTTTAATATTTTTGTTAATATGAATCCTGTGCCGGAAGGTGGCTTGCTGGTTGTTGGTTTTGTGTCACTGCTATGGTTTTACCGTAAAAGCAGAAGTTAAGAAGCTGGAATAGGGCTGGAATAGCTGGAATAGGGTCGTACCCGATA